>SDBS01003578.1_pt1 | contig 15269 bp, 15 predicted proteins | sample 2277091 | NCBI WGS metagenome assembly SDBS01 (sample SAMN10404972, study PRJNA504765) | marine sediment metagenome | isolation source: marine sediment core GS10_PC15, 163 cmbsf | place: Arctic Ocean: Southern Knipovich Ridge | collected 2010 | reverse complement strand
CATACTCAGTTTGCCAGACAGATGAATCAGACTAAACAGGTTCTTTTTAAGAAGATTAATCCTTAATTTCTCTAGCTGCGGAATACGTGATTTCAAGTCGGTTTTCGGATTAGAAAAGACTGCGGGCACCAACACTTTTTAGGTAATATTTCTCTAGCTCCTATATACCTAATTTTTCTCTGGTACATTTACTGGCTGAGTAGCCGGCTGCTTTGGCTTCTTCTTGGGAAGCAAACCATATCTTATTTTCTTCTTTAATACGCTTACTGCTTGAGCAGGTGGGGTCATGGAATAGGTTTGAGTTTACACTGCCTACAAATTTCCTTTGTTCGGTTGGGGTTTCATTATCTGTAGTTGTTCCAGCTACTTCTGCTTTATTAGAAGCTATTGGGATATTGTCTTTTTTTTCTTTCTTAGCATCAGCCTGTTTCTTAGCGTTTATTCCTTCTTCCTTTAGTTGAGTAAGCTCTTCCCTACTCCCGCCTGATGAGCTTTGTTTTTCACATTCACGATCATTAAATATGATTGGACTTGCGGCATAATGTGGCGACATAGTTTTACCTAGTTGCCAGCCACCGCCAAAGATAAGGAGGGCTATAATTAATTGAGCGGAGAGGTTTTTTCTCTTTTGCACAAAAGCCCAGAAGGATGTAGTATCAAACATCGGTTATAATTATATCATGATGCAATATATTTTCTTTTTAGGAGCTCATCCAGCGCTGTCAGCAGCGGAGTGTTTTACTGTGTTAAAACGTGAAAAGTATGATCCTAGGGTAATATCAGTACAAAATGAGTTTATGGTTGTAGAAGTTAATGAAGAATTGTCTTTAGGGTTTCTAAATAAGCTTGGTGGTACTGATAGAATTGCTTTATTGCTTGGAGAGCAAAAAGATGTTTGGAGTGCAGAACAAGTTTTTGAAGCTTTGTCAACTACGGACAAAAACAAGTTTACGGTGGGTGTTAGTGCAGTTGGTATGCCGGAGGAGTTTAATAAGGAGATTGCTAAAGAGCTAAAAAAAATATTTAAAGAAGCAGGAAAAGGAATGCGATTTCTTTTGCCGGCAAAACGAAGGAGTCGACTTAATGCGGCGCAAGTTTTGTTTAATAAGTTGTGTGAGAAGCCTAATCGAGAACTTTGGTTCCTAAAACATGGAGATTTATTTTACTTGGCTGAAACGCGGGAAGTACAAGATATACAGGCTTATGAAGTAAGAGATACTAAGCGTCCATTGCGTGATCCTAGAGTTGGTATGTTGCCGCCAAAGTTAGCACAAATAATGATAAATTTGGTACCTAATGATAAGAATGAATCAATGACAATTCTTGATCCTTTTTGCGGTATGGGCACCGTTCTTCAGGAGGGCTGGTTAATGAAACATAAAATGATTGGCTCTGATGCAAGCAAACGAATGGTTGAAGCCTCTATTACTAATTTGGATTGGGTTAGCTCTCGTTTTGAAGTGAATGAGGAAAACACACCTCAGGTTTTTGAACATGATGTTCGTCAACACTTTTCTGATGATCTTCATAATTCAATTGATGCAATTGTAACGGAGCCATATCTAGGAAAGCCAATAAGCTCTCCCCTACCCCAAAACGAAGTAACTGAACGAATATCAACGTTGTCAGAACTTTATTTTCGATTTTTGGCTGATGTTTCTCCTCTTTTGAAGAAAAACGCCTCTATTTTAATGGTTTTACCTGCTCTAAAAAAACAGTCTGGAAAAAGTACAGTATTTGAGTACTTCCCTACTTCTTTTGTTGACCATGTTTCTGATATAGGCTATAGTTTGGATCAGCTCGTTCCAGAGGAAATTCAGCAATATTTTGACTCTACACCACGCGGGACCTTACTTTATGCGAGGCCAGATGCGTGGGTGGGGCGAGAAATAACACTTTGGAAAAAGAATTAGGTTAATTATTACTAAAAAATTATGGCACATAAGAAAGCGGGAGGCTCAACGACATTAGGAAGAGATTCAGAAAGTAAGCGCTTGGGCGTGAAGATTTATGGTGACCAAAAAGTTAAAGCTGGTCAAATTATTATCCGTCAAAGAGGAGGACGATACAGAGCGGGAGAAGGTGCTAGAATTGGTGGAGATGACACTTTATATGCAATTATAACTGGCACAGTAAAGTTTTCTAAGCGTAAAATAAGGGCTTTTACAGGGACTTTAAAGAAAGCAACGGTAGTTAGTGTGACGGAATAATTTATATTTTTTTACTCAAGAATTTCTCGTATTACTATATGAGAAATTTTTTGTGTAAACTAGCTATTTTGTGCTATCGTAGCGGGCTGGCTGTATGTTCAGTTAGCAGCTTTGCACTTTCCCAATTTGTTTGAAAAAGGAGTATAAGTTATGCCTACTGCATTACTGTCCGTGTATCACAAAGATGGACTTGTTGATTTTGCTAAAGAACTAATTGATCTCGGCTGGAATCTCATTGCTTCTGGTGGTACAGCTTTGAAAATTACAGCTGCTGGATTGCCGGTGCGGGATGTAGCTGAATTGGTTGGTGGTGAAGCTATTTTGGGACATCGTGTTGTTACGTTGTCTCGTGAAGTTCATGCGGCTTTGCAGGCAACTGATAGCGGGAAAGGTGTTGCGGAGTTGAAACGACTAGGTATTCCTCGCATTGATCTGGTGTGTGTGGATCTTTACCCTTTAGAGAAGGCTATTGCAAAACTAGGCGCTACAACAGAGTCTGTGATTGAAGCGACGGACATTGGCGGGCCTACCATGCTAAGCTCGGCTGCCAAGGGTCGTCGAATTGTCATTTGCGATCCGGCAGATCGGCAGGTTGTCATCGACTGGCTGAAGGGTGGTCGAGTGAATGAGAAACAGTTTATTACACGCTTGGCTGCCAAGGCAGACATGCTAGTTACCAAATATCGTTTGCTGTCAGCTTGTTTTCACGGTCAAGGCCACTACGATGGCATATTGGGGTCTTTGCACGCTGAATGTAGATACGGCGAAAATGCCTGGCAAACACCGGCTTTTCTTTTTACCTGTGATACCCCTGATCCGCTGGCGTTAGATAACTTCGACCTTATAGCTGGAGCTGACCCTAGTTACAATAACTACTGTGATTTGGACAGGTTGCTACAAACAATAACTCACGTAGCGGCAGCCTTTGATGTTAACCGAAACAAGGTGCCTTACATTGCCCTAGGTTGCAAGCACGGCAATATGTGTGGAGCGGCTATTGGAGATGGTCCACATATTGCGGTGCGCAAAATGCTAAGCGGAGACCCACTAGCCATCTTTGGTGGACTGGTCATGACGAACTTCAGCATTGATGAAGCGCTCGCTCAATTACTGTTAACTGACGGCGTGCAAGCTGACGGACGACGAATACTCGACGGAGTGATAGCTCCAGGTTTTACGCAAGAAGCTGTTGATTTGTTAAAGCGTAAGGGAGGTAAGTGTCGTTTCTTGGCGAATGACGCTTTAGCTGACCTTAGCCGCGATAGTCTTGACAGCACTCGAAGGCTGCGCCCTCTTCGTGGTGGCTTCTTGATCCAGCCAAACTACACATTCGTGTTGAACTTACAGGATGCTTTGTCTGAGTGCAGTGGCCTTGAACTGCTCTCCATCCGAGATAACGCTTTGTTGGCTTGGGCAGTTGGATCAACCAGCAACAGTAATACCGTAACCTTAGTCTCTGACAGTAAATTGATTGGTAACGGCACTGGAGAGCAAGACCGAATGGCTTGTTGTGAATTAGCGGTAAGCAAGGCGAGAAGGGCGAGTCATTCCTTGAGCCGCAGCATCGCTTATAGTGACAGCTTCTTTCCTTTTACCGACGGTCCAGCAGTGCTAGCTAAGGCGGGAGTTAGGACTATTCTTGCTTCTTCTGGCTCTGTGAGAGACCAAAAAATTATAGACTTTTGCGCTTCACAAGGTGTCAAGTTGTTGCTTATTCCCGATAAAGACGCCCGTGGCTTCTATGGTCATTAGTTCTTTTTTACAAATCCGGCAATCAATGTGATTACCGGTTTTTTTTATACGCTTAATCGTTGATTGTGTGCAAGTGTAAGCTTTTGAGAGAAAATGACAACGCACGGTACCAGGGTAATAGGTGCAGCCAATAACGAAGACTAACCAAGCGTTTAACTATCCATGGCAAACGACCAGCCCATCCCCTACCACCAGGCATAACGATAACTGCATACTTTCCACCAACAGCGATTAGCTGTCTCATTTTACGGTAATGATAATGCTCAAGCGGCTTGCCGGTAAGCTGATGAATGATATTGCGTGCGACTAGTGCTCCTTGTGTGTAGGCCACTGGTACAGTGGCTGGAATTGATATTTTTTTGTCTGGTGACTCAAGAACAGCAATGTCTCCCGCTACAAATATGTCTTTTTCTCCTTGAACACGCATTGTAGTGTCAGCTAGTGCGCCCCGCCTTTTTATTTTAAGGTTTGATTCTTTCAATATTGAATGGGCCTGCAGACCAGCCGCCCAAATGACGGTATTGGTATCGATACGTTTGTTGTTATCCCCTATTATTGCGTGGTCAATTGCTACACGCTGTATGTTGCTGTTGCAACGAACTTCAACTCCTATTTTTTTTAGACGCTGCTCAATTTTTTTTCGTACCTTTTCTGGGATACCGGACAAAATATTGTTACCTGCTTCCATAAGTACGATGCGTGTTTTGTCGCGTTCTATGTTGTGTGTAGTGCAGTGCTGTTGGGCATGATTTGCCAGCTCTGACGCTAATTCAACACCCGTTATTCCACCACCAACAATAACAAACGTTAGGGCTTTATCGTCGCCGCTTTTGAACTGTTGGGCTACATGGTAACGAAGTCGTAATGCTTCTGACAATTTCTTAACTGAAAAGGCGTACTCTTTCACGCCGGGGATGTTATAGGTGGCAAGTTTTGCCCCCGTCGCTATAACCAGACTATCGTAAGGCAAAGTGCTATTGTCCTCTAGAATAACTTGCTTGTTTTGCGTGTTAATTTTTACAACGTCGCCTTTTCTAATATGAACTGGCAATTTATTAAATAGCTCCTTAAGCAAAATACCCACGCTGGCGGATATCTTTTCTTTTGAATTTTCTGAATCATCTGCCAAGCAGGTAACGGCTACTTCGTACATGGAAGGATATTCCACGTGGCGTTTTGTTTTACTTACTAAAGTAATATCAATGTCATATGGTAATTTTTTGTTGCGCTGTGCTTGTTTTGCTAGATTGTGTGCACAACTAATGCCGGCAAATCCAAATCCGATAATAACTATTCGTTTTTGCGCAAAATGAGTCTTTATCGTAGCCACGGAAAGCTTTTTACCAAAGAAGTGTTTACCCATAACCTACCAAGCCCGAGCCATGCACCGGGAGATACGATAACAATGCCAATTAGTATAATAATGCCTGTGATGTGCTCATCAATGATTGGGTTGTGTTCCGGCGGAATGGCGGCAGTATACAGGAGAATATACATAGCAGTACCTGCTATTCCAGCTATGCGTACGCCTGTTCCAAGCAGCAACGCTAGGCCGATAGCAAACAGGCCTAACATAAATAGCCAGTCAACAAGCGGGTTGCCTGCTATTCCTTGATATAGTTCAGCGAAGGGGCCGTGAGTACCAAATTCTAGAAAGCCGCTGGTTGGTGATCCGCCTGCCAACCAGGCTTTTTCAGGTTCTGTGGTAAACCCTAAACCAAATACCTTATCAATGAAGGCCCAGAAGAAAACTAATCCCTGCGTTATCCGCAATAGTTCCCAAATATATTTAGTGCTGCGCATAATATGTTATTAAATTGTCTATGCTGTTATTGTACTTTTTTTGAAGCTTTAATAAAATCATTAAATAGTGGGTGTCCACTGATAGGACGAGAAGTGAATTCAGCATGGTACTGAACGCCGACAAACCACGGGTGGTCCGGCACTTCCACTATTTCAACTAACTTATTATCCAATGTTGTGCCGGCAATTCGTAGACCGGCTTTGGTCAATTGCTCTCTGAAGTCATTGTTAAATTCGTAGCGGTGTCGATGTCGTTCTCTGATTTCTTTTTTGCCATAGGCTTTGTATGAAAATGAACTTTCATCAAGCGCACAGTCCCAACCGCCCAGACGCATGGTGCCTCCTTTATCGGTAATTGTTTTTTGGTCTTCCATAATATGAATAACGCAATCCTTGAGGTGCTCTTTTGAAACATCCCCCTCGTCAACATATTCTTGGCTAGTGGCCTGCTTAATACCAGCCACATTGCGGGCAAATTCAATAACAGCTAACTGCATACCAAGACATAAGCCAAGGTATGGCACTTTGTTTTCTCTAGCGAACTGGATAGCTTTTATTTTTCCTTCTGTACCACGATTGCCAAATCCACCTGGGACAACTATACCGTCAACATCGCCTAGTATCATTTTTGCGCTTTGACTTTCAATTTCTTCACTATCCACCCAACGAAGATTAAGATCATGATCATTTTGCCAGCAAGCGGCTTTTAGTGCTTCAACCACACTGGCATATGTATCTAACATGGTTGTATATTTACCAACCAGAGCAATTGTAAGTTTTGGTTTATCAGATTTAATTTTTTCTACCAGCTCCGTCCATTGGCCACTGACTCTTTTTTTAAGTTTTAGCTTTAATTTTTCAGCAATAACTTCATGGATATTGTTTTGCTCCATAATTAGCGGCACTTCATAGACACTAGGTACTGTTGGCAGCGGTAAAATGGCTTCAGCTTCAACATTAGTGTAGAGTGAAAGCTTTTTGATCATTCTCTCGTTTACAGGATAATCCGTTCTAGCAAACAGTATGTCAGGCTGAATACCGATACTGCGTAAATCACGCACACTATTTTGAGCTGGTTTTGTTTTTACTTCATCGGATGCTTTAAGATGAGGCAAGAAAACAACGTGTACGAATAAGACATTGTCCCTCCCTTCTTCGAGCCGCATTTGCCTAGCTGCTTCAATAAAGTGAAAGCCTTCATCGTCACCTACTGTGCCACCAATTTCGACAATGTGTACATCATAGTTGTTAGCTGCCTGACGGGCGTGATTGTTCACTTCGTCTGTAACGTGCGGTATAACCTGCACTGTCTTGCCGAGATACTCCCCTTTTCTTTCTCGAGCAATTAATGATAAGTAGATACGGCCCGTCATAACTGACGACTCTGTTGTTAGGTTTTGGTTTAAAAAACGCTCATAGTGACCAAGGTCCAGATCGGCTTCAGCTCCATCGTCTGTCACAAACACTTCTCCATGCTCAGCAGGATTAAGAGTGCCTGCATCAACGTTGATGTACTGATCAAATTTTTGCATGTTGGTAGCTAGCCCCCGCTCCTTGAGGATGTTGCCGATTGAGGCAGCAGTGATCCCTTTACCCAGCCCGGATAATACTCCTCCAGTCACGAAGATATATTTAACGTCTTTATTTTTTCTAATCATTGGTTGTATTTTTCGTCTGGAATTATTGTTACGTGAATGCTTGCACTTACTTCAGGTGATAAGTTAATAACTATTGGGTATGTGCCAAGTGTTGTGATTGGTTCTGCTAAATCAATAGTTTTTGCATGAAAATTATTCTTTGTTTGTATGTTTAGTTCACTGGCGATGCGTACGGCATTTACACTACCAAATATGTCCTCTCCTTCTTTTACTAATGCAGTTACAAGAAGCTCTTTGCCATCTAACGCTGCTGCTTTTTCTTGAAGATCAGCTAATATGATTTTATCTTTTTCTTTCTGTTGTTTTTTCTCAATACTGGCACGAGACACATTTTTTGTAGTAGCCAAAGCAGCTTTGCCTTCAGGAAATAAGGAATTGCGAGCATATCCTTCGGCGACTGATATGATTTGGCCAACTCTGCCAACCTGATCGATATCTTCAAGAAGCAAAACGCTAACTTTTTTTGACATATAAACCTTTAAATGAAGGATTAATCTTTCCTAATATTTTATGAATTTTAGTGTTCTATTTCGAAAGTTTGATATGGAGTTGATATTGATTGCCACTCACGTTTTATATTTTCAATATGAGCTTTATCTGGACCAGCGTAACATTTATCCAATAGTTTAGCCAGTTCTGATTTTTCTCCTTGGGCTAAAATAGTTACTGTGCCATCGGGATTGTTTTTTACATAGCCGGTAAGACCGAGTCCGAGAGCCACATTGTTAATATATAGACGAAATGTAACTCCTTGCACCTGACCATAAACAGTCACTTGCAATTGTTTTAACACTACCTTGTGAGTTTTAGCAATTCTTCCCGTGCTTTATCTAGCTGTTCATCTTCTTCTGTTTCCTGGTCCTGTTCTACTTCAATAGTGGGCTCAATTCCTTCGTCACTAATTGAGCGGCCGTTTGGCGTGAACCATTTAGCTACTGTCACACGAATAGAGGAACCATCCTCTAGCTTAATAAATTTCTGAACAGGCCCTTTGCCGAATGTTTTAGTGCCAATTATGGGTACGTTTATCTGGTCGGCTAGTGCGCCGGCAAGAATTTCGGAGGCTGAAGCAGAGCCCTTGTTTACTAATATAACTATCGGAATATCTTTTAATATGTTCTTGCCACGAGCGTTGTAGTTTTTGTCGTCTTTGCCTTTTTCAGAAACGATAAGCACTCCTTTATCTAAAATGACTGATGCAATATCTACTGCCGACTCAAGATACCCACCAGGGTTGTTGCGAACATCTAATATGATTCCTTTTACATTAGCTTGAACAGCTTCCTTGGCGGCTTTTGAGAAGCGATCTGATGTATCACCATTAAAATTAGTAATGGAGATATGTGCGATATCATCTTTAATATCAAGACGCACGCTTTCTATTTTAATGGTGTCGCGAATGATTGATATGTCTTGTGATTCAGCTTCCCCTGCTCGCATGATTGTGATTATTACAGGCTCACCCTTTAGCCCGCGTATTTGTTGTACTACATCATCAATAGAGGTGTCTTGCGTTATTACTTCTTTATCGACGGCAATAATAATGTCTCCTTCTTGAACGCCTGCTTGTTCGGCTGGTGAGCCATCTAATGGTGCTATAACGGTGATTAAACCTTTTCTTATACCTATTTCAACACCAATACCAGAAAAGACTCCTTTTATAGTTTCTTCAAACTGTTTCGTGTCAGAGGGGGGTGAAAATACTGTATAGGGATCGCCGGCTGCGCGAACCATGCCGGATATAGCGCCATAAAAAAGATCTTCATCAGTTAGTTCGCCAATGAACTTTGAATGCAGAGTGTCCCATGCTTCCCAATAAGCGGGAAAAGTGAGCCGTCTTTCGCCTTCTTCGACAGAAACAAAGTTAAGTGGTGAATACTTTAATTCGCTGGCCGGCACTACGTAGCGACCAATAAATAGGCCAGCGCTGAACAGTAAAATCAGGGTTGCGATAAGGGTGAATTTTCCACGTATACGTTTAGGTAAAACGGAGTCAGTTGAAATATTTAAATTATCCATTATTAAAAATAGTTAGGATGATAATATGATTATTTTTTGGAATCTAATTTAATATGAAGCTCTTTGAGAATTTCAGGATTAACTGGGGACGGCGAGCCCATAAGGAGGTCTTGGCCTTTTCCGTATTTAGGGAAAGCGTAAACATCGCGAATACTTGGTAAGTCCAGCAATATCATGAATAGACGATCAATGCCTGGTGCGTTGCCGCCATGTGGAGGAGCACCAAACTCAAAGGCTTTAATTAAGCCGGAAAATTCATTGTCTACATCTTCTTTTTTATAGCCAGCAATAGAGAAAGCTTTATACATAATTTTTGGATCATGATTTCTGATAGCGCCGGAACTTATTTCAGATCCATTTAAGACCAAGTCGTATTGTTGTCCAAGAATAGTAGTGGGATTATCTGCGGAAAGTGCCTCTAGTCCTCCTTTTGGCATAGAGAATGGATTATGGGAAAAATCTATTTTGCCTTCCTCATTTTCCTCATACATAGGAAAGTCTACAACCCAACACCAGGCTGCTTTGGAGTCATCAGTAAGTTTTAAAATATTTGCGCAGTGTGTGCGAACTGTACCTAGTGCCTTACAAACACCCAGCCATGAGCCTGCGCCAAAGAAAATGGCATCGCCTGGCTTGGCTTTTACTTCCTTTATTATGTTGGCAGTAATTTTGTCGCCAAGGAATTTAATAATGGGTGAAGTTGGTTCATCTTTTATTAAAATGTAAGCTAACCCTTTTGCACCGGTACTTTTTGCTTCCTCAGTCAGTTTATCAATTTGAGAACGGGTAAAGTCGGCACCACCAGGGACGTGGAGGGCATGAACTACTCCCCCATCTTTAATAGCATCAACAAAAACTTTGAATTCTGACTTTTTTACTTCTGCTGATATGTCAGTAATGAATAGGTCGTAGCGAAGATCGGGCTTATCACTACCATAGAGTGTCATGGCTTCACGCCAGGGTATTTGTGGAAAGGATTCCTTAATTATTTCTTTTTTGCTGAACTTCTTTGTTAGTTCAATCATTAACTTTTCAGTCACAGCCAAAACGTCTGCTTGTTCAACAAAACTCATTTCCATATCAAGCTGGTAGAATACGCCGGGGTGACGATCAGCTCGTGGGTCTTCATCTCTAAAACAAGGAGCTATTTGGAAGTAGCGATCTAGTCCGGCTGTCATTAGAAGCTGTTTATATTGTTGAGGCGCTTGAGGCAGTGCGTAAAAGTGTCCAGGATGCAATCTGCTTGGCACGAGGTAGTCACGAGCACCTTCAGGAGATGAGTTGGCTAAAATTGGCGTTTGCACTTCAGTGAAATCATTCTGATGCATATAGTCACGAATGTATTCTATATACTTGTCACGAGTTTTTAGAATCTTTTGCAGACGAGGATGTCTTAAGTCTAAAAATCTATATTTTAGTCTTAGCTCTTCATTAACTTTTTTATCCGAAGCAACTTCAAACGGGAGAGGGCGCGCGGTGCTTAGTATTTCCATTTCATCAACGTTTATCTCTATTTCCCCTGTTTTTATTTTGGAATTCACCATGTCGCTGGGTCTTTCGGCAACTTGACCAGTGATGGTAATAACAAATTCGTCTTTTATTTCCTGTTCCAGCTTATTCCAAAGATCTTTGTTTCGTTTTGGATTGAAAGTTAACTGTGTTATCCCCCATTTGTCTCTGAGATCAATAAAAATTAATCCGCCATGATCGCGACGACTATGCACCCAACCGCTTAATTGCACTGTTTCGCCTTTGTTTTTTTTGCGCAATTGATTGTTGGTATGCGTTCTATATTTATTTTTTATAACTGACGTATCTGACATGTATCTAATCGTAATTGACAGACGAGTGGAGAGCAACTGATTTTTATGCGTCCAGGAGATCACCAGTTACAAGTGATATTGTAACTAACGCTCTCCTGGGGTCTACCGCCGTACAAAAGTACTTTGGTAAAGGTCGTACACCCAGGATTCGCCCCGCTCCTTCGGACGGGGTTTTTTTGTTGGTACAACACGTAGTGTTGTGACCGAGAAAAGAACACTGCACACACAAGGCGCGCATTCCGAAGTGCACATTAATAAAGTAGCTTGTGTTTAAAACAAGTAATTTCTTATTGCATGCTGCGGAATATATACCTTGATTGCTAATTAGAAGGATTTGTAGAGAACGTAGTAGTATACGTAGCCTGATAAATAATGCAAGGGGCAGTCCCCTATCAGAGTTTGTTATGGGCTATTTTATGGGTAAAAAAATCCCACATAAAGTGAAAAGGCTGTGTGGTGGCTTACAGCTTTCTCGGTGTTTATGTGGGAATGGATCTAGTGCCCGAGGTGCATAACTTCGACTTGTCCTTAGGAAGAGCGTGAGTCGAGGCACCTTAGTCTTACTAGCGTGCGCTATTCGACGAAGACTTTGGTAGTTGTGCAACTCCCGGGCTAAAGACGTAGATCGATAGGACTTTGCTAACCAGAAACTGGTGGTAGCTTATAAGGCGGAAACACTTGCTTCATGCTCATGTAAATTATCCGTGCTTGGCCTGTTCAGCTGAAGTTAGTTGCCTGTCGATCTGCGCGTAGAATGTAAATGTACAAGGGGAATTATCTTTTCTAATCAGTGGTGGGGAATTAGATGTTTTGTCTTGCAAGCAAGACTGACAGCTAACGGAATCACATGAGCAGTAGGGTCACGCGATCAGACGGATCACTCAAGACGAGGACAGTTTGTGACCATCCCAGCTGTGTTGCGGAAGGTCCCTCCTCACCACGGATAAAAAAAGATAATAAATTTGGAAGAACAAGGTAACTAGAGAGTATACTCTTATTATACATTTTGTCAATAGCAATTTACAAGCTCTTTTATATTACTTATTTATAAGCTAAATAGAGGTATTTTGTGTAATATTTTTATTTTACAGATTGCTGATTTATTTTGTGATTGATATATATAAAAAATACCCTTCTAAAAAGAAGGGTGTGTGAGTGGGGCTGCTTCAGTTTTCTTCGGACTGCTGGGGCACAAGCATGATTTTGTGCGGTACTTGAAGCTTGTAGAATCGATCTTGGGTGCCTCCTGAGTCAATTTGCTGAAAGTGGCTTTTGATAAGGCCTTCAGCTTCGAGCCGGTAAAGAAAACGGCGCAGGCTCTCGCTGTTGCCCCCAGTCTGTCTAATAAGCTCTCTTTCGCCAATGCCACAGCTAGGCGTAGGCGCATGCGCTAGGTGATACCACAATAATATTTGGTATTTCTCTTTTAGCTCAATGGGTTCTCTTTTTGTCTCCATCGCTTCGTCCTCCTCTGACTTGATAAAAGGAACTGTCGTAAAAAACCAACTTTTAATATTGTAGGTGTTTACTAAAAATGCACAAGCACATAGTGCATACCACTAGTACAATAAATTAAGCGTTAAAAACTGTCTTTACGTATTTAGATGAGCCTTAAGAGTGTAGACTAAACTCTCATTTTGATCGTTTTGCGGTTTACTTGACTCACTGTTGTATAGCCAACTTAAATATCCCATATCACTGCGTGCTATTTCTTCAAATGTTTTTCCTTTATGTTTTCCAAACATAAATATTTTTTGGAGTACAGGTTTTTGACTTAGTTCTTGCATGTGCGTAAACACCTCGTCTTCTTTATTAATATTATGTTTTTGTTTAACAATTTTTACTAGGTGATAAAATAGCGCCTCAAGAACATTAATGTCACCTAATGCATCGTGAGCCATGCCTTCTGCTTTTAACTCTAAGGAATAACGTAAATATTGTAATTTATATTCCTCACTATCAATTAAGTGCTGGGTAACTCTTAATGTGTCTATATAAAATGGGACAGTGACACCTTCGGTATTAAGAACCCCAATATCAAATGGAGCGTTGTGGGCAATAAAAATATTATTTTGAAGGGCTGTGATTAAGTATGTTTTTTGTGAACTGTCTTGAAAAGAAGGTTTATCTGCAACCATTTCATTTGTTATGTGGTGAATGGCCATTGCTCCATATGATATTGTGCTAGGCGGCTTGAACAACTCGTTTACAATTTCATTGGTGTCCGTGTTTTTGAATGCAAGTTGAACTATTCGTGCACTTTCCCCTAGTTCTGTTGTTTCAACGTCTAGAAAGATTGGATGCATATTAAATTTGTGTGTTGGTTAAGTGGTCTTTATTATCCCTAGAGAAACAAGCATGCCCATAATACTCATTAGCGCTACTAATGATACTAATATAACAGCTACAAGATTGAATATTTTTGTTGGTTTCTTATACCAACGCCACATTAATACGCTGAATAGCGTCAGGTATATAATAGCTTCAGGAAGCCCCAGTAGGTGATATTTTAATGGTGTTGTTGTATATATGAGTCCTTCAAACGAACCGACTGCAGCAGAAGCAGTTAATAAATTACTAAGCCCAAATGAAAGTAATCCAAATTTAAGCCAACCTCTTTTAGTCTCGAGGAAGATTGTTATGAATGGAAATAAGAAGAATGAAAGAAGTAGGCCTCTTATTATTTGTAACCCTGGACCAGCAGCAACCCATAAGGAGTCAGTGGGACGCATAAAAGACAACACTCCAACACCAAATAGTTCATCATATCTCAGTATGAATAGAGCGAATATTCCGGCGATAAAATATGCGATGGTATGCGACGCCGTAATTCGCCAGGCAAAGGTTATATAGTTATTTTTTGTTTCTTCCATATATGTTAATTATTATATCAAGAATTTGAGTGTGGTGAAGTGGATTAGTTCGCTTTGATTCGTAGTCCGTATTCTATGCTGTTTGCGGGCTTTACTCTTCTTTCGTCCTCTCCAACACACCATTTATTTCGCCTAATGCACGGCGGTTATACTTAAAACTTGCGTCAAAACTTTAGTTTTTGAAAGCAAGTTTTGTATACATCGATAGTTGTGTCGGAAACTGTTGTGCTGCCGCTTAAGTTTTTTATGTGTCTTAAATCTTGAATTAGTGCACCTAGTCATCGTACGATGGAACCCATTAGTACGGCAAATAAAGCGCTTAGCGCTGTTGGAAGAGGTGGCGGCTGTAGTTTAATGCTCCCTAGCCGCGTTTTTTAGTTTTTTGATATTACTCGTCGAACCCCCAAGCCCAAAAAACGGGTACCTTTTAAAACATCTATACATCAAAGGTACTGCAGGTTAATAGGGCGCAGGGGTAAAATGATCCTGACCTCTTTATCTTTAATAAAGTTTTGGCAGAGGTAGAGGGGCTGGGAGTGAATGCCCTGAGCCACAAACTCCTTATTCTTCTTTCTGTTTTAATGCTTTCCATTTTTTAAAACTGCTAGGTCCCAAAATTTTATTGACAGTTTCTTCGGATGTTTTAAGGAATTCAGTGTTTGAACTTATGCCTTCTTTGAATAAGTGTAGATATTCACCTCTTTCTAATCTGATTTCTGCCTCAAGCAAGTCAAGAGCTTCGATTTGTATGCCAACTTCAAGTTGCTTTAAAAGTTTTTCCATTTCTTCTTCGCTTGGCCCTTCACCCAAGAACATCACATTTGCAATTTCATATGCTGCCCTGAGATAAAAACGTGTTGCATCTGCGAATTTAATAATATCTCCATATCCAATTTTGCCTTGGTAGGGCGTTGTAGAATAATTGGATTCAATTTTTTCTACTGGTACTCCTCTAATCCAATCCCACAAAATAGCTCCTCGCTTACACCGTGCATAATAGCCAAATTGATCAGGTGCAAACTTTTGTAATGCCTGTACTCTTTCTTGACCGTAACGACGTACAGCATCTTGTTGCCTAGTACTTTCTTTTGTTCCACGCTTCATTACTGGTGTATAGATTCTGTCTAAATC
>SDBS01003577.1_pt1 | contig 15270 bp, 12 predicted proteins | sample 2277091 | NCBI WGS metagenome assembly SDBS01 (sample SAMN10404972, study PRJNA504765) | marine sediment metagenome | isolation source: marine sediment core GS10_PC15, 163 cmbsf | place: Arctic Ocean: Southern Knipovich Ridge | collected 2010 | reverse complement strand
GCATAGAGTACTCCAATTGTAAATTCTTCTTTATGACTTCCAATATATTCTTGAATTAAGGGTTCAGACCCATATTTAATTAGATAATTCGCAAAAAAAACTGCTTCTTGTTTATCATGTGCAATGAAAACATTTCTAGAACCTGAACCTGTTCTAGGTTTTATAATTACTGGATATGATTCAATTTTATCTACGTCGTTATCCTCTTGAAAGAGAAAAGATTTTGGACATAAAATATTTTTTTTAGCGAAAAAATTTGTCAGAGTAAATTTATCCATACATAGTTCAATTACGTTCCATGGATTAGATAGAACTTTAATTCCAGCTTCTTCAAATACTTTAATATTTTTTGATACTTTCTCAATTTCCTGTTCAGAGCCAGCAGCTATAGCATGTACATTTTCTTTTTTACATATTTTCAAAAGTGAATCAATATAATTAGATGAAGAAGCTGGTGGAATTACATAGCTGATGGAGGTTTCATGTAATCCAACACTATTATCTAACATATCAGTTGCAATTATTCTATATTTATTATTAGACATTTTGAAAGCTTTCATTAATTCTCGTCCCAAACTACCCCCTCCTACACCGGTTACAAGCACATTTACTTCTGAGTTTTGCAATTAATTTTTCATCTCCAACTATTACTTATCTCTAAAGAAAAAAATACAAAGATATATTTCTCAAAAATATTTATCATTTTTAATTCTAATCTATTGATGGGGTTATTTCTTGCTTTAGTTCCAATAATTCTGATTTTTCTATAATTTTTTTTATTTCTTCTATTGAATATTTTTCAACTTTGTCTGATGAATATGCAGACATATTCTCTAATTTTTTAACATTAGAATACAGTTTTTTAACTTGATTTTGAATAAGTGGATTGATGATCATATACATATCATCAAATTCCCAAGCATGTTTCATTTCATCATGATTAATCAAACTTTCATGTAATTTTTCACCAGGTCTTATTCCTATAATCTCTTCTTCTGCTGAACCTAATAATTCACCTAGTGCCTGTTTTAGATCCATGATTGAATATGCTTTAAGTTTGGGAATAAAAATTTCAGAACCTTTACCCCGAGTTGAAGCCTTTAAAATAAAATCTAGGGCTTCTTCCATAAGAATACTGAATCGAGTCATATTTTGATCTGTGATAGTAATTTTTTGTTTTGCCCGGATTTGGTTAATAAATTTAGGAACAACAGAGCCACTACTTCCTAATACATTTCCATATCTAACTGCAATAAACTCAGTTGGATGTCGATCTTTTTTCAAGTAATTACTTGCCGTAACAAATAATTTTTCCATTAAAAGTTTAGTGGCTCCATAAGTGTTAAGAGGGGATACTGCTTTATCGGTTCCAATACATATTGCTTTTTCCACTTTTTCATGTAAACATGCATCAATAACATTTTGAGAGCCAATGACGTTTGTTTTTATAGCTTCAAATGGATTATACTCTACAATTGGAACATGTTTTAATGCAGCTGCATGAAAAACAATATCGATATCTTCTAATGCTCTTGTAAGACGCTGATAATCCCGAACATCACCAATAAAAAAGCGAAGTCGGCCATCATTGAATTTAGATTCCATAGAAATTTGTCTACTTTCATTTCTGCTTAATATTCGAACAGTATCTACTTTTAATGACAAAAGTCTTTTTGTCAAGGCTTGACCTAATGAACCTGTACCTCCTGTAATGAGTATTTTTTTGCCTTCAAACATCGTAATCATGATTTTAAGTGTTATACAATAATGTTACTCCTTTAGGAATTCATCTTTCCTTTAGAAGTTGTTATTAATTTGTTAATTTTTTTTATATAAGCATCAGCAATAATATCAAATTCAGATTTATGTTTTAAAAGAAATTCTTCTACTCCTTTAATTGGTAATTCTCCATCGATATTTGGTCCTTTAAAACCAAACTTGTAAGAAAAGTCTGTACCAATCTGTATCAAGTCTGCTACAAAAGTGTTTGAATCATATAATTGGAGATATTTGGAAACATCATAATCTTGTTCTTCTGACAATAGCTTACGAATAAGAAATGGGAGATCATCTATTTTATCTAATTTATGAACTGAGGGAATTAAAGGAAAATCACTATCTTTAATGACTATTGTAGGTTTATGAAAGAATGCAGCTTCTATTCCAGTGGTTCCTGCTATAGTTACTACCAATGAACATTTTGGAAGGATTTCATCTCGAGTTAAGGAAGGATGTATAAACTCTACATTTGGAAGCGCAATAATTTGTTTATAATATGAAGCAGGTCGCCAAGGCCCAGAGGTAGAAGATCCTATCTTCATCCAAGGATGTTCTTTAACGTAAAGCTTGTATCCTACAGGTAAAGATTTTGCAATACAAGTAATTACATAAATTTGATCATCAAAATAAGGTGTGTCAATTAACAATACTCGTTCAGGTTCTAAGTGCATTGGAAAATACACAAATGATGTGTTATCATCAATTTTCCTTAAACAATTTTTATTGAAAAATGATTGACGGGTTTTTAATAAAATTCTCCGCTTAATTTTTTCGTTAATCAGTTTTAGTTTTGTTCTGCCATAATATGAAAATCTATTTTTATAACTTTCATTAACTGGTAAAAAAAAGAATCTGAGCATAGCTTTATATCTACTATATAGATTTGATTCAAATCCCTGTGAACGTGATTTTTTTACTACCTTTGAAGTATCGTGTGTTTGAAAATATTTTTTTAAATCATTGTACTCAGATTTTGTTTCAGAGTTTTCATTGAATTGTTTATCAAGATTATCTATTTTATCAAATTCTTCGGAAATCAACAATTTATTTCCAAATCTGGTTGGGTTTAACATTAATACATGAATTTTTTTTGCTTTACACATTTGATCAAGTAAATATGTATTGTGTGCATTAGTGATGGATAATATAAGATAATTCGGATTACAATCATCAAGAACTTTTTCAAAAAACCTACATTCTTTTTCCATTATTGATAGAATTTCATCATGTGAAAATTTATAGAATTTATTAAATTTGAAAAATGCTCTATCACCATAAACTATTTTCCAAATATCTATTCTAAATTTTTTTTCAAAATTTTTTAAATATTCAATATCAGGAGTTTTCCATGGCGGTTTTACTTGATCTAAATAATACCAAGTTTTTTCAAAATTTACAATATTTTGTATTTGAAAAAATTTTTTTGCTTTATCATTAACATCTATAATTGCATATAAATCACTTTCTTGTTTTTTTTGTATGGCATTTGCAATTCCAAAATGAACAAAACCAAAATCAACCCAAAATAATATTTTATCTTTCATCGTTTTGATTTCCTACTACAATTAGTAAATAATTCTTTATTGACAATAAAATCATCGTAATCTATCAATATTCAAGAATAATATTTTTAATACTAATTTGTAGACCTAAATTGCTCGTTATTTTGGTAAATTATAAGTAAAAAATTGATATTGAATTAAAAAAATTTCTTAGCAAGTTTTTTAACAATATTGGGTTTTGGTAGCTAATAGTGAATCGAAAAATAGTTCTTTCTGTAGGTATTGCATTTTTATTGTCTTTTTCATTCCTATATCTTTTTTTAAAATCTTCAGATAGCGGAGGAATGCTAATTCCTATCGAAGAACAAGAAAAATTCTATCTTCAGGATTTCCCATCTGACAAAAAAAAAATTTTCATACTTGGAACTAGTCATGTTATGCCTTTGAATTCAACATATATTCAAGAAAAACTTACAGATGAAAAAAAAGATTATCTTGTTTACAATCTGTCAATGGGAACCTCTGAACCCAAAGACAGAATTAAAACTTTAGATCTAATTTTAGCTGCAGAACCTGAAATAATTGTTTATGGAATTGCTGAAAGAGACTTTAGAACTAATGTAAAACTTGATACTGATAAGACAAATATTCAATCATTGCTTCCTGATCCACAAACATTTTTCCATTCCATTTTATGGCAATTTGCATATCAAGAATTTACATTATTTGAAAACCCAAAATTTGTTACATTAACAACAATATACGAATTAATCTCAAATGATTCAGAAACAAATGATGTTAAAAAAATAGAAAAAGACCAAGGTATTAGCAATATGCCTTTTTACGAAATTGCTAAAGAACATAGAGAGATTCGAACTTTTGAATATCTACAAAATGAAATGCAGAAACAAAGGGTAGGTTCTTTTCAAGAAATTAATTTGCCATATCAAAATCCAGATTTGATTTCCTTAAAGGAAATGATTAAAACTTTTGAAGATAATGACATTAAGGTAATAATTTTTACAACACCTCATCATGAAATCTACAGAGAAAAAACTCCTGAGAAAACTAATGAAAGATTTCAATTGATTTTAGATGAAATTGTATCTGAATTTGACCTTGAAATTTATTCTCTGTTAGATAAATATTCAGATATGGAAGTATGGGGTGATGTTACTCATCTTGCTGTAAATCCTAATGCGATTATCTATTCGGAAGATATTGCAAATAAAATAATGGAAATTATAGACTGAAATGTTATTTAATACAGTAGATTTTGTAGTTTTTTTTATTCTAGTACTTACAATGATTGTTATTTTAAAAGAAACTAGAAAATATCAATATTTATTTTTATTAGCTGCTAGTTATTTTTTCTTTTATTACAGTAGCAATTATTTAATTTCCTTACTAATTTTTTCTACCATACTTGACTATTATGTTGGAAGAAAGATTAGCGAATCTTCTAGTAACTCATACAGAAAATATTTGTTATTTCTTAGTCTAGCTGGAAACTTAGGATTACTTGGATTTTTCAAATATGCAGATTTTGCAATTTTACAATTTAATATTCTTGGAAACTTTATCGATTTAAACTCACAAATTCCACTTCTAAATATAGCATTACCAATTGGAATTTCATTCTATACATTTCAAACAATTAGCTATACTGTAGAAATCTATCGGAGAAAATTAGAACCGTGCAAAAGTTTTGGCGAATTTGCATTATTTGTATCGTTTTTTCCGCAATTAGTGGCAGGACCTATAGTAAGAGCTAGTATTTTTCTTCCTCAATTACGAGAAAAAATTACAAATAATGTTTCTGGTAACAGATTAAGACAAATTCTAATTAATCCTCAAAATCTAAAATTTGGAATTTCGTTAATGGCATTAGGTTTTTTTAAAAAAATGTTCTTTGCAGATAATATAGCCCCTCTAGTGGATGAAATTTTTGTAAATCCTATGGGTTTAGAATCATTAACAGTTATGCTTGGAGCATTAGCTTTTGGTATTCAAATTTATTGTGACTTTTCTGGCTATTCTGATATTGCTATTGGGGCCGCTGCAATCCTAGGTTTTAAAATTCCAATAAATTTCAATAAACCATATTTTGCTAATTCGCCCTCAGATTTTTGGCGTAGATGGCATATCTCTCTATCAACATGGTTAAGAGATTATTTGTATATACCCTTAGGTGGAAATAAAAAATCGAAAGAAAGGACATACGTTAATCTAATAATCGTTATGTTTCTTGGGGGTTTGTGGCATGGAGCAGCAATTAACTTCATTATTTGGGGACTATTGCATGGATTGTACCTTGCTATTCACAAATTTCTATCAAATAGGATAAAAATCGACCAAAATTCTATTCTAAAAACTAGAGTTGGAAAAATTATTTCGATTGCCATTACCCAATATTTTATATTTTTAGCATGGATTGCATTTAGAGTACACGATACAGATCATATGTTTTATGCAATGCAAAAATATCTAATTTTTGATTTTCAATTCAATTCAACTTTTGATTTAATAATGCATAACCGCTTTGAAGTAGGTCTAATTGGACTTTTCATAATTTTACATTTTGCATCTTATAAACAACAAAATCTTCCAGAATTTATATCAAAATTACGCTTTTCTTATTGGATTCTTTTTTTAGTTATAGTTATGTCATTGATATTTTTCTTTTTCGAAGGAAAACCTGAAGATTTTATTTATTTCCGATTCTAATTTTTGTTTTAGTTTTTTCTGGATTTATTCTAAAAAAGATATATGGTTTTTTAAAAAAATTTATTTATAGGTTCTAAAGAAACCAGTTATGGTTCTAAAAAGATCTATTAAAGATCCTAAAGGTGCTGTAGGCTTTCTCTATAGAAGAGGTATATGGAAAGCAGATCATTTCATGAGCAAAAAAATATACGGAAATGCTTCAGGATTTTTTAGTAATTTTATTGGAAGAAAAAAACTTACTAAAGATAATCTTAAACCTTCTAAATTTAGAGATAATGGTTGTGATGTTTTAGGTATTCCATTTGAAAAAAATTTAATTGAAAAAATTATTTCAAAATATAATAAACTAATAATGGATGAAAAATATGCTCTTAAGAGAATTAATAATGGAGAAGTTTATAGAATTGAACTAAAGAATACAAGTAGATTAATTCCTGAGTTAGCTGGCTTAATTAATAAAAAAATAATTGGTCTTCTAGAGGATTATTATGGAAGTCATTTTGCTGTAAAAGCAGTTTACTCTTGGAGAAATTATCATATTAAAGATGAATATGTTGAAGGCACAAAAAAAGAACTTTTTTCAAGTAGATGGCATTGTGATCGGTTAACTGTAGAAAAAACAAAACTTTTTGTAAATTTAATGAATGTTACTGAAAAAGATGGCCCGCTTCATCTACAACCTGGTCCAAGAACTAAAGAATTAATAAAAATGGGCTTTGGAAGTCGTGAAGATTATAAATTAAATCAAGAGATTTTAGAAGATCCTAATCATGTTGTAAAGGCTATAGGTCCACCTGGTTCTGCAATTCTTGCAAACTCTTCTATTTGTTTTCATCGAGCAGGAATTCCTGAGCAAGGACATTATAGAGATATTCTAGAATTTGTCTTTGAGCCATCTTCAGAACCTCTAGCCGAAGATTGGATTAAACAAATAGATCCTCAATATGATGATGGTAATCCTTAAAAAAAATTTTAGTGAATGAAAATTTGATTATTTTCCTATAATATAGTATTGATATTGTTTTCCTCCCCATTTTTTCTTGTATCTTAAAATTCCTTCTTCTTTTTGATTTTGAGGTTTTGGATTAGCTCCTGCAAAGTCAAACCAATTCATTTTGTTTTCTATTCCCCATTCTATAATTTTCCATTTTATTAGATCCTGAGAATATAATTTCTTTTCATAATCTATTACAGAACGAGCCAAGCCACTTTCAATCATATAATTGTTAAAATATGAAAAAAATAATCCAGAAATTGGAATATCATCCATTTTTGCAAGAAAACCTCTGTATCCCACTTTACTTAAAAAATGAAAATGGTTTTTCCTATTTTCTAAATCAATTGTATTAATTTTCATTTCTTTCTTTTTTGTGTTTATCAAGTCATTATATTCTTCTAAAGTTTTTAGATCTTTTATTTCTTCAATTATTACACCACGATTTATAGCTCTATCGATATTTTTCTTTGCACTATGTTTATCAATATTTTTGTAAATTTCTTCTTTACTTTTCTGTAAATCTAGTATGAATGTACTCCAATCAGTAGCATGAAAAAAATTTTTAAAATTTTTAGATAATGTAGGAGAAAATGGATGAGTTGTTCCTTTAACAATAGGATTTTGAGATTTTAAATATTCAAGTAGTTTATCCCAGATTTCATCTGATTTTGTTTCATCAAAGAAAACTGGTCCATATGTCCACTTTAATACATAGTTTTTCCCTCGTCTAACTGTGTCAATAAAACTTGAAAATTTTTCTAACTTAGATCTAATTTTTTTAGTTAAGAGTAATTGTCCAATTATTTCACCCTTAGAATCCAAGAATTTCAAAAAAATAGGTTCTTGATTGGTTGTTAGGAGATAATCTGAAAATTCTTTTGTTTGATAAATCGTACCTTGTTTAGAGTTTAATAACCTTGAATTCCAATTTTTATCAGTTTTTTCTTCTATAAGTAGGGAAATCATTTTGACCTTTTTTGAAAATTATTTGTTGATAATTTTAAGGGAATTAGTTTTAATATATTTGTAATTTAAGTAAAAATAATAATGACAAAACATTGGTTTATTGCACATCTAATTGATAAATATACTAAAGGAAAAACTTTTGGTTTAGATGTAGGAATAGGTAAAGATAACTGGTCTGAATTTAAAAATTGTAAAATGATAGGTGTTGATATTAAATTAAATCAAAAAATTGATTTATTGATAGATCTTGAAAAACCACTTCCATTTAGAGATTCAGTGTTTGATATAGCGATTGCTGTCAATTCAATTAATTATGTAGAAAATGGAAGATATCTTTTAAATGAGATTAATAGAGTTTTGAAAGATAATGCTGTTTTCGTTGTCGTTGTAGATAATGAAAATAGTAAAAATTTTCCTAATGTTTGGGAACAGATGTATTTAGATAGAGTTTTAAAAGTAACTGGATTTCGTTCAATTTTATCAAAAAATTGGAAGGATTATTTTTATGCAAAATGGTATAATCGTACAAGCGTTTATGCATTTTCAGTAGCCAAAAAGATTCATACAATTAAAGAAACGTATGCAGAAAAATGTTACAAATGTGGAAAACCATTAGGTAAGAATTGGAAAATCAATTCTGAAAATAAGAAACCTCAACATATCAAATGTCAAGTAAGTGAGGTTACTAAACAATGGGCTAGATCATATAACGTTGAGACAACGCATCCAGATAATTAATTCAATCCCATCTAAAATTTTTGTCAAGAAGTTTGTATAATTCTTCATTGTATGGTTCAAAGTAGTTTTGTAAATTTTTTCTAAATTCCGGATCAATTTTTTTCTCTTTATATTCACGTTTTTTGAAAAATTGATATCCAACAGGTTCCCATTTTGGCAGATTAAGAAAGTTTAATGTTTTATGATACACAGTATGAGGTTTTTCTAAGAATTCTTCACTTTGTATAATTAGAAATTGTTCTCTTGGAAAAACCTCTAACAATTTTTTCAATTTTTTGATATAAACCCCATGTTCCCTATATGCAAAGAGATCATAATCCCAACTATAGTAATTTGTATTTTTATTCATTTTTTCATATCTTCCACTAATTCTTTCTTCTTCATGTTTTATCGCATCTTCAAAACTTCTGTATTCATAACCATTTCGTAAATTCATATTATAATGTGAAAAAGCTCTATCAATTGGATTACGGACTAGTACAATGAATTTTTCATTAGGAAGAATTTTTTTAATTCTCATTAAGGCATTTGGATGTTCCAAATATCTTGGAGTTGCTTCGCCAGTAACAAATTCCTTTTTTAGGATATTTTTAACAAAAAATTTCTGTGTTTTTAATGGAAATTTGGCTCGATACCAATTAATTCCTCTCGAATACAATCTATCAAAATAATCAATTTCTTTCCCTAATGGAGGATAGATAAGTGGGTGTTGAATAAGATATTCATGTAAAGAAGTTGTTCCACATTTTGCAAATCCAATTATCATATAATCTGGTAATACATGTAACCATCCTGTAAGTGAACAATACTTTTGATAAGCGGTGGTAGAAAATTTTTGTAGACTTCTATGTTTGTCTAGTTTATGCCTGATAGTTCTTCGCATGGATGGTGAGTAAGACCCTAATTGTTTAGTCATATTATAGTCCTCCATTACAAATTGAATTTATTCTAATACAAAATGTGATTCTCATATTCATTATTCATCCCAATGAAAATTTTCTCCGATAAGCTTGTATAGTCTTTCATTATGTGGTCTAAAATATTCTACTAGTTTTTTTCTAAAACTTTCATCCATAGTTGATTTATTTATACGTCGCCAAATTGTATATTCATCTAATTCCCATTTTGGAAGACTAAGAAAAGATAAAGCTCGATTATAAACTACAGAGGGATTTTCAAAAAAATCTTCACTTTTAATTATTAAAAATTGTTCTCTAGGAAAAATCTTAAACCACCGTTCTAAGTTATCAGCATATATTCCTCTTTTCAAATATGCAAACCGGAAAAAAGTTTCATGAAAGTAATTTTCGTTTTTAAGCATTTTATTATATTCTTCTGCAGTCCGAGTTTCTTCAGAATTTATGGCATCTTGGAAAGAAAGAGTTTCTCTACCTGTCCTTGATGTACTAGCAAATTCTGAAAAAGCACGATCAATAGGATTTCTCAACATAAGAATTAGTTTGGCTTTAGGAGTAAATTTTTTTAAGCGATTTAAAGAATGAGGATAATCAAAATATCTCACACTTGCTTCTCCTGTAATGAATTTACCATTTATCATTTTTTTGAAAAATTTTTCAAATTTGAATGGAAAACAAATTTTATACCAATCAATTCCCTTAGAGTAATATTTACTATAGAAATTGATTTCTTTGCTTATTGGGGCATAAGCATGAGGATGTTGAGTCAAATATCCAAAAAGGGAAGATGTTCCAGCTTTCTCAACACCAATGATGTAAAAGTCAGGCAATACATGCAAAAAACTAGTCATTTTACAATACTGTCTGTGAATAGAAATTGCAGTATCATGAGTAGTTTGATGATTTTCTAATTTTTTTCTAATATTGTATCTTGTTTTATGGTCTAGATGACTTTGTTTTATCAAATTGTTCACACCTATTTTTTTTAATTATCCCAATCGAATTTTTTTTCAAGCAGTTCAAAAAGGTGATAATTATGAGATTTAAAGAATTCGTCTAACTTTTTTCTAGTTTCATTAGATAATGTTTGTTTTTTGTATTTACCTGATCCAATTACTTTGTATTCTTTTAAGTTCCAATCTGGTAAGGCAAGAAATTTGATTACTTCTTTGTAAGTTTTGTTTGGATTTCTAAAGAAATCTTCACTTTGTATAATTAGAAATTGTTCTCTTGTAAAAACATTAAACCAATTTTTTAATTTTTTGTGATAGATTCCTCTATCTAAATATGCATGATGGTAATATTCTGAACTATAATAATTCTCATCATTTTCCATCATTGTAAATTCTTCCTTAGTTCTTTGCGATTCTTTAGATATTGCTTCTTCAAATGAAAGATCGTCTTTTCTTTTATGTTCCATCATTGTATAATGTGAAAATGCTCGATCAGTAGGATTTCGTAATAATATTATGAATTTTGCATCAGGTGTAATTTTTTTAATTCGTTGTGGAGCAAATGGATGATCAAGATAACGAACAGTTGATTCTCCTGTAACAAACTTTTTCTTTAAAATTTTCTCGTCTACAAATTTTTGAAATTTTGTTGGAAATTGTACTTTATACCAATTTATTCCCTTGAGGTAATATTTATCAAAAAAACGAGGTTCCTTGGTAAATGCAGAGTGAATAGATGGATGTTGTATTAGATATTCATATAAAGATGAAGTTCCCGATTTTGCAGCACCCAAAATGTAAAAATCAGGTAATAAGTGAAAATTTCCCGTTAAATTGCAATAGATATTATGAAGTGCTAAAATAAATTTATGAAATTTTTTATGATTTTTTAATGTTGGTCTAATATACTGTCTTGTATTAAATGATAATTCATTAATTTTTGAATTCATATGCTGTATTTTTAATAAAAATTAAAAGATATAAACTTCAGTAAAAAAAATCAAATTTGTCTACAAATTAACTTATTATATTTTAGTCAAGAATCTTTAAAAATTGATGAAATCAATTAGAATTGGGTACTTGTTGAGTAATGATAAAAATTGTCAGGTATTAGAGTAACGTATTCAGGACTAATAGCATTTTTTGCAAGTTTAGCTACTGTAATAACAGGATTATTTTTTACTATAATTATTTCCAGAGAGTTATCACAAGATGATTTTGGAACATGGGCATTAATCGGTACTTTGACAAGTTATGTGTATTTTATGCGTCGTCCAATAGCTTATTGGTGTACAAGAGAAATAGCCAGGGGAGAGGAATCCGGTAAAACAGCATTTGCGTCTACTGGGATATTTGCATCAATTGCCTTATTTGGATATTTTATTATTGCATATTTTTTCAGTGAAACTATTCAGGTTGATCATACACTATTAGTTTTTGCTGGAATTTTAATTCCAGTTGAATATTTTAATTCAATTTTGAAAAGCATTAATCGTGGATTTCGTCCTCAAATGGAAGAATATGGTTTCCTAATTTTTGAAGTTGTTAAAGTACCACTTGCTTTGATTTTTGTCTTTTATTTTGAATTTGGATTAACTGGAGTAATTATTACTATATTCTTATCTAATATTGCAAGCATAGTTTTGCTTGTAATAACTACACGCCAAAAATTACGTGGAAAATTTGAAATTAAATTTTTAAAAAAATGGCTTAAATTATTTTGGTTGCCATCTTATCCATATGTTTCAGTGATAATTAATGTGACAGATGTTGCATTAGTTACGATATTTACAGGTTCAGTTGGTGCAATTGCATATTGGAGTGCATCTAGAGCAGTAGCACATATTGTAAGTCATTCATCGAAAATCGGAAAGGCAGTATATCCAAAGTTATTGGCAGGAGGGAAAAAAGAATATCTTCAGGAAAATCTTAATCTATTCTTTTATTTTGCTTTTCCCCTTGCAGGAATGTCGATTATTTTTGCAAGGCCTGCTTTGTTTATTCTCAATCCTCTTTATGAAGTAGCATTTTTAGTTGTAGTTTTTCTAGTCCCAGCTATATTTTTACGAACATTATCAGAAATGTTCAAAGAAGCATTAACTGGAATTGAAAAGATAGACCTTAATGAAAATGCAGGATTCAAAGATTACATTCGTAGTAAGTTATTTGTACTCCCTACAATGAGGTTGATTCAAAGAGCAGGGTATTTAGGAATTCTTGCAATAGTATTGATATTATATGCTAATTCAGTTGAATCTGATGTTGAGATTATCATTTATTGGTCAATTATATCATTATCTGTACAAATACCATATACGATGTACTTTTTCTATTTGATAAGAAAGGACTTTAAACCAAAATTAAATCTTAGAGCATTTTCAACATATTTTATTACTACAGTTGTTGTTTTTAGTGGAATATACTTGTTAATGGAACAATATTTGGTATATGAAGAAAGTATTTTTGATTTTCTTCCAGATTTTATTCCTTACTTAATTGCAGGAATAGGATTGTATTTAGGAATTACTTATTTAATTGATAAGAAAACAAAACAATTATTTCATAAAATTATTAACGAAATTAGAAATCATTAATGAAAATTAATTAAATTCTACTTATTTTTATTCTTCAAAATTAACATAAAAAAGTTTGGCAATAATTTTTTCTGAAGTTTATCAACAATTGTTGAAATATCATATTTTTTGATATGTCTAGATGTTCCAATTATAGGAACATCAACATCTCTTGGGATATAATATAAAATATCATATGCTTGCCTTTTTAGTGTTTCAAGTAATTTGATTGTTGTTTCTTTTCCCATTAATGATGAATGGATTTCAATTTGGATCATTGGTTTGAATTTTTCTAGAGTTTTGCTCATTCCATCAAAGACATAATTCTCATATCCTTCAACATCCATTCTCAAAAAATCTAATTGCTGTAACTTTATCTCGTCTACAAAATCATCTATTTTTTTGATTGGGACTTCAATTATTTCTCCTGGAATTATTGGTTCCTCTCCTTCTGGAACAGTCATACAACCATTTGATCGTTTATCAATTACGAATTTTGTTATACCATTTTTATTCCCTGCAGCAAAATTATAATTTTCTATATTTGTTGAATTTTGTAGTTTGATATTTTCTTTAAGAATTTTATAATTTGCAGGAGATGGTTCAATGGCTATAACTTTGCCTTCATTTCCGACTATTTTGTGCTCTAATAATGCATAATAACCAATATTACTTCCAATATCAAGACAAACCATTCCTTTCTTGAGTAATTTTGAAATTAATTTAGTAGTAAGTGGTTCATGAACTTTGAAAACTAATAATTCTGATGAAATCCCCACATCATTAGGTACGATGTTTAATTTGTATCCATTCACCTTCACAATTTGTGGTTTAGAGTAATCTACAGTATTTTTCTTTAATAATCTAATTCCATAGTGAACTAAAGTACGGAATCCTGTATACATTCCATATCGTTTACGATACCGGGATACATTACTAATATATCGTGAGAGAGAATGAGATGTTTTAACCATTTTATACACTTTTTTTTTATTCATTAATACAAATTTTAAACCAGAAATTAAGCTTATTTGTCTACAAATATCCATAATAACCAAATTTTGTTCCTAAAAAATGAGAATGAGATAAATGAAAAAAATCTGTGTTTTTCCTAATGATCCTCTAAAATCGTATTTTAAAAAAGGAGAAATCAAACCAGGATATTTTAATCCTAGAAATCTATTTGATGAAGTTCACGTAATTAGTTTATTTGATGCTGATATTGAAGAAGATAAAGTAAAAACAGTTGCAGGGAATGCGTTTTTCAAAATTCATGTTGTAGGTAAAGTAAATTTACTTAACAAAAATTCCAAGAAGAAGAAAATACTTAATTTAATTAAAAAAATAAATCCTGACGTAATTCGGTCCTACAATCCTTTACTACAAGGATGGATGGCAACACAAATCAAAAAAGAATTGGGAGTTCCCTTAGTAATTTCATTACACGGTGACTATGATAAAGATCGACGATATTTTGCTAGAAAAAATAAAGACTACAAAAGTTACCTGAAACTTTTGTATACTAAAAAAACTCTAGAACCTTTTTCTTTAAAAAATGCTGATGAAGTTATAATAATTTACGAATTTTTACGAAATTATGCAAAAAAAATGGGTGCTAAAAGTATCAATTTAATTCATAATCGAATTGATTTATCACAATTTAGTCAAGAAGTAAAACCAGCGTTTGAAGAATCAAAACCTGTTATAATTTGTGTTGGAAGATTAATCAAAGAAAAAAATCAAGAATGTCTAATTCGAGCTATAACAGATCTTGATGTATTTCTTGTTGTTATAGGTAACGGTGTTGAATATGAAAATCTCGTAAAATTGACAAATGCTTTAGGTATTCAACATAAGGTACGATTTGAGCGTTCAATTCCTCATGAAAGAATACAAGAATTTTATGCAGCAGCAGATCTTTTTGTATTACCAATCAAGTATGGAGGATTTGCAATTCCTTCAATTGAAGCAGCTGCATCTGGTCTTCCTGTAATATTGCCCAAGCAAGAATTTGATTCTAAACCAGATATAATTAGTGAATATGCATTGTTAGTTGAGAATAATCCGAAGTCTTTTAAAAAAGCCATCTCAGATGTTCTATCAGATAGTGTTTTACGT
>SDBS01003576.1_pt1 | contig 15271 bp, 15 predicted proteins | sample 2277091 | NCBI WGS metagenome assembly SDBS01 (sample SAMN10404972, study PRJNA504765) | marine sediment metagenome | isolation source: marine sediment core GS10_PC15, 163 cmbsf | place: Arctic Ocean: Southern Knipovich Ridge | collected 2010 | reverse complement strand
CACTAATACCATACCTCCAACATTTGAATCCGTACAGGCGGTATAGATTTACGCTGGGTGTGTTGATTAGGGGAGAATGCAAGAGCCCCAGAGTTGGGTGCTCCGGGGCTCACTACACGGCCCCATTCCTTGGAGGTAGAGGAAGGGGCCTTCGGTTGGGCCGGTGCAATTATATGCGGATGGGCAATATGATCCTGATCGACTTCTGGACCATTGCCAGTGCTCGCTTTAATTCATCGGTGGCCTTGGGGTGGGACAATATCTTTTCGATCCCGCTCTGGTAGATACGGAATACGTCCATCTGGCCGGTAGACTTTTCCCGGAATGGCGGTTTCCCCATTACCCGGTACTTCCGCCCCTCCCTCTCGACCGTAAAGTATTTCGGCTCCACGGCTACAATCACACCGGAGACGGGATTTTTATATTGCTTCGAGGTATAGGTGACTGTTTTCCGGCGCTTTTCTTTCCCGCGAACCTTCCGGGAAGTAACGTGCCGGACCTTATGGAAGGGCCGCCATCGGTGGTTGTCGCCCACCGTCTTGCGGACCTTCAATTTTTTGATCCCCCGCTTTTGATCGAGCAGGGCAGCCACGGTACTGAACGACCTTGGACGCAACCGGCTGACTTCCGGTCTGTCCACATAAAATCTGAGGTACAGGACATCTCGCTCGTCCAGGGTCAATTTCTTGTCTGCCACCAGTTCATTGATGACCTGATGGGTGACCTCCCGGAGATGGCGCTCTTCCCGACTCCATACTGTCCAGAAACGAACATCTTCCTCCTCGACATGCGGTGTCGTATCCATGTCATCGACGACCTGAGCGCCCTTGTATCCCTCCAGGGCTTCGATCCGGGCCAACTTCTCTGCATAATCCAATTCGACCGGCTCAAACTCGCGAGTCCGCTTATGCAGGATGACCATCTCGGCCAGCACTTCCTTTGTGGGCTTCTCTCCGTTATTGGCCTTTTCAAATCTTTCGGTGGCACTGGAGATAATAGCCAGCTGCTTAACCATATCACGGGGTAGCTGGACACCACTCCCCCGGAGTCTCTTCGCTATGTGGCGCATACGCTGCTTGGCGCGGGTCTTCATCTGAATGAGCTTCTGACTTCCCGTTTTCTTCGAGCGGATGGCTTCCATTCCGCCGATGAGCATTCCATGCTTGCCCTCAGATATCAAGTCGGCCACATCGCCCACCGGCTGGCCGTCGATGAACCGGATATCCAGGCCGTGAACTTGGGCAATCTCTTTCCCCATGAAAACTAGATAGGCAATATTTTTCTCAATGACTTTGCCCATTTCGAGCATCTGAGGCATCGTAGCCCGCAAGCGCATAGGTTGCCTTCTCCGGCCCGATCCCGGTTTTTGGGACCGGATATACGCCTGTATCGGCTTCCCGGCTCTCAGGTGCGGTTTGACGCGGGTGCTGACCGCTTTAAGCAGGACTGGGAACTTAATTCTTAGCATATGGCCTCTTCTTCAACTTTCGGGGCATTTTCACCGCTGGCATCACCAGCTCGGTTTTGCAGTTCGAGCATGCACAGATAACGTCCCCATTTTTCTGGTCGATGAACATGGTCCTCACCTTATAAAACATTCGACGTGGATTCTCCTCATCCACCTTGGCTATCTTATTTTTGCAGACAGGGCACTTCCCCTCTGGGGTCAGCTTACTCGCCACGAATAGGCTCTCCCTCATCTTCGAGCAGCCGGTCATTCAGCTCTGCTGCATGGTGAAACATCTTCCGGGCATTCAGAGCCCCCCCCAATTCCTTCTGGACCGTTTTATTCTCCGGGTCCTTTTCGGCCTGAGCCGATAGGGTCCTGACCGCTCGAGCTGTTTGGTCATGTTTGCTGATCGCTTCGCCCCGGAGCGTCTTCAGGTCCTGAATCACTTCGCCCCGCATAGTGTCGCAGGTTTTCAGGCGTTTGGCCATCGTGCTGGCCATCGTCTTTTTCAATGGCTGTGCCTCATCGGGGGACATGCAATCTCCTCTCCATTAAAATTCTCAGGCTCAGAGACTTGGCAGCCACCGGGGCTACACCACCGGCCCGAGTCATCGCGGCCATCGGCATATCCGCAACGCCTCTAGGTACATTGCTCGCGGCTACCACTTTCTGCCTCATGGCGGCCATGTCATCCAACTTGGACCCCTCATGCAGCATATTCATAACCGCCTTTTTTTCGCTCAGGCGTTCTTCCGTCGCCATGTCGTGTGGGGTGTCGGTCAAAATCAGGTGGCCATCCACGTCCCGGTTGGCCCCTTTGCGATAGCCCCGGCTGAAAAACTGGTCGATAGTCGCCCAACTATGAGCGCCGGACGCCATTGCAATAACTGTTGTAGCTCCGAAGGGCCTGTCAGATTCGCCGGTGTGCTGGAGATTCAAGCCCTCGGTTCCGGCGTCGGTGTGGATCGCAAACATTACCTTGGGGTCCTTCAGGTAGTCAGCCTTCGACTTGGCTATTGCTGCTTGGCTCATTGCTCGACCGTTTTTGTCCAGACCTGAGAATCGGACCACTCGTTTGCCAGGATAGTTTGCCCGGATGAATTTCTCAATCTGGGCCACAGTGCTGTAGTTTCGAGCATACACCAGGAGTTTTTCGGTTTTGCCCTTGGTGGCGATATGATTGTCAATGATCGACTTCATCTGGGCATATTTCGGATTAGTCTTGTGATCATGGTCATTCAGAATCCGGCTGATATGCTGATCCCGGCTCATGCCACCGATCCGGCCCTTCAGGAACCTTTTCTGGATTTTCTGGTAATCCGTTTTCTGCTTGGGTGACAGACCCACAGTATGATTGTGCATCTTGAAATTGGAACCAGAGACCCGCTTCTTTACCGTGAAGATTCGATCATCCAACTCGGCATTCAGGATCTTCTGCAATTTCTCTTTCAGTCCAGCACCCTTATGGAGATTTTTATATTTCTCCATGAAGGCCTTTTTACTGCCAAACTTCTTCGGGTCCATGATATTCAGATGAAAATAAAGCTCAGAGAGATCGTTAGGAGTGGGTGTTCCGGTACCGGCCACGTAGTAAGGTACTTCCTTGGCAATCTTTGCCAGCCCCCGGCTCATTTGGCTCCCGATTTCCTCTCCCTTGGTCCCGGCAGTATCACGCTGGGTGATCTTGTGGGCTTCGTCGGCCACCACCATATCGAATCCAGCGGCTTTCACCAGATCGTGATCAAAGTGAAACTTTTCCTTATTCACCAGGACGATGGTATCTGGATCAGCCTTATAGGCTTCGGCCCGTTTCGATTTGTCGGCGTGATCCACTTGCACTACTTTGAAGTCGCTGAATTTCTCCACCTCTTCAGCAAAATTGGGCATCAGTTTTTTAGGCATTGAGATGACTGTTTTGACCGGCTTACCAGTGGTCTCCTCCAGGTGGGCTTTTGCTAGAATATATGCCAAGGACTTCCCCGTACCGGCCTCGAAATTCAGGTAGGTACCCCCCCCATAAGCTATCAGCCGGGCAGCAGCTTGTTGTTCCTGTGTGGGTATCACCTTTTCCATCGTACCATCTTCGTTTACGACATAAGGCTTTATCCCAGCCGGTAGCCAATCCTGTTCATTCTCCCGGAACGCTTTGATGCTTTGGGGACTCGGTTCCGTGGTGACTTGCCTAAACTGAGCCACCACCTTTTCCTTGATGAGTTTTTCGTATGCCTTCGCCTTGATGGTCATGGTATAGTCACCGTGGCCGTGGCGCTCGATCCGCACATCACCCTTGTTCAAACCCAGATTATCCACCTTCGCATTCAGAGCCTGCCGGTTCGATGACTTGATAGTCAAATCCTTTTTATGGCTCTGGAATTGGTACAGGAGTTCGGCGGCCATGTGCAGGCCACCTTCCGCTTGGCCATAGGCCAGATATGCCCGGTTGACGTAGGCCAGCTTCGCGGCTGAGCCCTGCTGCCGAGTAGCGAATAGCATTTCCTCACCCTTGGTGAACTTGGTGACGTGCCGCGCTTTCTCCAGGTAGCCGTCGCCTTTCCTGACGGCATCAAGGGCTATCTCATCTCCCTTATCCACGATATACTGATGGTAGTTCTCCACGGCACCGGCGTATTCCTCTTCCCCCAGGGTATTTCGAAGATAGTAATCGGCCAAGATGGCAGCATTGGCCGCTCCCAGCTCCTGCATAAAGGCTTCGCTGATTATGCTGGTTCCTGCCATTTCGCCAGTAATCCCGTGGATGGCTTCGAGGGAGCCTTGGGATATCATCTTGTCCATGTCCTTCCGGCCAGCACCTTTACTCTCGATCTCATTGCCGTCCTGATCGATTCCACCACGGGTGTTGACAATCAAATCGTAGTGGGCCTTGATCTCATCCCTAAGAGCTTTTTCATCCTCGACCATCCGCTTCAAATCTTTTGGAGTGATGTCAGAAACGCCTACGATGTCCGATCCGGGGTGAGTGACCATCCCAGTGCGGAGTTGCTTGTTTATGACCTTCAGCTCACGCTCATGCCCCTTGATGGCGTAGTGAGCCATCAAGAACTCTTCGGCATTCTCCCGGATCGCCTGTGCAATCCGCTTTTTATCTGCGTCGTGCTGATCATCGATCCCAATTTCCTCTCCCAGCATGACCTTCTTGGCATCCTCAATGATGGCATTGATGGCCCGACGTCGTTCAACATGGGCCTTGCTGATCTCCCGGAGACGTTCCGTTCTCTGCTCGGGTTTGGACATTTTCTCAATTCTCTTCTCGATGGCCTGCCGTTCCTTGGCAGAAACTTCGGTCTGAACGCCTGCCTTTTCGCGGATCATCGCATGGAGCTTTGCCTTGGACTCGGTGCGCTTGGCACCAACCTCTTCCCGGCGGGTCTCCAGTTTTTCGATCTCTTCCTCGTCCATTTCCTCCCGGCGCTTCGCCCGAGCTGCTTCCTTCGCTTCCTTGGCCTTTTGGCGCTCCCGTCGGGTCTCTTCGGTATCGGCCTCTTTTTTCTTCGGCTGAAGGATTTTATGGGTGAGGCCGGACTGCTCCGGTGCCCATACTATCGAGACTGTCCCATTTGCGTGGGGGAGAATCAGGATATGTCTACCGTGGAGCGGGCTGCTGGCATCGGTGATCGTAACCCATCGCGCTCCAGGATGCTGGCGCATGATGTTTGAACTCCAGCTCTTTTTCAGCTCCGGGGGATTGACTATCTCATGCTTGCCAGTGCGCACCCGATAACTCTTTTTCGATTTTGGATGGGTTAGATAGAATTCCCCCTTCCGACAAGATGCGTCCTTGTGCATCGAGTAATAGCAGCCCTTCCGCATAATGGAGGACCCCGAACGCATCCAGAGAGGGTTTGCTATTGGTGATGTTTTACCCTTCGTCAGCGTCCGGGATTCAAATTCTTCAGTGATCGATTTGCCAAAATTCGTCAGTCGTTCCTGATAGATACCGACTGCCTTTTTCCAGAAGGACCGGTACTCATCTTTGGCCCACTTCGGGGCCGTAATTTTTTCGTATACCTGCCATTGCTGCATCGGGTCTTCCCTGCCGGTCAGACTCAACTTTAGCCAGATAAAAGTATTACCGACCATCTGGGCACTCTGTTGGGCCAGCCCCAGTTTTGTCCTCAGAGCGTCCTTGGTCTCGCAGTTCTTCGCCCAGCGACGATGGTTGCGGATTCCGGCATTCATGGCCTCCCGGCGGGTTGCTCCCTGCGCCCGGTTATAGGATGACGCCCGAATCATCAGACCGGATTTCAATCGGGGAGCATGGGTCATGTTCTGGCACCTCTTCTCATTCGGGTTTTCACCAGTATTCCCACCAGGGCCTTTTTCATCCTCCGGCGTTTCCGCTTACCTTTGATTCCCTTGGTATTCAGATAGCCGTCTATATTACCGCCACCCTCAAAATACTGAACAGCAAATTGCATCTCCCTGTCGATCTTTATGACCTCATCCTTGATCATGGCCACCTTACGAGCGGTGACGGCCAGTTTGCCTTTTACCTTCGCCAGCGCCGGAACAATCTTAGCTCCTCCCTTTTCACCAATCCGGCCCAGCACGTTCCCAAAGTCCTCAAGGAGTCGTGCAAGGTCCCGCTCCAGTGATGTCCGCCGGGTTTTGTGGACCCGTTGGTCAATACTATTCCCTTCGCTGGCAAATAGGCCGGTTTGGGTCTGGGCAGTTTGGTAGCGGCCCACCATGCCCCGGAGCGCTTCAATTGACACTCTTCCCATATTCAGGCGTTTGATAATGTTCTGCTGAAACTGTGGCCGGAGATTGGCATTTGCTATGACCTCTGCCCGCCTGATTGTCAATGAGCCATGCCTGATCAGCTCCTGTAGAGATGGAATCAACTTCAGGAATAATAACCGGCGTTCCACCGTCAGTGTAGATGTTCCCACAGCTTCGGCTACTTGCTGAGGGGAAGAACCCGTATTAACCATTTTCTGAAATGCTCGGGCCTCTTCCATTGGGTTCATCTGCGCCCGGCCTACATTCTCGGCCACCTGAATAGCAGCGATTTTCTTTTCGTCGGTAGTGTGGAATATCTCGACCTTGGCGACCTCGACTCCGGCAATCTGCATAGCTCTCCACCGGCGCTCACCAGCAATGATCATAAACTCGCCTTTGGCGTCGGGATGGGGACGGATGGACATTGCCTGTACCAACCCGATCTTTTTGATGCTGGCTCCCAGTTCCTTAAGCTCCTTCTGATCAAAGTGCTCCCGTGGCTGGGTGGGGTCCCGGTGGATTGCTGTGACCGGTACCCGCGCCATCTCGGATTCCTGATCCCCGGCGTCCTTGATTGCAACACCACCAAATAAATCCCCCGCCACCTCGGAATACCTGTATTCATAGTGACCAGGGCGGCCTGTACGGCTCAGGTACTTATGGCCGGGCCTCACCGATCCCGGTTTAGACTTCCTGAGCCTGCTGCGCGATCTGATCAGGATTTGCGGCTGATGATATTCCATAGCTCTTTCACTGTGTAGGCTAACCCTATCAATGCTAACGCATAGGTGGAGAGGTCCTGCGCTTCAGACCCCAACCACTGAAATATACCCTTCACTTCACCATAGGCTGTTGCAACAGCTCCCGGAATGAATATCCGCACCGCCACGAGGGCAATTGCTAACAAACTATACACTATGATATGCTGCCGGTGTTTCCGAACAGCAGTCTGCTTTTTGGTAGGCTTCCGCGAGCGCTTGTTATGATATCTCTGAGAGCGTTTCATGTTGACGCCATACTTCTGGCCTTGATCATCATGCTCGGTTTGGGCTTCCGCATTGGCATACCGGAAGTGATCTTCCGGGGCTTATCATTCGTCCGGGGGGCTTTGAGTTTGAATTCGTCGATCCCCATCTTGGTGCAGCCCAGATACATATCCCGGCGGTCGTAATTCTTGAGGTAGTCCCGGACAGCTTCGGTCTGAGCCAGCCAGCCCAGCATGACTTTATCCTCGTCGTACCTGCCGGTTTTCACATTCCTTTGGTGGATTATGAATATGTGCTGGGAGTCGCGTTGGTTCGGACCAAGGAAGCAATCGACATGATCCAGATCGAACCCAACCGTTCCCAAAATATAACCGTAGTCGAAATGGAGCAGGCTCCGCCACGGCTTGCCATCACTATCGGTACCTGATCGATAGCTTCCTGCCGGGTTCTCAATTGAGATTCGCATCCCATGCAGGGTGAGGCGTTTGCGGATGGGGTGCCCACTCCATGTTCTCGACTTCAGCAACACTTTGGGGATAGGGACCGTCAGGGGAAGGTTATCACCCCGTACCCCGTCCAATACCCTACCCCCATTGCCCTTGGAAACTGTACTCAAAGCTTTCTCCAGGTCCCCGGCCACAATCAGGTCGTGGACATCCGGCGTCCCAGCCAGGGGGATGCCCAGGTAGACATCCCCCCCTGCGCTCATGCAGAACCGGTCACTCTGGAGGGATTGGTTCACTACAGCCCGTATTCGTTCAAGTCATACTCGGAGAGCTTGAATTTCTTTTTCCTGTCGATGTTCCGGGCAATCCGCTGGAGAGTTTCGATCTTCCGGCGACAGGTCCTGATTTCCCACGGTTCCTTCGCGGGCTTGTTCATTTCAGCCGTCTCGACGCACTCGCTGTCCGATACGGATGTCGTTGGCTCCAGTCCGGCCTTCCACTTGGCTATGGCCATTAGGAGTTCGCCTTGCAGCTCTCCGATCTTGGCCATTACCCCCAGGTAGACCTCCTGACCTGTCTTCACGAATTCGAGGGACTTTGAGAGGTTGCCCCGCTGGACCGCTTTGGCCAATGCGGGGAATCTGGTTAATTCGATGGTTTCCATTGGTTCGCTCTCCTTTGATTTAGCATAGACAAATTTACCGTGCCTTTTCTGGACCCGCTGGAATGCGGTTTCCGTCAGGTAATAGGTCTTCAAGCCACGGGCATGGTCACTACCATCCCCCGATAGAGTGACCCCCCGGCCCTTGAGGTCCAGGTCGGTCGTAACATAATTCCTTTTATACCCCGCCCCGTATCGCCATTCCTTGATGCCTTTAGTCCGTTGCTTCCCGAACTCAAAACCTGCATACCGGGGATTGCCGCCCTCCTTCCCGTGGATGTGACGGTTTACCCATGTTCCTTCCGGCATCGCTCTGAGATGCCGAATAGCTTCCAAGGTCTGGGGCTCGTTATGAGCACCGTAGGCTCTCTCAATAATGTCTGCAACCTTGGTGACCGGCATGTCGCTTTGAATAAGCCGTTGAAACTCTTGTAGGGCCTTATTTGTGATTTTTGAATCATGCCTCTTTAGACGTTCTGCTTTTGGACTCTTCACCCTACTGTCGGTATGCGCCCGAACATTCACAACCTTAAACTTCGTCCTGCGGGTGTGGGCCTTTACGCGAGATTTGAGGAGTACTGGTTTCATAGCTTTCTCACCTTTCATTTGCTGGTAGATGCCCCTCGTATAGGCGTAGAACCGGTCGCTTCCCTCGGAAAACTTCTTTCGGGCAGCAACCTTCGCCTTTTTCCATAACCGTTCATCACGCTGGGTTTTGACCACGTTGGTAGGCATCTCAGCTACCCCCGTCGCCCCCTTGTTGACTGTACTTGTACTGGAGGGTTGCATCGATCTCAGCCTTTAGAACAATCAGTGCTTTGATACCGAGTGACGCTAACTCGCAGTCTCTGGCCACCATCAGGATTCCCGGATCAAGGCCGGTCTTCTTATGGACAACCTGCCGGATCGAGTCCATTATTCGCTGCCCCGTCCCCGCTGTCATCTCAATGGGCACCCTGACCAGGAGGATGGTATCCTCCTTGACCTGTAGATTTGCGATGTGCTCATCAGTGATCTGCACCAGTGGCTGGTGGTTCGTGGTCACTTCGCACCACCTTCCTCAGACATCGCTGGCCCTACAGGCTTCGGTTGGGATTGCAAGTTCCGCTTCTTCTTGAATATTGCCCCCCAGAAGGCTCGGGGATAATCCCACATTCTCACGTACCAAAACCTCCTGATTCGCACGGGAGACCTGAGATATTCCGGCACATAGTTAAGGGGAATCTCTCCCACCACCAATGATTTGCGTTCCCTATTCCTCATTTCTTCCCCGCCTTTCTCACCAAACGCGCTGCATCCTTTTCGCGTTGGTTAGTTTGTTTCCCCCGGGCGACTTCAGCGGTCTCCCCCTCTAACCGGTCCTTTTCCTGTTGGTGGATTGCCTCCCGGATTTCGACTTCCTGAGCGAGTAGTTCGCTCTCAACCTCATTGATGGCTACCATTTCCTTCTCGACCTTCCGCACCGATAGCCAGCGGGTGAGAATCCAGCTGTTATTGATCAGGTTCTCATAGGCCCGGATTTTGAGAATATCGGCGGATACAGCTCGAGTGAGCGTATTGATTGCATTCGTCTGGTTATCACAGCGCTGGTGCAATACCTTCAACTCGTGCATGACCTGAGCGTCGTTCATGTGCTATTTACCCCCCTCCAGCAGATCATAGTATTCGCAGTAGCCTTTATAGAATATGTACCGTGCAACTAGGGCCTCTTTAGTTATGAGAGATATTCTTGGTACTCCCCCGAATGTCGCATGGATATTTGGAAATTCTATCCCTATTTTTTTGCGATGTTCGTTAACTAGACGATTAAGGCCTTTGCGGGATTGGGGCGGAAAGGTGCCCTCGCGTAATACTACACTATCTTCATCAATATTGAATGCCCTAATCATTCCCATAATCTCTTCGGCTGTTTCGTATTTCATGTTAACTCCCTATTTTGATTTGTGGCTTTCCCTTCAGCCATTCGGCCTGCTCCGCCTTGGTCTTATCATCCACGGCGAATTCGACCCGTCCCCCCTTCAGGTAATAGAGATCGGGTATCCAGACCGAAAAGCGGCATCTGCATGAAGGGTGAAGAGGAAGTACCGGCATAGCTCGTTCATGGTGCTCCCGATCCCGCATTTTGTGATTCTCGATCTTGCGACCACTGAGGCCACGACCGACATTGCTCTTCCCTACCCAAATTTCATTCTCCCAGCGCTCAGTTATCTCCCTGTATTTTTTCGATTGGGGGTCCAGCCCTTCCGGGTTGGGTGGCGGATTGTGGGTGACTCGGTAAATCTTCTTATCGATCAGCTTATTGCAATACTGGCAGGCGTCATCATGGCTGTTACCCAGGACATATCCACCTTCCGGCTGGCTGGCGATAAAACCATCGCTGGCGGACCTGTTGGTTTCGGTAATGGCTATCCGCTCCCAGTCCCGGTTCAGGGTCGAGTTTGGAGCCACTGCCATCTCCCGCATCAGCTTAGTGGCCAGCTGCCGCCGGGGCGTCCGGGTCTGTAACCCTTCGAGAATGATATTCTTGATTTGCCCCTTGGCCCGGTTGGTGACACCTGTGATATTCATGGAGGCGTACTGATAGGCAAACTTGATGGCGTTCACTTCAACGGGATTGAGCCGCAGCATACGGATTGCTTCCTGTAGGTCCTTCGGCAATTTGGATATATCGACCTTGATGGGTTTCCCCATGATCTCACCACCGGCCATCTTTGCGGCAGCTGCCGAGTGGACAATGATCCTACGGACCTTGGCCCGGTCCACGTGGAGGGCATTCATCAGGATTTCCTCCAGACGGTCCATTTCCTTATCGGTGAGGGGCTCGCCATTGGCCCTGTAGATCGCATCAGCCTTTTTTGCTTTGCTGAGGCTGAATCGCGCCCCGGCAATCCCGATATCCACCAGGATGGCTTGAATGATCTTCTCCGGGTCCCATAGGGCAAAGAACTCTTTTTCGAGTTCCCAGATAGCCGGATTCAGATGGGGGCTGGTAATCCGCTCTCCCTTGGAGGCTTTATGCAGGTCGAACTCCTCAGCATGGCCATTGAGCCCAAGCGCCTTCGACAATTCGGTGAGAGCCGCCTTCCGGGTCTCCCGGTCGGCATCGATCACCTTCGACGATAGTTGGATGTCAATCTTCATCATCTTCAACAATTGTGATCGATATCATGGCTTTTTCCACCTGAGAGGGTTTGCCTCCTGTGCGACGTTCCTTGGGCTGGCCGGGCTTCGGCTTCCCGTTGGCACTCGGTTTCGCAGCTGGCTGGCCCGGCTTTAGACCGTTTCCAGCGTCGGGATTGGGGAACTCCTCGCCCCCGATGTAGTCCGGGCCGGGGCCACCGTTTTCCTCACCGGGGAACATACCCATATCTTCCTGCTGCTTGGCCTGCAAGGCCGCAGTGATGAGCTGTAAGAATTGGGGATTGGCCGCTCCGGGAAGATCATAGATATTGACATCCCCCGCCATTAATTTCACCTCTTTTTTGTCGGCAGCCACCAGGAGGTCGTTGAGTGATTCGGTGGTTTCGAGACCCTTGAGCTGAAGGTCTTTTTTCTTAACCTCATCCTCGACATCCAACCCCGTCCAGTCCCATTGTATGCCATCGATGCCGGTCAACTCTTCCACAACCTCGCTGCAATTGATTATTTCCTTGATGTAATTGAGGAAAAATCTTAACCCTTCGTCCTGAGACCGGTATTGAACGCCTTCCTCTTCTGTCTTACTGAATAGCTTCTGCTTACCCAGCGTATTTTTCTGACTGGCAAGACTGATATTCTCCGGGTCCATCCCGGCGAAACTGCATAGGATCGAGAATAATGTCGATACCCACAAGAAATCTTCCATCTCTTTGCTGGATTCATGGAAGCGGATAAACTCGGGCTTGACCCCCTTGGGTGTCCCCAGAACGGGATATTTCCAATGATCCTTCCGACCTGAAGCTATCCCCCAGATCAGCTTGCGAAATAGTTCCATTTCCTCCCGGCTGAAGCCGTCCTCTGTGGCTCCCTCGATAACAATCATGCCCTTGGGCATCGTGCCGGTGCTTCGGCGGGTATAGTTGTAGATAATGCTATCCACGATGTAGCGAAGGATTTCCAGCGACTTCTCAATGATGCTGTAGCCCTGATGCTGCTCCTGAACATCGGTGGTGCCGAAGGCATGGCTCAGGATCATCATTTCCTCAGTATAGGATGCTTTGCGCTCCTGATGCCGGTCTACCTGAATATACCGGGCCTCGTCAATGTATTCCTTATCCAATAGCCCGGCGGTTTTCAGGATAGATTTATAGTCCTTCCTATCCCAGCGCCAATCATCCATCCCGCTTTTCACCCGGTCGAATTTCGGCAGTACATGGTGGATCGTGGCCCCGTCCACCAGTTGCCACCCTAATGGACTCCCCCGGAAATTGAATTGCTCGTTGAGGCTACCCCGTGTACGGACTATCTCAATGGCCACTTTGTCCAGGTCAAAGAAGTCCTGATAGGCGTAGCGTAGAAACTTCGATAGGTTCGGCTTGGCTTCATTGGGGACCCAGAAAAACCGTTTTGCAAATACCTGCTCGAAGTTGGCGATTGTGGCCTGCTCTTTTTTAGTGGCCTTCCTATCTTTGTCGGTGAACACCAGATTGAATCCGGCATTTTTCCCATCGGATACTTGGGCAAATTCTGCGAGCTGGTGGTATCGGTAGGTCTTGATCATCTGGGGAGCTACGCTGGCTCCCGCCCGGCGTAACAGCACCGGCATGACCCGCTGGTGGGGGAAACTATAATTCTCTACGGTGTCCCTTTGAATCTCCGGGTCAATCATCATTGAGAGGACCATATCGGCCAAGTTCTTGGTCTGCTTTCGGACCACGGGACCAGCGCTCCCGCTTTTCATTAGCTTCTCATATTCGACACGGGACTCTGGATTTTTCCTGATCTCTTCAGCAAGCAGGAGGGCGTCATCCATATTGGCCGCAAGGATCGCCTTAGCTATCGGCATGGCGGTCTGGGAGACCTCGCTCCCTACAGTGGCCGCCTGATCCTCATCAGTGGCGGCGAGAAATTCCTCCACTCTGGCGGCAGCGGCCTCTGCATTTGAGAGGTTGTCACTGGCATTCCAATCGGCCCGGTCCGTCTTCTTATCATTCATAATCTCTCCAAAATAGCAAAAAAGTTCCGGGGACGCAGACACGCCACTTGGAACTTTAGCCGGTCTAAGTTAGGTATGACTCCATCCATCTGCCAACGCTTTATGCCTTCGCCCCTTCGATCTCTACGTTGGTAGCTGTCCCCCCAGATTTGATATATGCCTTCACGTGATCCGATATTACCCGAACCATATTGGCCGTCGGTTCCTTGAAATCCTTCGGTATCTCGAAGTGGACCTCATAAGGCTTTTCATCCTGCATGTGGGGGATCGTTTGGCAATGGAACCCCATCGTTAGATTGCTGTCCTGCTGGATCAACGAGATGGTCACGTTATAGCCAATTTCCTTTCGCAGGGCCTGCAAGAAGTCATAGATGTCCCAGAGGGCATTTTGGTATTTCGGTTTCTTTGCCATGATCACTTCCCCTTCAGTCTACGTTTACCAGTCCGGGCTTTATCATAAGCCGCAGCTCTCCACCGTTGAAACTCACACCAGGATGGCCCGCCTGAATCCCTAAAAAATGAAACGGCACCTTACATATATCGCATTGGACCTGAACCTCCATCGAGTAACTTGTAATCGCCCCCGTCTCTTCATCGGGATGTCGATATACTCTGCCCTCGATCTTGAATCCCTCGTGATGACAGTCCTTCTTGTTCACACTTCCGATACCAAACCTCCCTTCATTTCCAGAGCAATGTATAGGCGATTCGTTGAAGTTCCTCCACGCTGATGTTGCACCAATACGGGGGATGGATTTCCTTCAGCCCGGTCCCTGATTCCTCCAACACTCCCCAGAAGGCCAGTAGGGGTAAATCTTCTGGCTTGATGATATTTTTGGCCACGACAACCCAGTGATGGGTGCCCATCGGCTTGAACCTGTTTTCGTGAGGACCATAATGACTGCCAAAGGTGCTGAGGAAATCCGCTCTGGTGGCTTTCGCCTCAAATACGAAGACTCCCTCAGAATAACGCTCTTGGTGCAGGTGTTGAGACCTGCTATCTCGATGGTGAAAACCCCAATAGTATTCGTTGTATTTCCATTGGAGGCTTCCCATCGCCACCGCATCGGCCACGTAGCCTTGCATCAGGGCGACTTCGTGAGCACCACGCATTCCCCTTCCTGTCATCTTATTTCTCAACCATCTCAACGAACGATGTTGAAGGTTAATATGCTTCTTGCTGGGGGCCATCAGGCTGTTTCCGCTTTTGACATTTTGATTCCTTATTCAGGTGGCTTGGGCCGGTCTCTCCAGTGGGTCACAACTTCCGTGATTACAACCTTCAGACCACCCTCGATATGCGTTAGCGCCAAATTCCAGTTGGCCGGGTGAATGGTTGATACCCGGTCTCTACCGACTGGATCAAATACATCCCAGCATAACCCGGTCGGCTTCATCGTGGGGCAGGGTGGCAGGCCATCCTCCACCCTATTCCAACCTTCCGGGTCTATCGCGTCCCTATTTGTCAGGACTTTTCCATCCAGAGCCTGTAGCTGCTCTGCACTGGGCCGGGCCTCGGGGGGAACATTGAATTGATCCCTATTTTTCGGCATCTCCCCACTTTCGTTTCCCGAAGCATTTAATGCACGGCCATCGATTATGGGGTATGCTGTGGGTCCTCACCATGCGCCCTTTGATGGGTTTGCACTTTGGCCTGCCTTGATCCCTTAAGAACCTATGATAGACCGCACGTACCCGATCAGCGGATGCCCTTGGATCATAGCAGTATTCTATATTCCTTTGGGCTCTGGCTTTTGCTTTCTTCCTTGCCGTGCTGAAACAGTGCTTACATGGCGTCCGGTTTTGGGGAACATTCCCCAACACCACCGGGTCCTGTATCGGGCGGTGACACTT
>SDBS01003575.1_pt1 | contig 15272 bp, 16 predicted proteins | sample 2277091 | NCBI WGS metagenome assembly SDBS01 (sample SAMN10404972, study PRJNA504765) | marine sediment metagenome | isolation source: marine sediment core GS10_PC15, 163 cmbsf | place: Arctic Ocean: Southern Knipovich Ridge | collected 2010 | reverse complement strand
CCTTCTTCGAAAACTATGAAATGTTTGGTGAAGTAGCTGTCTTTCAAAATATGCCCTATCCCGCTTCTGCTGAAGCCGTTGTTGACACTGATATACTGCAAATTAATATGGATGACTTTCTGTCTTTTCTTGGCAGAAGCCCCCAAGTAGCTTTGAGGATTATCAGTATCCTGGGAGAACGCCTTAGAGAGGCTCAAGAACGGTTCAAGGACATCGCCGGAGAGAGGGTTGAGCAACGTATTGCCAGGATATTATTAATGTTGTCGGGAAAAAATGGACCGGTTTTACTGTATAAGCGGCAGGAAATTGCGGAAATGTCGGGCACAACTACTGAGACAGCAATCCGCATAATGGTTCGCTTTAAGGAAATGGAAGTGATAGATTCTGCTCGTGGTAAAATAACTATTCTTAATGCGAGGAAGCTGAAATTGTTAAGCGAAGGTCCTCCACGCATATAAACAATAACTATTTTCTTTTTTCATGTGTAAATACTGTTAAATAGTTAATAAATTGGTTCCTTGTATGATATATATCATATTCATGTTATTGAACTTGTTATATATTCTTCGGGTAGCGTTTAGTATGCGATTAAGCGGATAGCAGGAAGGATTAATAATAAATTGGCAAAATGCATAGGCTCGAACTTGCGTATGGCTCTCTATAAATGCCCCGGTTGCGACGCCGAGTTGCAGGTGTTCTCAGATGAGGATATCATAAAGTGCTGGAGCTGTGGGGTAATCATTAATCGAGAAGAAACTCCTGCTTGTATGGAATGGTGTGTCTCGGCTCGGTCGTGTTTAGAGGAGAGAAGGCGAAAAGCATAAAAAGAAGAGAGTGTAAAATATGGCTCGTTAGTCTCGAATATAAATAAGGAGGGGGGAATGGAAGCAACTAATACATCAAAATATGAGTGTACTGTTTGTGGCTATGTATACAATCCGGAGGAAGGTGACCCTGGTAGTGGAATCGAACCTGGTACAGCTTTTGCAGATATTCCGGATGACTGGGTATGCCCTGTTTGTGGTGTTGGTAAAGATTTGTTTGAAATAATAAAGGAATAAAATAAAGAGGGGAGAGTGTAAGCAGATGAATTCAAAATATGTGAGGCCCGGGATTTACATGGTGGGAGCCATTGACTGGGACAGGCGATTGTTTGACTCTCTCATTCCGTTACCTGACGGCACAAGCTACAACTCGTACCTGGTCCAGGGCAGTGAGAAAACAGCCCTCATTGATACCGTGGATCCGACGATGAAAGATACGCTGCTAAACAACCTGGAAGGACTGGAGATTGGACGGATAGATTACGTTATTGCCAATCATGCGGAGCAGGACCATTCAGGGTCTATCCCTGAAGTATTGAGCAAATATCCAGAAGCAAAAGTAGTATGCACAGAAAAATGTAAAGTAATGCTCATTGACCTGCTCGGAGTTTCTGCGGAGAAGTTTGTTACGGTCAAAGACAGGGAAACTATTTCACTGGGAGACAGGACAATGGAGTTCATTCATGCTCCATGGGTTCATTGGCCAGAGACGATGCTGACATATTTAAAAGAGGAGAAGATTCTCTTTTCATGCGATTTCTTCGGCTCGCACCTGGCTACTACTGATTTGTATGCAACTGATGGTGCCATGGTTTATGAGGCAGCAAAGAGGTATTATGCTGAGATTATGATGCCATTCCGGGTACAAATAAAGAAAAATCTCAATGCCCTGAAAGACTATGAAATAGATATAATTGCTCCAAGCCATGGCCCTTTGCATGATAAGCCGGAATTTATCAGGCAGGCATACCATAGCTGGACTTTTGACGAGCCTAAGAATACTACCGTAGTAGCTTATGTATCGATGCATGGTAGCACAAGGGAGATGGTTAATCATCTAGTCAAGGCTCTGTCTGAAAAGGGTGTAACTGTGAAGCAGTTTGATATCACGGTGACGGATATTGGAAAACTGGCTATGGCATTGGTGGATGCGGCAACAGTTGTTGTTGGAACACCAACAGTGCTGGCCGGACCACATCCGAATGTAGCCTATGCTGTCATGCTGGCTAACGCACTTAGGCCTGATATCAGATTCCTTTCTATTATTGGGTCATATAGCTGGGGGGGGAAGGCGGTTGAGCAACTTGCAGGGCTTATTCCCAACCTTAAAGCGGAATTACTGCAGCCGGTGTTGAGCAAGGGCTTTCCAGGAAAAGCCGATTACCAGGCACTTGATGACCTGGCGAGCACTATCGCAGGAAAACATAAGGAAAATGGCTTTAGCTGAAAATGTCTGTTAGAGCCCAAATATACGAGGGGGATAATATGATAAACAGGAAACAAGTATATAAATGTAATGTTTGCGGCAACATTGTAGAGATACTACATGCAGGAGGGGGAGAGCTTGTATGTTGCGGGCAGCCAATGGAGTTACTGAAAGAAAAGACAGCGGATGCCGGACTGGAGAAACACGTTCCTGTTATAAAAACAACAGCCAGTGAAATAACGGTAAAAGTTGGAGAGGTGCCTCATCCGATGGAAGAAAAACACTATATAGAGTGGGTGGAAATACTCGCCGGTAGTAATGTTTATCGGAAATTCCTGAAGCCTGGAGATAAACCAGAGGCGGAGTTTAATATTGATAGCAAGGAAGTTACTGCCAGGGAGTATTGCAGCGTTCATGGCTTGTGGAAATCTGCTTAATTTGCAGATCTACTATGACAAGGTATACCTGGGGTGATAAAAGTGATTCTATTATTAAAGGAGGATATGTATGGATTTAAAAGGGAGTAAAACTGAGCAGAATCTACAAGCTGCCTTTGCAGGCGAATCGCAAGCGCGGAATAAATACTCTTACTTTGCCTCGGTAGCCAAGGCAGAAGGGTTAGAGCAGATTGCTGGGATTTTTCTTGAAACAGCAGAAAATGAGAAAGAACATGCCAAAAAAGAATTTGATTATCTTGGGGGAGCTGGAGATACCAGAGCCAATTTAAAAGCAGCTGCGGAAGGGGAGAACTATGAACATACCAGCATGTACCCGGAATTCAAGCGTGTAGCGTTGGAGGAAGGATTTGCAGAGATAGCTAGTTTTTTCCAGGAGGTGGCCGAGGTCGAAGAGGAGCATGAGAAAAGGTATCTTGCCCTGTTAAAAAATCTCGATCAAGGGAAGATTTTCAAGAAGGATAGGGTAATCAAATGGAAATGCCGGAACTGTGGTTATATTCATGAGGGAATCGAAGCTCCTGAAATATGTCCCGCATGTAGTCATCCTCAGAGCTATTACGAGGTAATGGCAGAGAACTACTAGTTTCTTTACACCAGATTTAAAGGATTAAAAAGCGAAAAGTGGGAAGATTATTAGATATCTTCCCACTTGTTATTAACTACATGTTAACTATGCTATACCCATCCCATAAGCAGAGCCACTCCCACAAAGAGCATGAGAATTCCTGCTATCAAGTGCAACTTGGTGATGTGACGGTTTTTCCATTCCTCGACATCTTTCACGCCTCTCAGTCCCAGGTAGACTATTCCCACTATTACCATCATGGGAAGGACAAATATCAGGTTATAAACTATAAGGACAGGGATATTGGCCAGCATGTCGAAGACAGAAAGGATGCCAGCGGCTATGACGTAGGGGCCAATGGTGCAGGGCAGTAGAAACAAGGTAACCAGTATGCCTGCCAGGAAAGCCCCTTTTGGTGAGGTTACCCTGGCAATCATTGCCTGCATCTTGGGCCTCAGCATGAGTGGCATCTCAGTACCAAAACCTCCAGGCTTGTACTTGATGAAGTCCCTGATGTTGAGTATACCGAAGATAATAGCCGTAATGGCAAGTGCCCTGAACAACCATATCTTCACAACACTTAAAGCCTGTATCAGTTGGAAAAACCGGATGAATACAAGCCCGTATACGAAATACATGGCAAAGACTGCTGTAACAAACATCAGTCCTCCCAGCAACACACTCCGCCTGTTCCCGGGGTTATAAGCCAGTATGGCAGTTAGCAGCAGTAATAACACAGCGAAGGCGCAGGGGTTAACCGCATCCACCAATGCCAGGGAGACAATCTTTGTCATGGTTACAGTGTGCTTCACCGGATCGATAGGCTGCGTCCCGGGGGCATAAGCTCCTGCCTCTGCTGATGGAATCCCCATGCGGTCACCGTTCCACTGGAATATCCAGTCACCAACCAGTATAGCGTTGTCGAATTTAATCTCGCCACCTGAAACCTCGACTAATACCGACTCAATAGGTATGTAATCTTTATCCGTAAGAATACCTGACAGGTCGTCTTTAAGTATCAAGTTTTTAAGAAGCTCACTATCTCCTGCAGGTCCTGTTTTTATAGCTATTTTATTTTGATGCCATATCTCCGGGTAACCCGGTAAAGTGAGCAGGTCCAATTCCTGGAAGTCGATGGAATTACCATCGGAAAGTGGTACCGGGTTATGGTCAAGTTCATCGAGGTAGGGTTTGATACTTTTCATCACCTTGACATCAGTAGTAAGGATTCTTTCCTTATTAAAGACTGCCACAGGAATTTCATAGGTGGCCACATAGGCGCTGTGGTATTCATCGAGAAGCGGGGCATTTTGCTCAATATTGTAGATTTCATACCCAATGATAATAAGTTCCGGATATTCTCCTGGTAACTCCAGTAGCACAGTTGGGTCTGCGTTGGCGCAATGTGAACAGCCAATGCCGTGGAAGTAGACTATTGAGACATAATCATCTTGTGAGTCCTGGGCAAATGCCTGGGAGGAGAAAACGAGACTAAAGCCGAGGATGCAGATAACTAATATCAAGCCCGCATGTATGAGCAGCTTCTTTGTCATTTGAATTTAATCCTCCGAGTAAATAGTCCTAGAGACTATTTACCAATAGTTATTCTGATGTTATATGGCCGCTGGGCCGTTTAGGGGGACCAAATCATCCCCGGTACAGGGTACACTTTTCTCAAAGATGCTGAGATGTTCATAAATTCGAAGACTCACCGCTATGGATTGCAATCTTTCTTCTCTCAATATCGACAAGGTCCTGCAATGTGGTGGTCTCGAGTATATCATCTATCGCTTTCTTTATCAGACACCAAATATCATGAGTGCCGCACTGGTCGACACGTGGACATAGTTCGGGGTAGGTGACACATTCTACCGGAGTTATTGTGCCTTCAAGAAGCTGAATTATCTGGCTAAGCTTTATTTGAGCGGGCTGCCTAAGCAGTGTAATTCCTCCATCGCGTCCCCTGCTGCTCATTACTATGCCTGCAGTCAAAAATGGTGTGATTATTTGCCCCAGATATGGCAGAGAGATATGCTGCCTTGCCGCAATGTCTTTTAGTTTTGTCTTCTCTCCGCTTGCGTGAAGACCTATATCCACGAGAGCCCTAGTTCCATATCTTGTTTTTGTAGAAAGTTTCATTATCTAATAAAAGTAGACTAATATTGTGATAATACTTTACAAAATATATATGGTCTTGTCAAGAAATATGAGTACATACGTATTAATGGACTATGACTTTATCATGACAAGCATCATTTTGAACCTGTCGAGTGCTTCCAGGGCATGTGGTTTATCCGCTGGCATGATGATGGTCTCTCCACCCTTCAGGTAGAAAGACTCCCCAGAGATGGTTATTCCTGCCTCACCTTCTAAAACATATACAAGTGCATCAAATGGTGCTGTGTGTTCGCTCAAGCCCTGTCCTTTGCCAAAGGCGAACATGGTAATTGTCCCAGTTTTCTTATCGACTATGGTTCGGCTCACTACTGAGTCTTCCTGGTAATCTATCAGGTGGGCTAAATTAACAACCTGTGAAAGTATCTTTTGGTCAACTTCATTTTCATTTTTAGACTTTGTCATCTTGTATACTCCTTTCAGATATCTTTGCTTATTTAAAAATGGTCGGCTTGAACCTCTTGAGCCGCAATGAATTGGATACGACGGTAATTGAGCTGGCGGCCATGGCTCCCGCTGCTAGAATAGGGTTCAGAAAGCCATAGTTGCCTAGAATAAAATGAAGTTCCGGAGGAACGCCGGTATTCCTGAAAACAAAGTACAATACCCCTGCCGCCACCGGAATAAGAATAGTGTTGTAGGCGAAAGCCCAGAATAGATTCTGCTTGATAGTGCTCATAGTGTGTTTGCTCAAAGATATAGCGGTCACGATTCCACCAAGATCACCGCTTATCAGAGTAATATCAGCAGCCTCCATAGCTACGTCCGTACCGGTACCAATAGCAATGCCAACATCTGCCTGAGCCAGGGCTGGAGCATCATTTATTCCATCTCCTACCATTGCTACCACTTTTCCTTCATGCTGCAGCTTCTTAACCTCCTGAGCTTTGTGTTCAGGCAGGACTTCTGCCAGAACACGGTCAATACCCAACTCTGCAGCAATCGCCTCAGCAGTATGCTTGTTGTCACCGGTTATCATCGCTACCCCTATGCCCATATCGTGTAGTGCGTTCAATGCCGCCCTTGCATTCGGTTTCAAGGTGTCAGCCAGGGCAATGATGCCCACTACCTGGTTATCTATGCCCAGTAACATCACTGTCTTTCCTTTTGCGCCAAATTGTTCGGCATCTCTTCCCAGTTTATCAAGGTAAAGTTTTTTTTCACTTATCAGCCTGAGGTTACCCAACACTAGCTTTTTACCCTCCACCACGGCCTCGATACCGTATCCGGGTATTGCATTAAAATCTGATACTGAAGATAGCTCCAGCTTCTTTTCGGAGGAAGCCCTGACAATAGCATCAGCGAGTGGGTGCTCAGAATTATGCTCGGCTGAGGCTGCCAGCCTGAGAACTTCCTCTCTGGAATAAGGAGGTAGAGCAACTATGTCGGTTACAATTGGTTTACCATGAGTTAAGGTGCCTGTTTTATCCAGTATTACAGTATCTATTTTATGAGATCTCTCCAGTATCTCAGCGCTTCGGATAAGCAGGCCATGCTCGGCTCCTTTACCTGTGCCCACGATGACAGCGGTTGGGGTTGCCAATCCCAGGGCACAGGGACAGGCAATAATGAGGACTGCTACGAAATTGAGAATTGCAAAGGTGAAGGCAGGGGATGGTCCCGTAAAGTACCATAATATAAATGTAACGACAGCGATGCCAATCACTACCGGTACAAAGTAACTGGCGATGATATCTGCCAGTCGTTGAATGGGAGCCTTACTTCCCTGTGCTTCGTCCACCATCCTGATAATCTGGGCCAGGGTGGTGTCCTTTCCCACTCTGGTTGCCTCGAACTGGAAGCTACCTGTTTTATTAATCGAGGCACCAATAACCTCGTCACCTGTCTTTTTTTCTACCGGCATACTCTCTCCAGTAAGCATTGACTCGTCAATGCTGGAATATCCCTGGCGGATAATACCGTCTACTGGTACTCTCTCTCCCGGCTTTACCAGTATAAGATCGGTAATCTGGACATCATCTACGGAGATTTCCATTTCTTTGCCATCACGTATTACAAGTGCTTTTTTTGGCTGCAACCCGATAAGCTTTTTTATAGCTTCTGAGGTTCGCCCTCTGGCCCTGGCTTCAAGGAACCGGCCCAGTAAAATCAAGGCAATAATCATGGCTGAGGTGTCAAAATATAGAGCTGGCTCAACTCCGGCACTGATAAACAGGCCAGGAAAAAGGACGGCCGTCATGCTGTAAAGATATGCTGCTGAGGTACCGACGGCGATTAACGTATTCATGTCGGCAGTTTTATGCCTGAAGGCTCCTAAAGCTCCCTTGTAGAATCTAAAGCCTGCCCAGAACTGCACCGGCGTTGCCAGTGCCCAGAGCAGGTAAGGCTTTAGCAAAAATCCGGGAACCCACATCAATAGCATGATTGATACTCCAGCGACGGCGGCGAAAATAAATCTGTTTCTCAGGGAAAGAGAATCCCGTCGGGCGGTAATAGAAACATCTTCCAATGCTACGGCTTCTGTACCCAGGTTATAGCCGGCCTTTTCCACTGCCCTTTGCAGTTCAGAGAACGTCGTCTCGTCCAGATATTCCACAGTGGCTTTCTCTGAAGCAAGATTAACATTGGCGGAAATTACTCCGTTCACGCTCTGCAGGGCCTTCTCAACATGAGAGACGCAGCCTGCACAGGTCATTCCGCTGACAGGAAAGATAGATTTTTTAGTAGCTGTCCCATAGCCTAGACTGGAAACTGTTTTATTAATCGCTGCCAGGTCAATAGTTGCCGGATCATATTCTATGGAAGCCTTTCCTGAGGCATAGCTCAGATTTACCTGCTCTACACCACTCATCCCTGAAAGTCCTTTCTCAATGGTGGTAGCGCATGTAGTGCAGGTCATCCCGGTTATATGAATATTTGCTTTTGTTAATTTCTTATTAGTAGAAGTTTGATTATTTACCACAAGCCCTCCAAAATCTTGTCTGAACATAGATTATTGTCTGTTTTCTATTCCACGAATTCAACAGTTAGCTCTTTTACATCCCAGAGAGGTTCTATCTTCTCGGTTATCTCGCTCTTTATTGCGGCAGCAAACTGGTGGTTTGGAGGTAATGCAATCACTATCCGGACGTTACCGTCCTTTAGCTCAATGTCTTGCACCAGATTTGTGTGCATAAGATCTAATCCCGCCATAGGATTCATGACTTTCCTGAGGCGCCTGCGTAGTAACTCTAAAGTGGTCGGAATTTTCTCCTTTACCAAACCGTGACGCTCTTCGTAGTTGGTAATGGCCGAGCGTAATCCTTCTATGGCAAGCACTGAGCAATGGGTTTTGACTTTAGGTAGCCCTCCCAGCGCATCTGAGGCCTGCTGCCAGGTAATTTCCCTCGCTTCATCCAGTGTTTTTCCTTTAGCCATTTCCGTAATGATAGAGCCTGTAGCGATGTTAGAAGCACAACCGTAGGATTCGAATTTGATGTCTTGTATAATATTCGTATCATGGTCAACCTTGATATGTACGGACACCATGTCGCCGCAGGCAGGACTGCCTTCCAGTGCTTTTCCATCGGCATTCTCAATCTTACCCACGTTACGTGGATGGCGAAAATGTTCCATTACTGTTTCACTATATGGGAAGCTCATTTATAATCCTCCTAACGGTTTTGTTATTTACCCAGGGGGCTGATGCCTCTCAATTCGTGTACTACCTCGTCCAGTGTCTGTATAACGGCATCTACCTCTTCAATCGTATTGTAACGTCCGAAGGTAAAGCGTATTGACCCGTGCGCTCTTTCATGGTCGCCACCGATGCCGAAGATAACATGGCTGCCTTCCAGTGAGCGACTGAAGCAGGCAGAACCGGTGCTTACAGCAAAACCATGCATGTCAAGATGAAGCGTGATAGCCTCGCCCTCTATATAATGGAAAGAGATGTTAGCATTATGTGGTAACCTCTTCCATCGATGCCCGTTGAGGACCGTGTTTGGTATCACGGCCAGTATACGGTCAATAATATGGTCCCTCATTGATTGTAGTCGCATCGTTTCTTCAGGAGTGACCAATTCTACTGCCCTGGCAAATCCCGTTGCGCCAGGTATGTTCTCCATACCCGCTCGAAGGTCGAACTCCTGGAAGCCGCCATCTACCCACTTGGCTATTTTTGTCCCTTTACGAATGTATAGTCCCCCTGTGCCCCTGGGCCCATGAATGGTATGGGCGGATACAGTAATTAAATCCACAGGTATGCTTCTGACATCGAGGGGAACCCTGGTGAAAGAGTGAGTCGCATCTGTATGGAAAAGAACACCTTTCTCACTACAAATATCAGCAATTCCGGAGATATCCTGAATAGTACCGATCTCCTGGTTGGCGTGCTGTATGGAAACAAGTATTGTCTCGTTAGTGATAGCTTCCTTCAACCTGTCCAGGCAAACAAAACCGTCACCGTCTACATCCAGGTATGTCACCAGAAATCCCTGCTTCTCAAGGGCTCGGGCACTGTTCAGCACCGGAAAATCTTCAATTCCTGATACGATGATATGTTTCCCTTTCTGTTTACCGAGGGACAATGCCACTCCTTTCAGTGCTATGTTTGAGGATTCAGTACTTCCTGAACTAAAGATAAACTCTTCGGGTACCGCACCCAGGGATGTAGCCAGGGTTTCCCTGGCAGTATCCAATACTTCCCTGGCCTCTATGCCCTGTGAATAAGCGAATTCCGAGGTGGCGATGCCATATATATCGAAAAAATATGGTTTCATTGCTTCAAGCACCTGTTCATCAAGCCGGGTGGCTGCCGAGTTATCCAGATATACCTGATGCCTGTTTAGCATAATGTTCTCCCGTCTATATAAAAAGGGTTATCGTTGACTCTCTTGCCTCATTTATATAGGTGCCTACTGCACAATACTCTGATATCAGGTCTTCACGAAGATCTTCTTTCTTAACCCCCATTATCTCCATAGTCATATCGCAGGCGAGGATCTTACCTCCGAGTTCGTTGAAGTCCTGTAGTAGTCTCTCTAAAGAGGCAACTCCGGCCCGTTTCATTTTACGTTTAATCATCCATTTACCAAGGCCCAGCATGTTCATTTTCGAAAGAGGGCCTTTTTCCAGTCTGCCTTTCTTCAAGCGCTGCAGTCCCCAGAAAGTAAAGAAAAGCGATGCTTCCATGCCCATTGCCAGTGCCCCGTTGGCCACTATGAGAGCACTGTAAATCTTGTCCATTTCTCCGCTGTGTACGATAATGGTAGCTTTATCTGCCATGTTTGTTTTCTCCTTTTACCTGCGTATCCTTATTTTCCAGACTCCATCGTTCTCTTGGACATCTATTAGTTCTAGTCCCAGTGCCTTGACAGCCATCGGTATCTCTATTTTGGAAGAGGGATGGGTTCCGATAATCTCTACCAGGTCACCTACTTTTGCTTTCCTCAGCGCTTTACGAGTTTCCACCAGAGGAACCGGACAGTTTTCACCAGTGCAATCCACCTTTATCTCAGCCATTTAATATTACCTCTTATTTAATATCAACTTAGTCGTTGTATATAACGTTGAGCCTGAAGGGCCGCCTTGGCCCCTTCACCGGCCGCAATAACTATCTGCTTCTCTGGAGCGTTAGTCACATCCCCGGCGGCGTAGAGTCCTGGTATTTCGGTCTCGCAAGAGCAGTTGACCGGTACCTCCCCCATTTTGTTTAATTTAACAAGGGTTTTTACTTGCTCGGAGTTAGGTATTAGCCCGATTTCAATGAAAATTCCACTAACCTCAAGTCGTTTACTTGTACCGCTCTTCAGGTCTTTAATAATTAATCCTTGAACGAAATTATGTCCCTCTATTATTTCTGTTTGATATTCGGTGAATATGTTCAGGTTGCTTGCATCTGGCAGTTTGTTTTTAAGAATTGCATCACCGGTCAAAGGAGTAAGGGAAACCAGGTCCACATGTTCCGCAATTTTTACCATATCCAGTGTCGCCTCTATGGCTGAATTACCTCCCCCTATTACTGCTACCCGCTGCCCAGTAAAAACAGGACCATCACAGATGGAGCAGTAGGTTACACCTTTACCTGTATATTCTTCCTCTCCGGGAATATTAAGTTTCCGGGGTTTCTTTCCAGTTGCCAGTATTATTGCCTGGGCCTGGTATTTATCACCGGACTCTGTTGTAGCCTCAAATAAACTTTCTACCCTGTCCAGCTTTGTTACTTTTTCACCGATTTTCTGGTCTATAGAGTACTGGCTCGCTTGCGCATGAAATTTATCTATAAGTTCTGCGCCCTCAATAAATTGATAGCCCAGGTAATTCTCAACACCGAGTGTCAAATTCACCTGGCCGCCAATGTCGCCGCTAATCAGCAGTGTCTTTAGCTGCTTACGAGCGGCATATATTCCAGCAGCTAAACCTGCAGGCCCTCCACCTATTATTATCAATTCATACATATCTACTCCCTTAAATGAACCCAACCTCAAACAGTTATACTGCCAGCAATTTATCTAGCAGTGTTTGATTGAAACCAACAATAATCTCATCATCGATAATGATTGCGGGTACACCCATCTGGCCTGACAGGCGTACCATTTCTTTAGCTTTATCCTTATCTTGTGCCACATTATTATCAGTATAAGAGATGCCTTTACCGGACAGGTAAGTTTTTGCTCTTTTACAGAAAGGGCAGGTTGGAGTCGAATATATAGTTACTTTTTTCTCAGTCATTTTGACCTCCAGTACAGTATTTATCCGGGTTAGCTTTCAGGAAGAATACAGTCTCCCACTATTGGATTACCACATACCGGGCAAGTAGCCGTTAAAGCTACCTGGCAATGGGGACAAGTACCTGGTTTTATTGTTGCGTATCCACAATCCGGACAGACATACTTCGTATCTTGCATAACACCATCCTCCATACTATGTAGTTTAAAAATTGTAAGTTTGTTCAGCAATCGTGTCAATTAGGTTCACTCTTCCAGTAATGTAATATTCCTTTTTATATTTCATACACGCACACCATTTTATCTCTTCATAAGTACTGGTGTTATTAAACAAAACTGGCTTTTATCTGTATATGATATAAATCATGTAATGAGATTGCCCATGGCATTATTATAGTGAAGCTGAACGTAATCGGTATCTAATAAAAAAGGAGGAAAGAATAATGAGTATGTTTTGTTATCAATGTGAGCAAACAGCAGGGGGTACAGGATGCACTTCTGTTGGGGTATGCGGTAAGGACAAAAATGTCAGTAGCCTACTGGATACCCTGATATTCGCATTGAAAGGAGTTGCTGCCTATGATTTTCATGCCAGGGAGTTAGGTCACGCCGATCCTGAAATAGCGGCTTTCTATTCGAAAGCCCTGTTCTCCACACTCACTAATGTTAATTTCGATTTAAATCGATACGTTGACCTGGTTCTGGAATGTGGGAAAATAAATTATCAGGCAATGAAGGTTCTCAGTGAGGCTCATGTTGAGCATTTTGGTACTCCCAGCCCCGTAAAAGTTAATAGAGGGACTGTGAAAGGGCATGGAATCCTGGTTACGGGACATGATCTGCTTGATTTGGAGGAATTGCTCAAGCAGACTGAGGGCAAGGGCATCAATATCTATACGCATGGAGAGATGTTACCGGCACATGCATATCCTGAGTTGGGGAAGTACAAACACCTGGTTGGTAACTATGGCGGGGCCTGGCAAAAACAGAGACAGGAGTTTGCCGAATTTCCTGGAGCGATCTTGGCGACCACTAACTGTGTGTTGATTCCAAAGGCGGATACTTATGCAGACAGGCTCTTTACCTGTGGAATTACAGGAGTACCAGGTGTAAATCACATAAAAGGTAGGAACTTTGGTCCTGTTATCGAGAAATCGCTGTCGTTGCCTGAACTCAACGATAAGGCCGAGGGCATTTTCACTACTGGCTTCCATCATACAGTCATACTGGGACTGGCTGATAAAATTGTAGCTGCTGTAAAAGCAGGTAAGATACGCCATTTCTTCCTTATCGGGGGTTGTGATGGGGCGAAACCAGGACGCAACTACTTCACTGAACTGGCCGAAAAAATACCCCAGGATTGTGTAATTCTTACACTAGGCTGTGGCAAGTATCGGTTCAATGACAAGGATTTTGGTGACATTGATGGTATCCCTCGCCTGCTCGATATGGGGCAATGTAATGATGCTTACTCGGCGGTCCAGGTAGCACTTGCACTTGCTAAGGCTTTTAATTGCGAGGTGAATGAACTGCCGCTTTCGATAGTGCTCTCGTGGTTCGAACAGAAGGCCGTGGCAATACTACTGTCTTTATTGTATCTAGGGATTAAAGGAATACGTCTTGGGCCCAGTCTTCCAGCCTTTATTACACCTGATGTATTGAAAGTGCTCCAGGATAACTTTGATCTCAAGGCCATCACCACTCCAGATGAGGACCTGAAAGCCATGCTTGGTTCCTAGTCGGATACATCACTTTCGGCTTGATTGCTTGTTTAGACAGGTGCATTTAGGTGATAGATAACTAAAGAGGGCTATAATAGCCCTCTTTAGTTAGTACTACTTCAGAACATTGACAATAAGTTTGATGACCCACACCAGCACTTTAATTGCTGTTACCACCGCAATGATAGTCAGGACTGCAAAAGCGATTGTAGGGGAAATTGTGGCCATGCCTTCATGTGGGATGACATTGAAGTCCAGTGGAAACACCCTGAAAAAAGTAAGAACAGCCGCCAGGCCGAGTATATGTAAAACAATCTTGATTATCTCTTGAAGTATGTACCTGTCGAAGGCGATGGCGAGGCTGTGGCCTACTATGGATAAAATCAATGCTGTGTTAATAATTGGCAATACCTGAGCGAAGTTTTGAGTTAGCAGTGGATAGATATGCCATGTAGTTACTCCGTTTACTGTATTACCGAAATAGCAGGCTATATATTGGCTGAAGAAATTGAATAGAATCAACAGTGCGATACTCCAGACAATAGCACCGACATATGAGGCGATTCTACCAGCTCTCTTGCCCCTGAAAAAGCTGTCTGTTTTGTCTAAGCCTTTTTTGCTTTCCTCAGCAGGAGGAGGTTGTTCAGCCTCTGGTGTTCCTTTATATGGTGCTACTTCCTGGTAAAATTCCTCCTTACTGATACCATCGAGCCTGGCCAACATCCTCAATGCCAGCTCACTGAATAAGGGGACTTTGACAAAGTGACCACGGTGGGTTTGTTGCATCAGGACTATCCAAAATACAATGGTAATAATAACGAAGATTCCAAAGACAACACTTGTAGCAATTTCCAAAGGGAAGAAAGGGCCTCTGTGGCTTGCCCAGGTAGCCCATCCCCGTGCAATATCAGCGATATTTATTACGATACTAAGGATGCCAAAGCAAACCAGCGACTGCATTGCATGAAAGCGGACCAGTGTATTCTTTTTCTCTATGATGAGAAAGACTATGCCTGATATCCATATGCCAACATAACATAACAGTCCGGCATTATTTGCTTTCAGTCCAGTGCTCGATTCCTCTGAAAATACCTGTTTCTTACTATCATCCATAGGGCTGTTGCTCCTTCCGACATTCGTTGATAGGGTAGCACAGAGGAATGTTGGAAGCAATGACGCAGTAGAACCTTCCTGGGTACTACGTCCTATAGTGTACAAATGTCTGCTATAGTTCTATAATACAGCATCGCTATGGCTTTTACAGGAAAAATAGGAATTGTTGCTCATGACCTTGTGGCTGCACTTCGGGGACGACATACGGAAGTTTCTGTTCATAGCGGATTGAATGTACCAGAGGCTTATGAATAAAAATAAGGTTCATCCCTATTACCGCAAGAAAACCTACAATGAAAACCTCCAGACCTTGAATGATGCT
>SDBS01003574.1_pt1 | contig 15274 bp, 14 predicted proteins | sample 2277091 | NCBI WGS metagenome assembly SDBS01 (sample SAMN10404972, study PRJNA504765) | marine sediment metagenome | isolation source: marine sediment core GS10_PC15, 163 cmbsf | place: Arctic Ocean: Southern Knipovich Ridge | collected 2010 | reverse complement strand
CTCCTTGTTAAAGTTTTGCTTCTTCAACAAGAAATACGGATGTGACCCGCCGCTTTCAAGTCCTAATTCGGACCGCTGCGGCTACCGGATTTCCGGAATTTACAGAAAGTAAGTTACAGGAACAAGAGTTGAATGAAACTTGGGAGTACCTAGCAGCGTCTGGCTTTCAAATACTTGAATAGCAATGGGTTCTTATCTCTTTACAAGGGAATCCTCAGAACCAAGTTCTTGCGGATTCTTCCCCCATTCTTTATCTTTATTCTAGAAACCCGTCTTATCCTGTATCCACCCACCTATGTTGACTGCCAATCGATTGCCTCATTGACCCCCCACCTTGGCTCTTTCGCGGAGGTTGGATGTGAACACCGCTCAAGCTCAGTTCAAGCAGGGATACGGCAAGTACATCGCCGAGGCGTTTCTTGCAACTCTTGTTGTACATTTCCTCATTTTCTATCTGATACCACCTTTCGAGTTCACCGCCTACCAGCCGTCAATCGATCTGGTGACCGTGCTTATTGATGAGATTCCTATTGATATCATCGCCGAGCCGGACGAGATCAGACAGCCCGTCATCGACCAGATTCCCATTATTGATGATGGTCCCGGCGAAGAGGAAATCGAGATGCCTAAGACCTCGCTCAAAGACATCAACGACTTCAAATTCTCCCCCATGCCCAAGCAGGAAGTCGAGCCGTTCGTTGCCTGGGACAGAATGCCCGTGCTGGTCAAAGCGTTCACGCCGACCTACCCCAGCCTGGCCAGGGACGCCGGCATCGAGGGCAAAGTCCTGTTGCGGGTTACCATCGGCTCCGACGGCAGGGTGGAGAAGGCATCTGTTATCCGCTCGGACGTCACCCCCGCTATGGAGAAAGCCGCCATCGCTGCAGTGCTGCAGTTCGAGTTTGAGCCCGCGATGCAACGGAACATCCCGGTGAGATCGCTGATGGCCGTGCCGGTATGGTTCAGGCTGCGGTAACCCATTCGCCACCGGAAAGGACACTGAGGCCAGAGATTGAGGAATGAAAGGAGGGGTCATGAAGGTTCTTATAATCGCATTGATTTCCGTTCTGTTCGTTTCAGCCGCTTACACCGCCGAAATCGGATACATCCAGGGAACTGTCATCGATGCCGCGACGGGCTCACCCATGCCATACGCCGCCGTCGTAGTGGTCGGCACGAAGCTGGGAAGCCAGGCACAGGCAGACGGCACTTACAGCATATACGGGGTCCCTGCCGGTCCATGTGAGCTCAAGGCCGTGATGATCGGCTACAGGACGGTCGAGAAGAATGGTGTCGAGGTCGACGCAAACAGAGGGATCACGGTCGAGTTCGAGATGGATGAGATGATCGCCGGTACAACGCCTGAGATCATAGTCGAAGCAGAGCAGGTGCAGATCGATATCAAGATCAGCGATATCCAGCACACTATCTCAAAGAAGGATGAACTGCACTGGACGACTTTCGACTTTGAGATCTCCCCCATCCCCCAGCGGGAATCCGTAGAGTACGTCGCCTGGGGCAGGATTCCCGAGCTGGTCAAGGTGCACTCGCCGGAATATCCCGATCTTGCCAGAAACGCCGGCGTCGAAGGAAGGCTCCTGCTGCGCATCGCCATCGGCAACGACGGACAGGTTACGACCGCACATGTCGTAGAGTCCGGCGTCACTTCCGCGATGGAGAAGGCCGCCATTGACGCCGTGCTGCAGTTCGAGTTCGAGCCAGCGATGCAGCGGGACATAGCGGTGAAGTCGCAAATGGCCGTGCCGGTATGGTTCAGGCTGCGCTGAACCCACAGCGCAGCCGATCTCCCACTTCCAACCAGTACCCCCACCAGGTAAATCAGCCGTTCCCGGCCAGCTTCCCTCCCGCCGCGTAAAACCGATACTGGTAAGGAGGAGCAATCATGAAGGTTCTGATAATGGTGCTGATCCCCGCTCTGCTCATTTCTGCCGTTTCAGCTGTCGAAGTGGGTTACATCCACGGGGCCATCATCGACGGGGCCACCGGTGAGCCCCTCCCCTACGCCATCGTGTTCGTGGTCGGCACGAAGAAGGGAGGTATGGCGCTGACAGACGGTTCGTTCTGCATCTACGGCGTCCCTGCCGGCACATACAAGCTCCAGGTCATGATGATGGGCTATGCGCCGATTACAAAGGAGGGCGTCAAGGTCGTGGCGAGCAAGGGGACCAGGATCGATTTCAAGATGAAAGAGATGATCGTCGGCACTACACCCGAGATCGTCGTCGAGAGCGATCAGGTGCAGATCGACATCTGTGCCGCTGATGTTCAGCACACGGCGGTGACAATAGAAGAACTTTTTGAGCTGCCGATTGACGACGTTGTAGAGGCGATCGCCCTGAAGGGCGGCATCGTCAGGACCGGCGACCAGCTCCATGTCAGGGGCGGCCGGTCAGGCAATATCCTCTTCCAGCTCGATGGCGTCCCGCTTACATCGCGGAGATCGAGCGGCTCGAGCATCTCAGGCTGCGGCAGCGGCGGCGGTGGGCATTCGAGACGCCGGAAGAAGCATGAGGGTCCTCCTCCCCTCATGTGCATCCCCGGGCGGCAATATTACAACACCGAGGAATACGCGCATATCGATGAGAACGACTTCCTGCAGGTGATCGGTAACCCGATGTCGACATTCTCGATCGATGTGGATGTCGCCTCGTACGCGAACGCCAGACGGTTCATCATGGCCGACAAACTGCCGCCGAACGGCGCGATCAGGGTCGAGGAGTTCATCAACTATTTCAATTACGACTATGAGAAGCCCGAAGGCGACGTGCCGTTCTCCATCAACCTCGAGTACGCTGTCTGTCCGTGGTACGCGGAGCACAATCTCGTTCACATCGGGCTGCAGGGCGAGGAGCTCGCCGAAGAGGACCGCCAGCAGAGCAACCTCGTCTTCCTCATCGACGTCTCGGGATCGATGCGGCCGCAGAACAAGCTCCCGCTGCTCAAGAAGGCGTTCCTCCTGCTGGCCGACCAGCTGGCCGACGACGACCAGATCTCTATCGTTACGTATTCCGGGCATGCGCGAGTGCTCCTGAAATCGACACCCGGCCGTAAAAAGAACAAGATCAAATACGCGATCCGCAGGCTGCACGCGGGGGGCTCGACGGCGGGCTACTCAGGCATCCAGCTCGCCTATGATATGGCCGTGAAGAGCTTCATCCCCGGGGGCAACAACCGCGTCATCCTCGCCACAGACGGGGATTTCAACGTGGGTGTCTCGAGCACGTCCGAGCTGATCGAGATGATCGAGAAGAAGCGCGAGCTCGGGATCTACCTGACCGTGCTGGGGTTTGGTATCGGCAACTACAAGGACGGACGCCTCGAGCAGCTGGCCGACAGGGGGAACGGCAATCATGCCTACGTCGACAACCTCCTCGAGGCGAAGAAGGTCTTTGTAGACGATCTGACAGCGACGCTTTACACGATTGCCAAGGACGTGAAGATCCAGGTCGAGTTCAACCCGGCAAAGGTCGCCTCTTACAGGCTTATCGGGTACGAGAACCGCCTGCTGAAGAGAAAGGACTTCGCGGACGACAAGAAGGATGCAGGGGAGATCGGCGCCGGTCATACCGTCACAGCGCTCTACGAGATCGTGCCGGCGGCGGGCGGCACCGATGCAGGATCGGAGGAGGACGACCCGCTCATGGCGGATGATCTCAAGTACGTCGAGACGAGGGTCCGGCCGGATGCTGTGAATACCGACGAGGTCCTCACAGTGCGTGTTCGCTACAAGAAGCCGGACGGCGATACGAGCAAGCTCATTACGACCGTTATCACTGGGGAGCCGGCCGCGGCGGCAGCCTCCTCGGACAACCTCAGGTTCTCGGCTGCGGTCGCGATGTACGCGATCATCCTCAGGGAGTCGGAGCACGGGGGCGGGATGAGCCTGGAAGACGTGGGGGTCCTGGCGAAGGGCGCCAGAGGAGATGATAAGCACATGTACCGGGCCGAATTCATCCGCCAGGTCGAACTGACCGGCCTGATAATCGGGCTGGCGAGCAAGTGACCGGGTGGAACCAAACATCCTCTCAGGGAGTATTCCTAGAAGAGGGTAAGGGAAAGGAGAACAGGCCATGAAAGCACTGTTAACCGTCTTCGTCCTCGCGCTGATCGTCTCAACCGTTGCAGCGGTGGAGACGGGCAGGATCTGCGGAACCGTCTTTTCCGGTGCTAACGGCGATCCCCTGCCCTACGCCAATGTCGTCGTTGTCGGTACAAATATCGGCGGCATGACCCTGGCCGACGGCACATTCTGCATCGACGGCATCCCTGCCGGCACCTACACGATCAAAGTGATGATGATGGGCTACAAGCCGGTCGATATGTACAACGTTGTTGTCATAGCCGGAGCGAAGTCGACGATCGAGTTCAAGATGGAGGAGCAGATCGTCGGTGTGACGCAGGAGATCGTCGTTGGGGCCGAGCAGGTGCAGATCGACGTCAGGGGCAGCGGCGTCATGCATTGCTATAGCGCACCGAAAGCGTTCCATGTCAGGGGCGGGCGGTCCGGGCATCCTCCCGGACGGTACTGCCACCCCGGACGCTATTACCCCGGCACCGAGGACTATGCGAAGATCGACGAGAACGGCTTCATGCCGGTGATCGGCAACCCGCTCTCGACATTCTCGATCGATGTGGACGTCGCCTCCTACGCGAACGCCCGGCGGTTCATCATGAACGACCGGCTGCCGCCGAAGGAAGCGATCAGGGTGGAAGAGTTCATCAACTATTTTGATTACGACTACGAGAAGCCCGAAGGCGACGTACCGTTCTCAATAAATCTCGAGTACGCCGTCTGCCCGTGGAATGCGGAGCACAACCTCGTTCACATAGGCCTGCAGGGTGAGGAACTGACTGCGGAGGACCGCAAGCCGAGCAACCTCGTCTTCCTCATCGACGTCTCGGGATCGATGCGGCCGCACAACAAGCTCCCGCTGCTCAAGAAGGCGTTTCTGCTTCTCGTCGATGAGCTGGCCGACAATGACCAGGTCACCATCGTGACGTATGCAGGATATACCGAGCTTGCCCTCGGGCCCACCTTCGCCCGCGACAGCGGGAAGATCAAGGCCGCTATCCGCGGCCTGGGGGCCGGAGGCTCGACTGCGGGCCACGCCGGTATCCAGCTCGCATACGAGATGGCCGAGTCGTACTTCATCCCGGAGGGGAACAACCGCGTCATCCTCGCCACCGACGGGGATTTCAACGTCGGAATCTCGAACACCTCCGATCTGGTCGAGATGATCGAGGAGAAGCGCGAGAGCGGGATCTTCCTGACCGTGCTGGGGTTCGGGATGGGCAACTACAAGGATGACAGGCTCGAGAAGCTGGCCGACAAGGGGAACGGCAACCATGCCTACATTGACAACCTCCTCGAGGCCAAGAAGGTCTTCGTCGACGACCTGACGTCGACCCTCTACACGATCGCCAAGGACGTGAAGATCCAGGTCGAGTTCAACCCGATGAAGGTCGCCTCGTACCGGCTGATCGGTTACGAGAACCGTATGCTGAACAAGGAGGACTTCGAGGACGACAAGAAGGACGCCGGGGAGATCGGCGCCGGCCACAGCGTCACGGCGCTCTACGAGATCGTGCCGGTCGGGACCGGTGATGATGTGCTGGAGGATGATTTCTTCGATATTGACGACCTGAAGTACCAGGAGACGAAGCTCAGTGCCGAGGCGATGAAGAGTAACGAGGTCGTAACGGTGCACGTGCGTTACAAGGAGCCTGACGGCGACAAGAGCAAGCTCATCACGACCGTTGTCGTGGATGAACCGGTTACGGTGAATGCTTCATCGGATGACCTGAGGTTCTCCGCTGCGGTCGCGATGTACGCAATGATCCTGCGGGAATCCGTCCATGTGGGCGGCATTCAACTGGATAACGTTCATGATCTGGCTAAGGGCGCCAGGGGCGACGACGAGCACATGTACCGGGCCGAGTTCATCCGCCAGGTCGAGCGGACGAAGCTGATCATCGATCTGGCAAGCAAGTGATCGATCGACCTGGATTCTGATTCCTATCGGGGCGGCCCGAAGGCCGCCCCGATCGATTTACCAGAAAACTTGATTAACTGCTCACATATGACACAGCTCGTAAGATCATTTATAATTCCCTGTTGACAAATTGTTATTATTGATTATAATCTTACCAGTAAGAACACATGAAAGGAGTTTCTTTGAATAAGCTTTCTACGACCAAAATGTCCTCCAAAGGCCAGGTTGTCATTCCCGAAGAGATACGAGACAGACTTGGATTGAAGCCTGGCGCTCAGTTTGTAGTGCTCGGTGACAAGGATGTTGTCATCCTGAAGACTCTCACGGCACCTTCTATGTCTGAATTCGATTCAATCATCAAAGAGGCCAGGTCGCAAGCGAGGAAATCCGGGCTGAAGCGGAAAGATATTAGCACAGCCATTAAAAAGGTCAGGAGACGATCCTGAGGGTTGCCCTGGATTGGAGTAACTTGGACAAGAATGACATTGAGGCAGTATTGAAAAAGCTTCGCAGGAAGACAAGCCTGTTAAAAGACGAAGAAGTTGCTTTTGTTACGAAAATGACGCTCGAACTGCTTGAGGACTCCTTTGGAGACAATCCGCATTTCGAGGCTCAATCAATGGAAAGGATTGTCCGATGGTCTTCACTTCGAACCCGCTGTGAACGTGAGCGCGAGAAACGGGGCTTAAGCCTGAAGGACGCGTCAATGCAGCTGAAGATACCTCAATACAGGCTCAGGGCAATCGAATGCGGCGAACTGAGAACATTTGAGCCTGCGATGGCGCGAAAATACTTTCGTTTTCTTGGAATCGAGAGTTGGGTGGCCAGATGGCGGAAAGCAAACCTCGAGCTTGCCGGACTTGCCGGAATCTGACCCGCTAACCTCATTCTTCCCGTCAGGCGGACGACAATTATAATTCCCCAACATCCGGACCGAACCGGCCCCGTCAGGCGAGGGACACGTACTGTCTCACACGTAACCGGGTTTTCAATTACGCCGGCTATCTGAACATCATGAACCAGGGGACAGGGCTGCGGGATTAATTGCATGAATATTCGGGTTGACAATCCGAATATTCATGGATAAACTATAATCATGATATCACGGTCCGGATACCTGAAGCAGCTGATGACAGCCATCGAGAGATCGCCGGTGACAGCTTTGCTGGGACCGAGACAGAGCGGCAAGACAACCCTGGCGAGAATGATCTCCAATGAGCTCGACTCGTCGTTCTTCGATCTCGAATCCCGACAGGACGTCCAGCGACTGCAAAATCCGGAGCTTGCCCTCTCCTCTCTGCAGGGGCTCGTGATCATCGATGAAATCCAACGGATGCCCCATTTGTTCGATGTTCTCAGGGTCCTTGCCGACCGTGAATCGGCACGCTTTCTCATTCTGGGCAGCGCCTCGCCCGAGGTGGTGAAAGGCGTCTCGGAATCGCTTGCCGGACGGGTTGAGTTTGTCGATCTATCCGGATTCAATATCGATGAAGTCGGGACAGATTCCGCGTCAACCTTGTGGGTGCGCGGGGGGCTCCCCCGCTCTTTTCTTGCAGAAACGGATGACGACAGCTTCGCATGGCGCGAAGGGTTTATTCGAACGTTTCTCGAGCGGGACATTCCACAGCTCGGGATTTCGATTCCGGCGGCCGCAATGAGGCGTTTCTGGACGATGCTTGCGCACTATCACGGCTAGACCTGGATCGCCCCCGAACTTGCGCGGTCGATGGGCCTGAGCAGTAAAACGGTCCGAAAGTATCTCGACATCCTGACGGGAACCTATATGGTTCGTCAGTTGCAGCCATGGCATGAGAATATCGGAAAACGGCAGGTCAAAGCTCCAAAGGTCTACCTCAGAGACACCGGGCTGCTGCACAGTCTGCTTGCTCTGCCTGACCATCACACGCTGACCGGCCACGCCCGCGTCGGCGCGTCATGGGAGGGGTTTGTAATAGAGCAGGTGCTGCAGGCTCTTTCACCTCAGGATGCCTACTTCTGGGCGACTCAACAACAAGCGGAGATCGACCTGTTCTTTTTATACGAGGGACAGCGATATGGAATCGAAATCAAATACAGCGAAGCACCGAGGATCACAAAGTCGATTCGCGTCGCTTTTCAGGACCTTCAGTTGCGACACCTGTGGTTAATCTATCCCGGCGAGGATGAATACCCCGCCGATGAAAATATAACCGTTCTCCCGTTTTCCGCTGTAGCAAGCCTCCGCCAACGCATCGGGCTGTCAGTATGATCAAAGGATATATGGGCGTCAAAATGAGGAAGGAAAATACAGTGAGAAAAGTTTTACAGTTCAAAGTGGAATTGCTTGAGATATCACCTCTGATCTGGCGCCGAATCCAGGTTCCCGAGGAGTATACCTTCTGGGACCTCCACGTAGCCATTCAGGACTCCATGGGCTGGACGGACTCCCACCTTCATATGTTCGAAATCAACGACCCGAAGAAAGGTCGTATTGAGATCGGCATCCCGGATCCGGATGGTGAACTGGACATTCTTCCAGGTTGGAGACACAAGATTAACAAGCGCTTCAGAGTCCCCGGCGACCAATTGGTCTACGAATACGATTTCGGAGATTCGTGGCGCCATAATGTACTCCTGGAGCAGGTATCGTTGGCGGAGCCGGGCGTTGCATATCCCTGCTGCGTCGATGGCGCGCGCAAATGTCCGCCCGAGGATTGCGGGAGTATCCCAGGATTCGAGAGATTTCTCGAGGCAATTGCGGATCCGAACCACGAAGAACACGAAGGACTTCTGGAATGGTGTGGCGGATCCTACGACCCGGATGATTTTGACCCGAAGGACGTGAAGTTCGACGATCCCGAGGAACGGATAGAGTCTTTATTCTAGGGAAGAGTGACCGATTCAACGTACGCAGCCGACAGGACGGTGCATATGCCTGGGAAAAAAACGCCGGCGGATCGTTATGCCGCCCTTACGCGGAAGGATCTCAACCAATGGGCGGGGAGCCGTATCGTTGGCCGGGGCCGGAGCTACCAGCAGCTGGGCCGCGTTTCAAGCCTGGCAATAACGGATGACGGCGGCCTGATCGCCTGGGTGGACGGTTCGGATCGATACGCGACCATGGTCGCCATGGATGAGGGCTGTCTTCCGGAATCGATATGCACCTGCCCTTATGAAGAAGACTGCAAGCACGGAGTGGCCGTTGTGATCGAATATATGGAGCGGATCGAAAACAAAATGCGCGTTCCCAAAGCGAAAAAGGACGACGAACGGCTGGAACTTTTTGAATCCGAAGACCTGTATAGTGAAGACCTGTACGATGAACCGGACGATGACGATGATGACACCTTCCTGTCCGAGGATGACAGAATCGAAATTGACGAGTTGATCAAGGACAGGACAAAGGCCCAGCTCATCGAGCTGATCCATGAAATCGCGGAAAAATACCCTGAAGCGGCGCGGGAACTGGTCGAACGGCGGCGGATCGCATCGGGAGACGTAAGATCCATGGTCATGCGCCTGCGCCTGGAGATCCGGGATATCGGTGAAGAGCCCGACTGGCAGGATCACTGGCATGGCGGGGGTTACACGCAGGACTATTCCGACATCCGCACAGGGCTGGAAACTCTGCTCAAGGCCGGATACGCCGACGAGACGCTCGGCCTCGGCGAGGAGTTGATGAAGGCCGGCACGGATCAGGTGAAAATGAGCCATGATGAAGGCGAAACCGCGATGGAAATCGCATGCTGCATGCCTGTGGTAGTAAAGGCGCTCGATCAGTCTTCCATGAATCCCGCCGACAAGCTGTCCTGGGCCGCGGATGTCGTGCTCAAGGATGATTTCGATATATTTACGGACTTTTTCGAATACCTGAACAGAAAACACTCCAGGGCGGCCTGGAACTCGCTGGCGGACCGGCTGCTGAAAAGGCTGAGCGGATCGAAAGGTGTCAACATCGCAGACAACTTCAGCCGCAGCTACGCCAGGGACCAGCTCAGCAACTGGGCCATCCACGCCCTCGAGCGGGCGGACAGAAAGGACGAGATCATTCCGCTTTGCGAGGCTGAAGCCCGAAAGACGGGGTCTTACGAACGCCTCGTCAAACTGCTGATGGCGGCACGCCGCCGGGAGGAAGCCGAACGCTGGATCAGGGAAGGCGTTGAGGCAACCGAGAAGGATTGGCCCGGCATCGCGGCGAACCTGCGTGACAGACTGCGGGAGATCCGCACACGCCAGAGGAACTGGCCCGTCGTGGCGGCCATGCAGGCCGAAAAATTTGTACGAGACCCCTACCTGGAAATATTCACTGACTGCAAGAAGGCCGCGGGGAAGATCAAGGCATGGCCGAAAGTCCGCGGATGTATCCTCGCTTACCTGGAAAGCGGCAGGCTTCCCTGGGAGCAGAAAAGCTGGCCTCTTCCCGAATCCGGTCTCGATGCGCCCGGGGCCTTTCGGGACAGGCATTTTCCCATGTACTATGAACTCATAGACATCGGCATCCTGGAGAAAAAGCCCGACCAGGTGCTGCGCTGGTACGACAAGCTTCCAAAGAAACGGTTCGGGTGGCACGACATCGATGAAGATGAAATCGCCACGGCGGTCCAGACCCACGCTCCCGATCGGGCGGTGGCGATCTGGAAAAACATAGCCGAGCAGTTTATCGGTGAGATCAAGCCCAGCGCATACCGGGAGGCGGCCATATTCCTGCACAAAGCGCAAAAAGTCATGGTCCGTGAGAAGAAGCAGGCGGAATGGAATCTGTACATCGAGGGACTTCGAAAAGAGCACGGCCGGAAGCGGCGGCTGATGGAGATCCTCGACGGCCTCGGCGGCGGGCCGGTCGTGAAAAGGAGGCGTCGATCAGGTGGAAAAACCCGCAAGCCATAAATGGGCCTTTCGCGCCCGCTTCCGGAAAAACGCCTACGGCTGGCGGGGATCGAGCCTGGCCGTCAAACGCGTCAGGGAAGCGGTGTCGGAGATAAGAAAGGCCGCCCGCAGAGATCCCTCCCTGGGGGCCGAGGGGGCCGTGATCTTTCTCGAGAAGGTCTCTCCCGCACTCGGGCACGTGGACAGCTCATCGGGCGCCATCGGTTTAGCGGTCTACAAGGCAATCGACGCGCTTGCGCAGGTCATCGCCGCGGCCCCGGCTGAAGACGGGCTGCGCGACAGATGGCTGGACCGCCTCTGGCAGGCGGTCACGGATGACAATATCCCGTATATCGAACGGCTTCCCGATTACTGGGGAGAACTGTGCGTCACCACCCAGCGGGCTTCCCGCTGGGCGGATGAGTTCATAGGTATCGTAAGGACGGTCTGGGGCCCGGCCCGGAGATGGGGGGACTATTTCAAAGGGACGGCAGCCTGCCTGAGCGCCCTTCTCAAGGCGGGACGATACGAGGAGCTCCTTGAGCTTCTCGAGGCAGCGCCTCACAAGTTCTGGTTCTATCGGGAATTCGGCGTCAGGGCGCTGCTGGCCATGGGCAGGAGGGCCGAAGCGTTACGCTACGCGGAGGATACCCGGGGATCGAACGAACCTGACCGGATCATAAGCGAGGCTTGCGAAGAGATCCTGCTGTCGAGCGGGCTGGCCGATGAAGCATACATCCGCTACGCCCTGGAGGCGAACCGGAAAACGACGTATCTCGCTACCTTTCGCGCCGTCGTTAAAAAGTATCCGAACAGGGATCCGCTTGATATCCTGAACGATCTCGTTGAAAGCACGCCGGGTGATGAGGGAAAGTGGTTTGCATCGGCCAGATCGATGGGATTCTATGACAAGGCGATCGAACTGGCCAACCGCACCCCGTGCGACCCGAGGACCCTGACCCGGGCTGCCCGGGATATGGCCGGGTCGGAGCCGCGATTCGCCGTGGAAGCGGGCATTGCGGCCCTCCGGTGGCTGGTCGAGGGTTACGGTTATGATATCACCGGCCTGGACGTTCTGAAAGCATATGATCACACGATGAAAGCGGCAGGGAATGCGGGGAATGTGGATGAGACTGTTGAACGCATCCGCACTCTGGTCGCAGGCGAAGTCTACGGTGAACGGTTCGTCAACAAGATCCTCGGCAGGCTCCTGTAGCTTACATTTTGTGGCCCTTCCTGTTTCAAGGCAAAAAATCTTGATACCCGTAATTATATCCATATTTATCCATAAATACTTGACAGGTGGCATGAATATGGCTATTTATGGATATAGATATGGAGGTATTTGATGGATCCCCTCGCGAAACTGAGAATGACACCGGACCTGGTCCGGACTATCGGAGAACTGGATGAGTTCAAGGGCCGATGGGAAGCACTCGGATCGCTGGCCCCCGAGCGCCTCACCGCCCTGAGAAAGATCGCGACGATAGAATCGGTGGGTTCGTCTACCCGGATCGAGGGGGCCAGGCTGACCGACGACGAGGTAGCCGATCTACTCGCCGGACTGGACCCCGTGTCGTTCCGTTCCCGTGATGAGCAGGAAGTGGCGGGATACGCCGATGCGATGAATCTCGTTTACGAGTCATGGGCCGACATTACGCTCGACGAGAACCATATCTTCCAGCTTCACGCGACGCTGCTCAGGTACTCCAATAAGGACGAGCGTCACCGCGGCAGATACAAGACTCTGCCAAACCATCTGGAGGCATTCGACGAAAGCGGCCGGAGCCTGGGCGTGATTTTCGAGACCTCCTCGCCTTTCGACACCCCCCGCCTTATGAGCGAACTCGCCGGATGGACAAGAGCAGAACTCGCAGGCACGTCGTATCACCCTCTGCTCGTCATAGCCGCGTTTATTGTACGGTTCCTCGCGATACATCCGTTTCAGGACGGTAACGGCCGGCTGTCGCGCGTGCTGACCTCGCTTCTCCTCATGCGGAGCGGATATTCGTACGTGCCGTACGGTTCGCTGGAGAGGATTATCGAGGACAACAAGGATTCGTATTACCTCACCCTGCGCAATACTCAGGCGACCCTCGACGGGGACGAGTCACAGCTTGACGGATGGATAGAATTCATCCTCAACTGCCTGCTGCGCCAGCAGGAGATCATCAGGGACAAGGTCGACAGGGAACGCCTCATGGCGCCTCTCGCTCCACTCTCGGCGGCGGTCATGTCTGTCGTGGAGGATCACGGAAGGATAACGGTCCGTGAAGCGACGGCCCTGACCGGAGCCAACAGGAATACCGTGAAAGCCCATCTCAGGCGGCTCGTCGATGCCGGCCGGCTCGTCAGCCGCGGCCGGGGCAAGGGCACGTGGTACGAGAAGCCATAGTTCCCCACACGCGGCCGGGGTGATGCTCGCGGGCAACGAGATCATTCTGGACGGAATCAACGAAAAGGGGCTTTCTGTCGGCAGTTTCTATTTTCCCGGCTTTGCCGTGTATCCCGAGACCACACCTGAAAACCAATCGATCTCCATGTCTTCATCGGACATCACCCAGTGGATCGTCTCGCAGTTTGCTACGGTGGGCGAAGTCCGTGCCGCCATCGAGAACGGCGAAGTCGCCATATCCCCGGTTTTGCCTCCCGGCTTTCCACCCGAGGTCCAGCCCTTTCATTTCGTTGTCTATGACAAGAGCGGCAAGAGCCTTGTCATTGAACCTCTCGACGGCAAACTGGTGCTCTATGACAACCCTGTGGGAACCATGGCCAATTCACCCACATTCGACTGGCACATGACGAATCTGCGCAACTATGTCGCGCTGGATCCGAACAACGTGCCACCTGTTTCTATCTTTGGTCAAACCTTCAGGCAACTGGGGCAGGGATCGGGCATGTTGGGATTGCCCGGCGACTTTACGCCGCCGTCCCGCTTTGTCCGGGCTACTGTTTTCAGCGCTACGGCTATACCTGAGAAGAATGCGGAGAAAGGAATCCAGCAGGTATTCCATATTCTCAACAATTTCGACATTCCAGTGGGAGCGGCCCGCGAGGTGCACGATGGCGTTATATTCTCTGATTACACCATGCTGACAGTTGCGCGTGATTCGAAGAACATTCGTTTTTACTACAATACATATGATGACCAGACACTTCGGATGGTCGATCTCTCCAGTGACCTGCCCCCATTTTCTGTACAACTCTGAGAGTTACATTACCTCCATGATCGGAGGCGGCCTGACCTGCCTCCAAATCGCCCCGATAATTGATCAGGGCGGCCATAAAGACCGCCCTGATTACTCGTCTGGAACAAGTTAACAGCAGATTGCCTTTAGAAACAAGCCTGCCATGTGATCCCATCATAGACCATCAGCTTATGAGTGGTACCGTCCATATACATGTCGCCTTCCGACGGATTTGACGGAGCTGATGACCTCGGCTCCAATCTCATCACATCGTTCACATGCAGCGTCCTGGCGGGATTCGTTGTCCCGATGCCGACGTAGCCCGAGTTGTCGATACGCAGGCACTCTGTTCCAACTACTGTGAAACAAAGCGCATAGTCGCCCGGACCGGTAAAAAACATGCCTGTATGATTGTAGGAGTCAAAAGCATACGCTGCTAATGATGCTGATCCGTTCGAAGATTTGAAGTGTCCATCTGGAGTACTGGCGTCTCCACCCATAAACCTGATCTCTCCCACTACCTGCAGTTTCACATATGGGAATGTAGTTCCTATCCCGACGTTGCCGTCATTGTCCACATACAGCGCGTCGGTCGGACTCCCATCGGCAGCATCGAGGGAATGGCCATCGCCCGCACCTCCAACGTCGTCCACCCCGTCGGCAAACCCGGCGGGCATACTGGCGATCATGTTCCATTCCACGCTGATTGCCGTATCGGCGACAGCAGCCCTGAACGCCCAGGGCACAGAGGTCATCCTCATGCGCGGACTGAGCTCGGGATCGGGCTCCACAGTCACGCCCAGCCATCTCTCGGTACCTACGAAGAGAGATTTCCAGAGCGGGTTGCTGCTCCCCAGGAGCAGGCCGAAAAGCCCTTCATCTATGGCGACCCCCGTATGAGTCTCGGTCCAGAGCGTCGTCATCGTAAGACTGTCGCCATAGATCGTGAAGGTCAGATCGTATGTCCCGTCCAGCGGCGTTCCGGTGTCGTCGGTCAGTATCCCCTGGTAGTTGATCAGGTGCGGCACCTCGGCCGCGAGTGGCAGAGAGAGCATCAATAGCGAGACGATGCAGATAATTACGCGTTTCATCGTGAGTACCCCTATCTGAGAAGAATCATCTTCCTGACTTCTGAAAAGGACCCGGCCCTGAGACGATAGAAATAGATCCCAGTCGCCACACCGCGTCCCCCGTCGTTTCTGCCGTCCCAGACCGCAGCATACGTAC
>SDBS01003573.1_pt1 | contig 15275 bp, 27 predicted proteins | sample 2277091 | NCBI WGS metagenome assembly SDBS01 (sample SAMN10404972, study PRJNA504765) | marine sediment metagenome | isolation source: marine sediment core GS10_PC15, 163 cmbsf | place: Arctic Ocean: Southern Knipovich Ridge | collected 2010 | reverse complement strand
AGTTTATTTTATTGTATTTGTGTATTAATGCCGGGACTGTTTCAGCTACAACAGAGTTTGCATTTAAAACTGATAAAAGGAATATCGTTGTTAACATTATTGTTTTCATTCCAATGGATTTTATTTTCATTAGTTCCCCCTTGCTAATTCATATATACACCATGCAAAGCCGAAAGTCAACGGCAATACTACGAATATGAATAATACCAAGAACTCTGTACTTACGAATATGAGTGTTCCGAATGTAATTACTGCGAATACAACCAGGTTGAATATGAATGTCAAGGAATCTATAAGCGTATTTTCAGTATCTGGTAATACTGGCGGTAATAATTGTTCTTCTGATCCAGATACTGAAATTATACTTTGTCCCATTTCTGCGGAAAAGAATAATAATATTGCTATGAATGATACATAAAATAACACATAACCATGTTTTGAACTTGCAATATCAACCACCGTTATTTGTTCCTGCAAATACCCCTAATGTCTTTGCTACCATTAGAGCCACTATAACTATTATCGCTATTGCAACCCATATTGGTATTATTGCAATTCCCGGCAGAGTTCCTATTATCATCATTGTTATAAGAACAGAGCCGAATATCTGAAAACGTGCCAATCCTTCACCCACTGTCGAAACTATCGCTGAAAGCAAGAATGTTATTATTATGAATATGAATAACGGTGAGAAAAGCCAATTAAACCAATTTAAAAATGATTGGGAATCTTCTGCCGGGACTGTACTATCTTCTAATGCCGCTTCTTCTTCTGTTATGCATGATCCGGGGTTGCCGACCTGAACAGGGAATGGACTGCATATAAATCCCTCTGAACAAGATACAGTTTCAAATTTACCCTTTTTTGGAATAAATGTTTTCACTGTTTCGCTATCAGCACAATAATCTTCTTCATTCTCTATTGATTGTGCTGTCGCTGAATCTGTACATAATGGTGAATCTTCTTGGATTACCAAAAGGCAGCTTCCGGTTTCTGTTCGTGATGCTTCTATCCTTGTAGTTCCGTCACATCTTGATGTACAACCAAATTCTTCTAGGTTTATATTTGATACCTGATATTGGACATTATCTATATAGAAACAGTTTCCGGTGGCATCATTCGGATTTTCAGTCGATGATGCAAAAACTATGTTATAAGCCCTTCCTGGTATTATTCCAAGATCAGAAATGTCATAGATTGGGCTTAATGTTCTATCCGAAGCCTCACCGTATTGTGCAACCCCGAATAATGAAGTGCTTGTATTGGTATCTACAATATTAAATACGAATTTTGCATTTGGCTGCGTGTCGCAAAAATTGCCATAACATTTTTGATTGCATAAAGTCACATTGAATAATAATCCTTCATCCACCAATGCACTATGCTGTAATACCTGAGAATTGCACGCTTTGACATCAAAACTTATCTGCATGTTTTCAGCCGGGAATGTGACATTATGGCTAACTGAAAATGTGGTATTGCTCACCCCTTGAAACATCTGTGGTATCACAGACGAGGTTAGATTGCCGCAAGTGTCATTATCTACTACTTCTCCTGTCTTTGGCGGTATCTGCCACATTTTAAGGCTTCTCGTTCCTTCTGTGGCGTATTCCTGGGTCATTTGAAGGAAATTAGCGAATCCATAAGCAGGATCCACTACATTCCAACCTGTCGGCCTATCCAATGTAATGTTTCCTATGCTATATGTGCATCCTATAAACAGATTCCAATTCGGTGAACATTTAAGAACATCGTTTGTACTAAAAAAACTTTCAAAACCCAATGTTGCATTTTCAAGGACTACAACCGAACACACCCTGGTTTCTATAAGATTGGGATGAAAGCCGTTAAGGTCTATACATTCCCTATTTTGGAATCCGTCTATACATTCTCCAAAAGAAGGACAATCATAATCTGGGATTCCTAAATCAATGGTGATATTTATTAAAGGTGTTTCATCATCGCCGGATGTAATTACACCCGCACCAACTCCAACAACATATAAAGTGTTTGGTTCAAGATTAACATTCTTAATACATGAAATAGTATTTACACAACTTTCTATTATGATTGAAGGATCATCGAGGGCATACAATATATGTCTTGTTTGTCCGTTATTGTCTGGGGTACGGGATTTGAAAGTTACATTTCCGGCGGTAGAATTGAATATAGTATAACCGTAATATTTTGGTATGTTAGTTTCACAAGAAGCATAAGTTAAAAGTGTTCTTGCAGTAACCAAAGCAACACATTCGCCGTAATTATCTGAATTAAAATTTATGGTTATGTTTTGTGATGAAATAGCCGAATCGTCAAGAAGACAACGATTGCGGAAATAAAGATTTGGAACGTAATTCTCACTATCTAATAACTCATTAGTAATTGTAAAATATCTTTCATCCGTTGTTACTATAAATTGGTTCCCTGTTTGTATAGTAGATATAGCGTTTCCGTCATGTGTCATTGTGTTTCTGCCTTCGGCGTTGGTGGCTGTAAAAGATTTTGTTGCTGTTCCTATATTCAAGCATGATACGTTATTACTAAGCGATCCTGATGATACTCCAAAGGTAACACCAAATGGGCTTAAATACGCACCGGAATAAGTATCGGGAGGAGAGGAAACATTAAAAATGAAAAATAAGTTTTGTGCAAGCAGTATATTATCAGCATTAGCGGAAAAGAAAGAAACCGGATCGGTGTCTATAGTGTTTCCCGCCACGCTATCATCATAATAAGTAATTTCATAGGTGAAAGCGGAAACATTTACAGCTAACATTAATATGACTAGCCCCAAAGTCAAAGCTATCTTATACATAGTGGTTTCCTTAAATGAATGGACCCGAACCCAAAGCACTTGTGGTTTTCTTTGTTCCTTTCCTTTTCTTTCTTTTCGGCCCTCTTTTCTTTGTTTTTACTAAACCAAGTTCTTTTGCAATAAATTTTGCGCCAACTCTTGCGCCTTTCTTTGCTGTTGGGCCTGTTGCTTTTCCTAAAAGGAACTTTCCAATTCTTGTTGCTGTTCTCGGACCTTTCGCCCTTTTCTCCCTGATTTTTGCTGTTGATATCCTTGTTTTTTCTTCTCTAAGGGTTTCTTCAAGAAGCGTTTTCCCTTCCTGTTGCACTCTTCTCTTTCTCAGTTCTTTAAGTTCAACCCCTTCTCTCTTTGCCTCTTCTCTTGAAGCCGCAAGCTGCTTTGCTCTTCGTACTGCTCTGGCTTTTTCTATCTTCTTAAAAAGACTTCCTCTTAATGGCATAATTATGACCTCTTCTTTCTTACCTTCTTGATTTCTGCTTTCAATTTCTTTTGTAGCCTTTTAGTAAATGGCTTTCCCGATGGAAATTTCTTTATTTCCTTAACGCCGTTCTTTTTCGTGAATCTTCCTTTTTTAGCGCATCCGCCTAATCTTACTTTTCCTTTCTTCGTCTTCTTGAATCGGAACTGTTTTTTAGTTCCTTTCGGGCATTTGAAAACCATTACTTGCTCCTTCCTTTCTTCTTCCTTCCTGGCTTCTTCTTTTTCTCCCTCAGTTCTTTCAGTTCCTTTCTTGCTTTTCTGCTTTCTTTCATCAGCCGTTTCTTCTCGGTTCTGAAAACGTCAAGCTGTATTTTTTGTTTTGGAGTGAATTTTAATCTTGGCATAATCCTTTTTTTCAATGGCATTATCTTTTTCCCCTCTTTCTTCCTTTCTTCTTCTTTTTCATCATTCTCTTAGGTGGCTTCGGCGCTTTTGATGGTAGTCTCTTAGTAAAAGTAACTCCGACCAATGTTTTACCGCCTTTCCTTCTAAGCGCTACAACATCTGTATCAGGGTCTTCTAGAACAAATCCTTTTGGATTCTTAATAATAACCTTCTTTGATTTTATCTTAATCCTTGAAGCCTTAAGTGGCATATTAATTTTTTGAATAATTTTAATTAAAAAGACGTCTTCATTCTATTATAGCATTTAGAATATGACCTGGGCCTCGGGTAGTCACCCAAGAACACCTTTGGCCCAAGTACCACTGAAATACCGGAATAACTTACTAATATGATATATTTGATGTTTAAGTATTAAAAGTTTACCAGGAGAATTGTTTGATTATATCTTTCCTGTCAGACCATTTATTACATGCGCTGCATACTGGCATTATCTTCTTCCTTACCAGATCGCTTCTTTTTCCGTCTAAGTGTGTTTGTTCTCCGTACTTTTCTCTTCTTATAAAACCTTTGGTTGAAAAACAACGCGGGCACTGTTCGGTTACGAATCCCATAATATCACTTCATGCAGTCAAACCGCAAGCCAACCCCATTACGAACACCGACCACAATAACACATATATTTCCCAGGATTTTAATTTAATTATTGTTTGTTGTCGTTCCTCTATTCTTAAGTAACCATTATCATGCGTTAAAATATATTTATTGTAACCATTATCATGCGTTAAAATATATTTATTTTTTCTTACCATTTGCATACACAACCTTTAGCGCTTTCCTCATTTCCTGTAGTGTTTTTAGTGTTTCTTTCTGTACTTTAACGTTGCCGCGCTGTACTTCCAGATGAAGATTGACCTGTTTAGTCAGCGCTCCAATCATGGGTACAAACCTATCATTTATCGCTTGCACTGTTTCCGGCATCATCAATAGCCTTTCTTCATAAAGAAGATCGTTAGTTTCTATCTCCGGTACACCTTTGCTGTAGTCAAGCCACGCCTTGCCATCAATATTCGTCTTAAAAAAGGACTTCGCCTTTCTGGTAAGTCCAAGTGTCGTTATCTTCTTATCATCTAGCTTACCATCCAGATCAGGGCGTTCATTGGCTATCTCCTGTGATACTACTTCCAAGTCGAATATATCACACCTGATCTTATAATGTTCCATAAGGTGATAATACACATAATACACACCGCGCATCACATGACTAAAGAAGTCTGTAAATGTATTATTCTTCTCAGTTTCAAATTCATGGAACATCGCCACTATCGAATCAGGGTTTTTCTGTAGAGTAATACCGATTGGAAATGTAAGCTTGGTATATTTCTGTATCCAATTATTCATTTCATGTTCACTGTCGAATTTCGCGTGTGGATTATCTTTCAGTATTTTAAACTTTATATTGAGCCTATGCATACGTGTTTTGCCCTGTTCTCCACCGTAACGAGAAAGTTGGCATCGGTAGTCTTTTATGAACTCCCGGCCCCTCTTTGTTAATTGATAGAATTTTGCCCCTTCCTTTATTTCCAGTTTTGTAAAACCGTTAGCATGAAGCTTCCTTACAATGCTGTCTATCGTGGTTCTTGGCATTTTCAGAAGTCTTGCGATGCTTGAAGAGTATTGGCCTTCACGTAACAAAATCAACACTTTATACACTACTCGCCCACTTTTTGGCTTAAAGTTGGCGCGTTGTTGGCATGTTCCGCTAGATGCCTGTTTGCGTGGCTTTTTTCCTATAATATGGCTTTTTTTGGGTGACATCGTGTAATTATTTATCATCACAGTTTAAAAGTATAATCCCCTGGCGGCTACGCCAATTCCAGGGGCTTTCCCGCAGCCGGATCAAATCTTTCCTGCCATCTTGAAGAACATCACGATAACCGCAATTGCTATTGCGATACCTATCACGTTGTACAAAACGACTACGCCAAGCGGTACAGTTTGAACAGTTGCATTCACTGTTGCATTGCCTACGAAAGTTGTAAATGTTGCATTATAGACCAATACAAGCGCCGTTGGTATAAGTGCAGCCGCCATTATTGCGCCTACAAAGATGGCCACTACGAGATTAATTGTATTATCTAAATCTATTGCCATATGATTTCTTTTTCCTCCTATAATATGATTCCCCGGCGGCTACGCCAACTCCGGGGATTTGTGACTTCTAGGTGTTGGGAAAGACCTAAATCTTTCCTGCCATCTTGAAGAACAACACGATAACCGCAATTACGATTGCGATACCTATCACGTTGTATAACACAACAACTTCGGTTGGCACGTTTGTTAGTGTGGTGTTGTACAGAAGTACAAGCGCCGTTGGTATAAGTGCAGCCGCCATTATTGCGCCTACAAAGATGGCTACAACTAGATTAATCACGTTGTCGAGATTAAGTTCGTTTGCCATGTTCGTATATTTCATATGTCTATTTAAAAACCGATACGAAGAACCACCACACACTTTTAAACTATGCCTTCCTTTCGTGTGTGTGTATGTGTGTGTTAAGTTTATATTACCCTTTACTATATATTACTATATGGAATCAGATATCAAAGACCGTTCAAAATCCCTCCCTCCCGGCCGCCCTGAGTTGAACCTTATAAGAACTCAAAAACGTTTACTCCTGCAGCGAATCTTTGAGATAATCCGAGATTTGAAAGGTATAGAACTCAGTAAACTCATTGCAAAGATGTATATTGAAGAAGGATTTTCCAAGAAGACCGCCAAAGAATATATTGAAATGCTTTACCACGCAGAGTATATTACTATAGATGGTGACAAGAGCATAGTTAAGGTTAAACGTGAATTTAATGCCGCTACTTAAGATGAAAACTGTTGAATATCCTTATGATTATAAGGTTACGAACATTGAAGGTCAACGAAGCCATATCAAAACAAATCTTAGATTTCTTAACAGGATCATAAGGCAAATGCTTAACGGATATTCCCCGATCATATGTATATGTGGAAAGCAGCGCCAGGGTAAAAGCTTCATAGGCGCTTGGCTTTCCTGGGTCATAATGAAAGCATTTTCCAGAGAGTTATGCATGGAACGCAACTTTGTATATGATCCTATGGAAACACTAACTAAAGTAAATCCTCTTAAGCAGGAAACCTTTATGTTAGATGAAGCTTCCGCATCATTCCATAGAAAAGAATGGTTTCAAAGAATACATATAGCATTTGATAAGATCATAATAACCCAGGGCCGTAAAGTTGTTTGCTATATATTCGTTTCTCCTTTTGTAAATGACATAGATAAATCCTTCGTTAAACATTTTGATTATATAGTAGAAGTAGAAAAGAGGGCTTACATAAAGGTTTTTGGTGTCAAAAAGAAATATGCTTCTCTTGCTGATAAGCCTTTCCTTCGATATTTCCTTGATGCTGTTTATGTTCCGCTTAAAACGCTTCCTTCTGATATCTGGGAATCATATAAAGAGTATTCCGATCAGGAGAAAGACAGGATAGAAAAAGCCTTATTGAAATACGCCAAGCCCATGAAGAAAGATCGGGCATTAGATGATATCAAAAAAATACTAAGGAGGGTTTAAATGCCAGAAGCATTATTCATCAACTCGCCCTATTTCTTACCCGCCGTTGCTGTAGGTCTTGTATTCGCTTTCTTTTATTTTTTCAAGTCCGGCAAGTTCGGCAAGAAAGAAGAAAGCTATAAACCATCCGAAGACTTTCAGACAACAGTAAATAAGGACCTTAAAGAAAACATGAATTTACACGGTCAAGGCTTCGGTTTTTTTTCTCCCGCAAAGCTGTTTATCGGTATGCAGAAAATCGGCTTAATAGACAAGTTCTATTATGGAAAGGGTAAATTCGCTAGCTACTACTTTGATGATGATAAGAAGGATTATATAGTAGAAGAAGAATCCAAAGATGAATCGCACGAACTTTGTTTTATCCGTCTTAAAAGTTCTTCCATAATACATCAAATACTAGGCCTGGGAAAGAAGTATGTAATCATCAAGGCGAAGGATGATAAAGATGTAGAGATGTTACACTTTGAACCACAGAAAAGAATTATGCAGCTTCCAAGAGATACGCATTTAAGACTATGGGGCAATGTGTGGCATAACTGTAAAGAAGGCGCTGAATTCATAAACGACATTTCAATAAGGCGGCTCGCGGAAGTAACAATGACACATGTACAGTGTTTCCCTGACAAGGTTGTTCTTTTCAATGAAGACCAACTTAAGAAGGAAAGACTAGGCAGAATATACAGCGAGATAGAAAGCAAGAAATGGGAAAAGCGCAAGGATGCAGAAGATACGGTGATTCAATGAACTTAAGCGGTGTCCCGATTAATTGGGTTAATAAAAGTCTAAACACGAGTTGGGATGCCCTTAGTTCTAATTTAAAATGCCCTTTTGATGCCGTTGCTTCACTTGATTATAATACCCATATAGTGTTAAATTTTATCATGTGGCTTGCATTGTTCCTTGATATCCGTTACAAGATACAGATTCGTTCAGGCATATCCAAAGAAAGGGCAAAAAAGAATGACAAGCTTATAGTGATAATGATGGCAGTATATAATACCATATTCCTTCTAAATCAATTCTTATTGATTCCTCTTTTCAATTATATGAGGGTGTTATACTGAGTATGAGATGCGATGTGTGCAGGGAAAGGGAAGCTATTAAAACTCTTCAAAAGGGCGGCAAGATATGCAAGGTGTGCAATACCATGAGAAAGGAGATTTATAATATATGAGCAAATTACCTTCAAGATTGTTCATTTTAGGGCTTTGCGCTATCCTGGCCCTAGTGTTTGCATTCTATGAGATGTGGATACTTTCGCACTATTTCATAGGCATGTTGGGCTTTTTACTCGGTGTCATAGGGATGAAGGAAAAAGACAAACTAAGCATGTTTACAAAGATAAGTGGAATTGAATTAGATATGGGGGATTTAGATGGATTCAATAAAAAAGAAGATACAAGATAAGATGTTAAAGGCGGCAGCAAAGAAAGCGGATAAATCAATGCCTAAACTTATGAAGTTCGCTGTTAGCAATGACCAGGGATATATAGCTTTATTAAATACTATCAGAAATATAAACAAGCAGCGAAAGATTGCTAAAAGATGGGTTTTTGAAGTTGCCGCTAAGCAAAGTCGTTAAAGATACTTTATTTCCGGGGCCATGGTAATTTCTTTAACCAATTCTTTAATAATTTTATCATATTATTACCCGATTCATCAAGCAGTTTTATTTCATGTCCCGGATCCGGGGCCTTTATTTCAAGAGTGGTATTAGGCCGATTAAGATAAGGCAACATTCTCTTTCTGTTTATCTCTATGCTACCAGGTGACAGTTCTATCCCTGTTGAATTTATATGCAATTTCTCGGAAGCTTCCATTACGGTTCCGGAACCCATGAAAGGGTCCAAAACTTCTCCTGCAGGAGGACATGCAGCTTTGAGCACGATTTCAACTAATTTTAATGGAAAATGTGCAGGGTGTTTATTGTGGGGCTGCCCCGTTGATATACACCAAACATCACCCGGGTTCTTCCCTCGAGGATGACAGTCTTTTTCGGCACTTATTCTTATTGATTGCTCATTATATGGGTCCCGGGACCCATTCACGCTTGATTTCCTGTTTCTTTTTGCACGTTCTATACTAGCCTGTTTATGCGGCACTCTTACAGCATCTAGGTTAAAATGATATTGTTTTGATTTTGTAAGCATAAACACAGGTTCGTATGAGTTTGTGAATCTATCTCGCCATGGCCCCGGAAGATGATTGGTTTTATTCCATATAATTATATTGCGGGGTATCCAACCCTGATTATCAACCATATCAATAAGAAGGCGATATTGTTGCAACATGAGGCTTTTGAATTTCTTTCTAGGCAATCTTTTAAAATGTTTATCACTGTGGCCGGAACGGTTTAAATAATGTGTATTACCACGTTTCCAACCACCGTAACAGTCTCCATGATTCCAGAACATCACGCCGTCTTTCTTTAGGACCCGCTTTAATTCTTTCGTAACTAATAACACACGTTCAATATACTTTTCTAGATTTTCCTCAAGTCCTATTTGGCCTTTCATCCCATAATCTCTAAGGCCCCAATATGGTGGGGAAGTTATTATACAATTAAAACTGTTATCCGGAAGACACCCAAGGACCCTTAAAGTGTCACCCTGATAAAGTTTATGTTTCATATTCAAGCCTCTACTATCTCTCTTAACATTTTCATCAAGGAAAGACCTTTAGGTGTTATATGAAGTATCTGTGATCTTCTATCTATAATCGTTTTTGTGATAAACTCGTTAACAAGTAGCATATTTCGTACTCTTAAACCAGTTCCGAAGGTTAGATTAGCCCTTAGATTAACCCTATTTGTGCATTTTGGGTAATCTTCCAGGGCTTCTAGAAACTTCAATAATGTACTTATCTTAATGTCTGTCATTCATTCACCACATATGCAATTTAATTCATTGTGTGTTCTGCAGAATGCGCAATAAAATTTGCCTTTAACTGTCTTGGGCTTTTCTTCAATCCTTCTTACGTCCTTCCCTGTCTTGGTTGAGATTGGGATTTTGCCTATATACCTGGGGTTTTTCACACAATCATGATCTTTTATTGATTTTACACTTTCAAAACCACATTCACATTTAAAATTTTTGGTGTTTTTATCAAAAGCTTTATCATAAGCTTTTTTGTAACTCGGTGACATCTTATATTTCGGTACTTTCGTGGACTTGTCTTTCATTTAATCAACCTCAGTTGTGAATCGTAGCAACCAAGAGAAACTAAATGTAAGAAGTTTCTCATGTTGTTTATCTTTATTCCACAATTACATTCCATAACCATCAACCTCCTTAACATAACTGGATTTATTTTTATCAGACATAAGTTTTCTTCTCCTTCCACTCTTTATTGAGTCTATTTATTGCGTTCTCATCAAGTATTGCTACTGGTTTAGGAAGTTCACCCGTTTCTGACATTACTAAAGATTCTCCAAGTACTGTTTTTATTTTAACAAATTGCCAATGAGTCATTCAAACCACCTATTACTTTTTATCATAGAAACAACTCCTGCAAATGTAACCGTCTTTCTTATCGTATGAAGAGTGAGTACCCTTACCACACTCACGACATTTATACATCTTAACCTCTGCTATAACCCGCCCTTTATTCTTTGCTTCTCCTGCTTTCGGATTTCCACTTTCAGCCATTATAATACCCCCCTGTCATTTGCGGACCCCGATTTTTTACTCACAATATCGCCTTCTCTTGGGCCGTTTCTTTCATCTCTTCCATTGATGGTGTTTGATAGTGTCCTTGTACTGTTCTTATGGTATCATTAAGAAGCCTGGCGGTCCTTTCTACTTCCCATCCTTTTAATTGACATAGTTTAGCACAAGTTCCCCTTAGAGCATGGAATGGCTTTCTGCCTATCCCGGCCTTCTGTGTATAATAATTAAGCCTATTATATGCTGTTTTGCTTGAAATTGGGTATATTCCGGTCTTTCCGGGGAAAAGCCATTTACTTTTGTTTATTTTTATTATCATCTGTATGGTATTCATAACGCTTTCCGAAACATGAACTGTATGCATTGCGTTCTTCTTTTGCTCAAAGAATGTTATTGAAAGGTTTTCTATGTTTACATCTGCGGCCTTCACCTTTACGATATCGCCCCTTCTTATCCCGGTTGATATTGCAAGCTTTATCATGGCTAGGTCCTGCAGGTCCGTTATTACTGAAAGAAGTTTATTCACCTGGCTTAGAGTTAGGGCTTTTTCTCCTGTTGTCATTGGCTTTTTGAATTGGTTTTCTATTGTCATTTTTTAACAACTCTTGTATTTTTCTTTGACCACGCGATCAAGTCAACTGATAATTGTGCAACATCTTTCACTGTCAACCACATCAATATCAAAGGAACTATAATAAAAATAAAATCAATATTCCATACGGTTTCGTTTCCTATTGATAAAGCTGAAATCATAAAAAGTAAAAATCCTATTGAGGTTTTAATATTTTTTTCTGTTAATAATCTGGGTTTTTTATCATTCGACATAATATATCACCAATCTATGATTAATATGGCGGCGTCCACCCGCTCGATTGTATTTTCCATCTAACGTTCTTCGTTTTATAGGCAATCCACAATCGACAAACTGCTTATATGATTGATTAAGTGTTGTAGTATCTGCCATCTTGAGTAAGTCTGTTTCTGTCACTACTTTTTCATGTAATATTTTGGCTAATATTCGCCAACATCTGTTTATTGCACCCGGTGTTCTACCCATATCATCACCATAAATGGGGGCTATTTCAGCCCCTCAAATGTAGCTTTCATCTTGTTGAATTTCTTAACTGCAAGTTCTATCAGTTTCACAAAGTCATTGGTATCAAGTGGTATATCAATAGAGAACCAACCAAGTTCATTACTTAGAGATACGTTTATGTTATTTTCAGTTATTTCCATATCTTCAATGGATGAAGACAAATCATCCCATTGTAGTGTATCTTCTGTTTTTTGGTCTGCTTCACCAATTTGCTCTATGTTAGTTTTTTTTGCTTTTTCCCTGTTTGTATCAAAGAACTTGCCATTTATGTTTATATACATACTTCCAACTCCTTATATCAGCACGTAGTACAGCTTTCGCCGAATAAAGCCGATAACATAATGTTGTAATGATATTTATTATCTTTCGTCTTTCCTCTTTGGGCAACATATAAGACTTTATTTACCAAGAAGCTTTATATATCTTACCAGTATTCCCGGTGTTTTACCTTAATTAGCGGTATTAGGAAACTACACCTTTTCTAAAAAAGTGTAGTTTCTTCTTCTTTTCATCATCATGGAATCACAAAGTCTATAAACAAATCTCTCAGGTGTGTTTTGAAACGCTTTAAATTACTGGGGTTATTTCTTTCTTTTGTTGTACTTTCTGATTTGCACATAATTTCCTCCGAACTTTCTTTTGGCGTTCTTCCTTATTGGCATATCACCACACACCTGTCTAGTCATTGAATATCAAACTAAGGGCTGTTATAAATATAAATATTCCTAAGAAGAACTGTAAGAAGAAATCATTTAAGTATGATGGTAAAATTAACATTATAGATATCAATATGAAGATTACCGCAAAGTGTAATACCATTTTTGTTAATTTCATCTGTTAATCCCCCAAAATAGTACAGCTAGAATTATTATTATTATTATTATTGCAACCCAAAGCCATATAGGTTCTTCTCTGCATCCCGGTCCGCCCCAATTGCCAATAGTTTCATTTAAACAACCTAAATTACATAAATCGTTTCCGACTGTAATAACAGTACCATCAACTGTTATGTTTTCTTTTAATTCGTCACCATCACAGTAAACTATAGCTTCAACATTGATAGAATAAAATAATATGAATGCTGAAATTATTAATATCGTTATTTTTTTCATTCAATCCCCCACCCTTACAAGATTAACATTTGAAGCATGAGAAACAACATCACCGGTTCCGTCATTATTCCTTATCATCAAATTCACATCATCACCTATAGACAAATCTATGAAACCTGATGTTCCCACATTTCCAACATCACCAGATGCACCCACTTTTCTGTGTGCATCCGTATTATTCTGCAATATATTATTAACCGCTATCACAGTTTGATATTCTTGATTGTTTCCCACATTTCCGAATGATAGGGAATAATCAACTTTATATCTTCCTGGTATTTGGGCTGTTAATGTTCCTGTTGAATAAGAGAAACCATTAAGTGTTTGGCCTGTCATTTCTCCTGTATCGAATCCGGTAAGAATAACATATATATTCTGTGTAGTTATAGTTGTTGTTACATTGGATAAGTCATTATGAAACCACATCTCACCAACGAAAAGGTTACCGGACAAATTCCCGCTTACGTTTGCGTTTCCGCCTATATCCACGTTACCTTGTACCGTTAACCGATCCATGTAAAGTATGATGCTTTTAAATATCACATTTTCAAAAAGCCAACCTATCACCGGTATCTGTGAATTTGTTAATTTGTGAACTATAAAGCTATGTATCGGGATAGGTGACGGTGGTGGTGGTGGTGGTACAAACGTTTCCATTGCTCCGGCCGTTGAATAATCATCCGGTTTTGTGTTGTTGTATATCCATATTTTCTCTGCTGCCGAAAGTGACCTATTGTAGATTCTAACTTCATCAATTATAGCGTCTGCAAAATTACCGGTTGATGTTGAACCAATTTGGACGGGATGAATGCCATTAACAAAACTGCCTTGTGCCCATGTGCTTAAATCCCTACGGACACCATTCACATATGCCCAACAATGAGTTAAATTAGCACCAATGTTTATATGTATCCACTCCCCAACAACTGTACTTACACCTACAATATTACCACCGCCATTAACGCCCGGGGATGAACCAACACGACAATTATTCACTCCAGATCCACCAAATTCATAAAGGATTCCCCCGGCGTTTGAAGCAAAAAACCAGCTTCGTTCTGGTAGACCGAACTTTGAAACAAATATCTTAATGCCGGTATTATCTGACAAGTTCACCCATGCCATTATTTCCAATTCGTTAGATGCTGTTCCGTCCGTAGCGTCTATATCACCATAATCAAGTCTTTCGCTGCTTGTGGAAACGAACTCAACACCATGCCCGACTTTTCCGGCCTCTCTTGTCGGTGTTCCACCCGTAGAAACAAGAGCATGAGAATATAAACTACTATCGAACCCGTCTGTCCCGTTTAGATGCAACCAAAATATTATATCCGCCGGTGCGTTTCCATTATCTGTACCATTGCCTTCATCTACTATTGTTAATATCTGATCGGTATCGTTAGCTATATATATTCTTCCATTGGTATCATTATAAGCGAAAGTTGCACCGTCTTCTGTCCATATATATTGTATGCCGCCGCCTATATCAAGACCAAAGCTATCATTGACTACGTAAGGCGTAAGGCTTCCAAGATCAGTAAGCGGATATCGTGTCATTGAGGTATTCCACCACACATATTTGTTATATGTCACACCGTCAAAATAAGGTATAGTATCAACTATTATTGTAAAACCGTCTTCTGTCCATTCTCTCTTTATATCAGCACAAAAACGCACGTTTTGTTTATGTTTCATTCTTATATCGGTTAGCTTGCTATTATCATTTAGTAGAGCATCAGAAGCAAGCCATATCGACATGTAACGGCTTTCATTCTTCCATACCTGATTGTAGTAAGTGACATCATGACATTCTTCTTTTAATGTCTTATTGTCTGTGGTACATTCTTCTACAATGTATGGGATAGCCTTGTCTGGAATCTGCACTATGTAAGGCTCTATATATTCATATTCCCAGATGCCTTCTGATACCTTTCCCACAACTTCGGTCTTGCTGTCAGTATAGAGTGTATCCTTTGAGAAATCTTTCAGGGTGTCGAAGTCTACTATATTGTAGTAAGCACAAGCATCAAATAAGTTTATTTTATTGTATTTGTGTATTAATGCCGGGACTGTTTCAGCTACAACAGAGTTTGCATTTAAAACTGATAAAAGGAATATCGTTGTTAACATTATTGTTTTCATTCCAATGGATTTTA
>SDBS01003572.1_pt1 | contig 15277 bp, 9 predicted proteins | sample 2277091 | NCBI WGS metagenome assembly SDBS01 (sample SAMN10404972, study PRJNA504765) | marine sediment metagenome | isolation source: marine sediment core GS10_PC15, 163 cmbsf | place: Arctic Ocean: Southern Knipovich Ridge | collected 2010 | reverse complement strand
CGATAGCCGTCGCGCACGTGTCCCGATTCCCGCTTGTGGATGCGTGGGTTGACCAAGTCTTCGCTCATCACCGTGCCGTCGGGCAGCACGTCGTCTGGAGAGGCTTCGCCGATCAGCGAGTAGTCCCATTGTTCTTCGTCGATGCGGATCGACTTATAGCCTTCGAGAATCAGGTTTCCGTTGGGGCGAATGTCGACGATATGGCAAGCGATTTTGAACTTGATCGATTCTTTCTGTTCCAGGCTGGCTTCCGAACGCAGCTTGTTGTCCGCCTTGCCGCTGATCTTCGGGTCGCCCGCACTCTGCGGATCGGGAATCACCGCGAGCCATTTCAGCAGGATCCAGTCCTTGAGCACGAGATTGGCACTGGCCTTTTTCTTGCGGTCGATCTCGCCTTCGCTGGAGACGCTAGATTGCTCGCTCACGAGGATCGTGATTTTGTCGTGGAGCCGAAATTGCCTTTTTTCCAGCGGCAGCTCATGGATCATGGAATGGGTCGCCAGCGTGATCGGGCCCCGTTCTTCGGGCGTGCCGAAGAGGCTCGAATTCTGTGCCTTCACGTCAGTCGCGGCCAGCGCCACGACGGCAAAAATCGACCAGGCGGCCGTGTCGAGTAATCGAGTGCTCACGTTTAGTTCCTTTGCATCCTCTTGTTCGTGACGACCGTATCGTCGACCGTGCGTAGCGAAACGTCGGTTTGCAGACCCTGAAGTAGGATCGGGCCTTGTTCGCGCCGCCGGGAGGTCGCGCCGTTGGGTTCTCTCCGCAGGCTGCGCGGCTTGTGTCGTGCGGTGGCGGGGCTTTTGGCCTTTATTGATCGGGCCATCACCTCCACCTCGCGCGTGTTGCTGACTTGGGCTAGAAACTTCTCGCGGTTCAGCAGTGACTCGACCGCGATCAGGTCGCCGAGGCTACCCGCGTCACGAGCCCGAGCCGTTGTGCGAACGCAAATACCGGCGGCCCGAGCAACAACGGTCACCACGTCGCCGCGTCGCACCAGCAACGGAGATCGGACCATAGTCTGCAACAGGGCCCGCCCCTTACCCACGGCCCGTGTTGTCTCCTTGCCCACGACTTCGTCGATCGAACGGAATCCCTGCTCTTCGTCGTCCGACGAGTCCTTACGCTGAAGCCGGACGTCGGAAGGCAGAATCAGGGCCCCGGATCGCAACGATCGCACCGCTACGACGACCGCCGGAGGAAGTGTGACGTCGGCGTCGAGCGAAAATTGGATCGGCTCGTCCGGCGTATCGACGGTCACCGTGAATTGCTGAAGCCCCGTCCAAGGCGATGTTCCGCCGGTGACCACGACCGGATAGGTGCTGCCGTCCAGCAGACGAACGCTAGGAGTTTTTAACTTGAAATCGACCAGCCAAGGCTGCTTGTCGGAGACGTATTCGCCGAGATACTTCAGGATCGCCTCGCGCACCCGACGATTAGCCCGGGCGATGTTCGAGGCCGAGAGTGGTCGCTCCCGTTTTTTCTTGGGTACAGGCTCGGCCACGGGTTCAGTGCGCCCGAGAATCGTGACTTGGCTGGATCCCGAAAAACGATGCTCGGTCAGGTTGATTCCTCGCAGCAACAGGAGATCTTGAATCTCCCGCAGTCGGAGGTAACGCCGTCGCGTGGCGGCGGGTGCGGGGAATAGTTCGATCGCGGCCAAGGCTTCGACCTGTTTCGCGTCGTTACTGTGGATCTCGGCTACATCGCCGAGTGTAACCACGGGCCCGCCGGCCTGGCACTCGTCTCGCAACCGAAGCTCGGCTGCCCCGGCCCATGATGCCACGACGATCGACGAAACCGCAACCATCATGATAACGGCTGAGAATGTGGCGGAAAAGCGAGTGAGGGGCGATCGTTTTGCGAACACGAGTGTTTCCTTGTTACGTGATAGACCTGTTACGCGCCGGGCTGGGAGTTTCGAGAGACTACTTCAGTGGAATCATCGGGGTTATTATCGTTTGAGGTTGCTCACGATTTGCATCATTTCGTCACCGCTTTGGACGGCCTTCGAGTTGAGCTCGAACGCGCGTTGTGTCTTGATCAGACCGATGAGTTCTTCGACCGGGCTGACGTTCGAGGCTTCTAAGGCGTTTTGCTGCAAGTATCCGAAGCCCGGTTGTCCGGGGTTACCCTGGACAGGCGCCCCCGAGGAATCGGTTTCGGTAAACAGGCTTTCACCCATCCGCAACAGCCCTTCCGGATTGACGAACGCGGCCAGTTGGAGTTGGCCGATCTCTTGCAGGCCTTCGGTGCCGGGCTGTTTGACCGACACGATTCCTTCGGCGCTGATGGCCACGTTCGTGGCATCCTCGGGAATGGAGATCGCCGGTTCGAGCAGTCGGCCTATGCTGGCGGACCCCATCACGAGGTCGCCGTTGGCGTTCTTGGAGAAGTTGCCAGCCCGCGTATAAAAGATTTCGCCGCTGGCCGGATCGGTCACTTGGAAAAAACCGCGTCCTTGAATTGCCACGTCGAGCTCATTGCCCGTGATGTGGAACGCGCCTTGTCGGAAATCTCCCTGCACGCTGGAAACTTTTGTCCCCAGACCGATCGAGATTCCGGTCGGCGTATACTGGCCGGACGAATCCATGATCCCCGGCATGACTTCGTGCCGATAGAGCAGGTCCTCGAAGTTCGCCCGACCTCGCTTGAAGGCGGTCGTTTCCACGTTGGCTAGATTGTTGGCCGTCACGTCCAGCTTGGTTTCCATGGCCGCCATGCCGGTCGCGGCCGTATAAAGCGTTTGAACACTCATTTGTTAGAGATTAGGGGTTAGGGGCCAGGGAGGAATGAGTTTTAAGTTTTGAGTTTTGAGTTTACTGCCTACTGCTTCACGCTTTAAGCACTCGATTAACAAGTCCGGAGAGCATTTCGTCTTGGGTCTTCATCATGTTGATGTTGGCCTCGAAGATTCGCGAGGTGTGAATCATCTCGACCATTTCGGTGGTCGGTTTTACGCCGGAACCTTCGATGTGTTGGGGAATGACGCCCCGTCGGTTGGCCGGAAGCGGCTGGGGCTCGGACAAGGATCGGAACAGGTTCTCGCCCACGCGGACCAAGTCACCCAGCGAATCCGGCTCCACCAACGCCAAGTTCTGTGAGCCGGCGGCGCTGACGACGGCTCCTGACGACGTGATTTTCCAGGTGGGGTCGGACGGGTCGATGGTGATCGGGTTGCCGTCCTGGCTGAGCACGTTGTAGCCTTGCTGCGTAACCAGATTGCCGGCGGCGGTGGTCGAGAAGTTGCCAGCCCGAGTCAAATGGGCTTCTTCGCCCTTTTGCACCAAGAAGAAACCTTCGCCCTTGATCGCCACGTCGGCCCGGTTCCCGGTTTTCACGAGCGGGCCGGGTGCGAAATCGGTGGCCGTCTCGTCCATCATGACGCCGCCGCCGAGATCTTCTAACGAGCCCGTGTCGGCCGACTTGAGTCCCAGTTCGATGGCCTCGGCGTATCGTGCTTGGGAAATGGCCAATTGACGTTTGAATCCGGTTGTCTCGACGTTGGCCAAATTGTTGGCAATCACGTCCATGCGAAGACTTTGAACCTCGGCGCCTTCGGCCGACAGATAGAGTCCGTATGGCATTGCATTCTCCAATCGACTGGCAATACCCCCCCGGGCTTTGTGTCGAACGCTCGAACAATACGGCGTCCGCGCGGCAGTTGTTATAGCAAGAGGCGTGCCAGTTGGAAAAAACAAATGATCGCCCGGCTTGCGAAACGTCGAACGCTCGGGAAAACAAGGGTTTTCGACCGCTTTGAATTGAAAGTCGGCAAGCAGACAGGCGCTACGTTCCGGTCGGTCATAGCGCGATAGCTGCCGATCGAAGGCGCGATTATCGCCGATCGTCAAAGGTTGTTCGTATACTCGGCACGGTCTGAGGTTTTTGTAGGAGGCGACTGAAGTCGCCTCCTACAAAAACCTCAGGAAACGCAATTGAAAGAAATAGTTTTCGTAGAGTACGCATTCTCTCCACAATGGCCATGCACGCTGTAATGCGTATTTTCCCTGGTCTAATGTAAGCATTGTGTCCGATAGAGTTTGTGTGTACTTCGGAGAGTTCCTGTTTTACCCAGGAGTCCATCGTGGTCGTCGACAGCAGGCAATTCGGTCCGATCGAGTTCGACAGCGACAGTGTCGTGTTCGTGCCCGACGGGTTGATTGGCCTGAAAGACTGCCGCCGATGGATACTCTTGGCCGAACGTAGCCGCGACGGCGTGGCATGGTTGCAAAGCGTGGAGAAGGCATCATTGGCTCTGGCGGTGGTTAGTCCACGACGCTTTGTACCCGAGTATCGAATTCGCGTTTCCCGCAGAGCATTGGCGTCGCTGGGATTGGAGGACGCCAGATTAGCCAAAGTGTTGGCCATTGTGGGAAAGCGTGGCGAGAACTTGACGTTGAATCTCCGGGCGCCCGTGTTGGTCCACCCGAATGTGGGGCTGGCGTGCCAGGTGATTGTCGGCCAGCAGTGGCCGGTTCAATATGAATTAACGAGTGCATACTGCGTTAGTAAACAGTATAGCGCGTAAGAATCGGCCTCGGGGCCGACATAATATAGGAAGGAGCCGTAGATGCTTGTCCTGTCGAGGCAGCGAGATGAGAGCATTGTAATCGGGGACGACGTTGTCGTTACGATTGTTGATATTCGTGGAGACAAAGTGCGTTTGGGGGTCAATGCTCCGGCTGAAATCCCCGTTCATCGTCAAGAAGTCTACAACGCCATTCAGCGTGAGAACCGCCAGTCGGCCGAATTGAGCCCTCAAGATACCCAGCATCTAGGCCGCACGGCCTAGGCGGATTATCCATGGAGGTTCGTAGTGACCCGATTTATCGGGCCCAGATTGCCGAGACCGCATCAGTGTGGTCTCGACAAACGGTCCATGAATAATCCGAGCGAAACGGCCCGGCAGGGGGTCTTAGCGGTTGCCCGCAGCGACCTTAACGATCATCCGGATTATTCCGCCGGATTTTGCGGGAGAGCGCGTCTGGCGGGCCTTTTTTCTTTTCTAACAGTCCGGACGTGTCGAGTTGGATCAATAGGAAGATGCGAGAAAAGATCTGGAATTTCCCCAGACTTCCTAAAGTTCGCATCTTAACACACCGATAGTCACTGATAGGTGCTACCGTAGGTGGTTGCCGTGCCGGTGAAACGGCGCGGTTGGCGGTTCGAGTCGACCGATCGCCGACCACTTGGGGTGCACTGCACAAAAAGAAACTGTTTATTGCTGCGAGCCCCCTGACAAACCCGCGTCACGAGGGCGGCGAGCGGTATGGCTTGTCCGGGAACGTGCAAGGTTTCATGTTCCGGTTCAGCCCGGAATTTAACCTTACACGGACGGGTGTCTACAACTTTAACGAATAGGGGTGTCCGCCATGACACGAATTAACACAAATGTCAGCTCGCTCAATGCTCAGAAGTCGTTGGCCCGAGCAAACACTTCGTTGCAAACCGCTCTGACCCGATTGAGTACCGGTCTTCGTATCAACTACGGTCGGGACGATCCGGCCGGTTTGATTGCTAGCGAGGCCCTGCGTAGCGACATTACCAGTACCGCCAAAGCGATCACCAACAGTCAACGGGCCAACCAGATGATCGCCACGGCCGACAGTGCCTTGGGCCAGGTCAGTTCACTGTTGAACGATATTCGCGGTTTGGTAACCGAGGCCGCCAACACGGGGGCCATGAGTGACGACCAGATCGCAGCCAACCAGTTGCAGGTCGACTCCTCCTTGTCCGCCTTGAATCGTATTGCTCAAAGTACGAGTTTCCAAGGTCGACGCCTGTTGGACGGGAGCCTCGACTTCCTCAGCACGGCCGGGACCATCGACTCGATCGATGATATCCGGATCGATCAGGCCTCGCTGGGAACTTCCGGCAGCATCGCCGTGGATGTCGACATCGCGACGGCGGCCGCACAAGGAACGATCACCAATGCCGACGGATTCACTACCGCGGCCAATGCCAACACCACGTTGACGTTCGCTAACGGGGCGACGTTGACAACGACAACGAACGCGGCCGTCATTGAGATTACGTCGACCGATTTGTCGGACACCACCGCTGTCGAGGTTGTAATCGTGAACACAGAACTGGGCGGTGCTTCCGCGGGCGTCCAGGTGGCTAGTGCGGTGTTAGAGATCTCCGGTAATACGTTGACAATCCATATTGACCTTTCGGGCGGGGCCACCTCGACCCAAGTTCAATCGGCTATCAATGCCGTCTCGGGTTTCGAGGCTCGGATCGTCACCGACGCTGACTTCGAACTCGCTGACTCCAACACGGCTACCACGGGTCAGGCGCAGATGGTGGTTAAGGGTGCCGTGGCAGGGGCTGAGTACAACGCCTTGGAGATCGCCTTTACCACACAGGCAAGCCTGGGCGCCACCCCGACCGCCGCCTACGATAGCACCGCAAACACGTTGACGATTACGGTCGACAGTGCGATCAGCACGACGCTCGCGGCTATCAGGACCGCGATCACCGGCGTCACCAACGGCAGCTTCAGTGTCACCAACGCAATCGCCGGAGATGAACGCACATTTATCCATGGTGCAGCGGTCGACGTCGACGAGACGGCCAACATGGGAACCACGGGCGGCGGCCTATTGGCCGACAGCCTGACCATTCAGATTGGCGGGGCGGACGGAACCGAGGTCTTCGCCTTCGAATCCGGGGCGTCGGTCAACCAGATGGCTGCGGCCATCAATTTGGTCACCGATGCCAGCGGCGTTGCCGCCAGCTACACCGGCAATACGTTGACGCTTATATCGTCGGCCTACGGAACGGACGCGTTTGTCGACGTCAACGTGATCGAGGAAGGCGCCAGCGGCACCTTCGAGGACAACCTCAGCGCTACCCGGGATGCGGGAGAGGATATCATCGCCACGGTCAACGGTATCAGCGCCACCGGTGACGGAAACACGTTCTCGATCAACACGGCAACGCTCTCGATGACCACTACGGTAAGCGACGGTTCCGATACGAACTTCGACTTCAACATCACGGGTGGCGGAGCGATGTTCCAACTGGGTCCCGACGTGGTGACCAACCAGCAGGTTCGTATGGGTATTACCAGTGTGAATACGGCGACCCTGCGTGGCGAGTCGGGCCGACTTTACACGATCGCTTCCGGCGGGGACTACGACTTGGATAGCGACCCCAATACGGCGGCCAAAATCGTTGACGAAGTCATCGCCAAGGTGACCTTGCTTCGAGGGCGACTCGGTGCGTTCCAGAAAACATCGCTGGATACGAACATCGCCTCGTTGAGCGACACGCTGGAGAACCTGACCGCGGCCGAAAGCGCCATCCGCGACGCCGACTTCGCCGCCGAAACGGCCTCGCTGACACGAGCTCAAATCCTCGTGCAGTCGGGTATCTCGGTGTTGGGTATCGCCAACAGCAACCCGCAAAACGTGCTGGCCCTCTTGCGTTAAACACGAGAAGCCTCGCGATAGAGAAACTTCACCGGTCCACCTCGAGCTTCGGGGTGGACCGGTTTTCTTTTGCCAACGGAAGTTCATAGCAGGCCGCCTCGGTGGCGTTGCGCACTAGTAGATACGGACCGGACAGGGCCAGCGTGTTCCAGGTCATGCCCTCGAGCGCTTGCAATCGACACAGCACGTGATTCGAGCGGTCGGGCGTGGCTTCAACCAGCAGCAGTTCACCCGACTCCCCCAAGACCAACAGCAGATCACCCACGCGTAGAATTTGGCCGTGTCGGTAACGGCCCCCTTTCCAAACGCGTTGGCCGGTTGCCAACTCAACGCACTCGAGGATCCCGTCCGAGAGGCCATAGACGTATCCGTCCAGCATGGCGGCGTTGGTGAACTTCGTCCGCATCACCCGGGAGTTGCTCCAGATGACGCGCGTATCGAACGTGCCGTCATCACGCGGGAGAAGCTCGATCAGCATCGCGCCGCCGCTATAACCTTTGGACAAGAAGACACGGCTTGGCGGTATGGGCACGGCCTGCGAGACGTTGGCGTTCGTAGCGCTTCGACCCGGCCAGTCGTGTTCCCAAAGGACCCGGCCCGTGCTCGGGTCGTGACCGGCGGCGTAGTCCTGGTTGACGATCAGAATCTGCCGCACGTTGCCCAGCGTGGTCAACACGGGCGAGCTATAGCCAACCTGCCGCTGGCCGCCCTGCCAAACGGTCCGGCCTGTTCGCTTGTCGTAGGCCATTAGCGAGACGCACCGATTCTCGTCGGGTCCGCCGGCCGGCACGATCAGCAGGTCGTCGACGACCAACGGCGAATTGGCTCGGCCGTAGGGTACGTCGCGCTGTTCGTCGTCGGGCGTGATGCCGAACTCCCCCCAGAGGTTCTTCTGCCAAACGACCTCGCCGGTGGCCCCGTCGAGGCAAAGTAGATCTGCCTTGGCGCCCAAGGTGTAGACCATACCCTGGTCGATGGTGGGCGTGGCCCGAGGTCCGACCCCGCCAAGGATCGTCTCGTATCGGGTCGCCACGGCGTGGGCCCAGCAGAGGCGGCCCGTCTTCAACTCGTAGCAGGTGACCATCTCCGAGTCACCGCGTTGCTGCATGGTAACCGCATAATCACCGACCACGGCGAACCCGGACCAACCGGCCCCGATCTTTTGCCGCCAAACGCATCTTGGCGGCCGGCCGTTCCAATCGCGCGCGAGCACCACGTTCTCGACCGCCATGTCACGCCGCGGCCCGAGGAACTGGGGGAAATCATTTGGCGTCGTGGCGGTCAGGTTGATGCCCGGGCGTGGGCCGGCCGCTCGATCGAGCATACCCGTCGTCTTCAGCCGCTGGTCCGGCTTATACGAGAAACGCAACGCCAGCGTGGGGATCAGTTCGCCGCTGACCTGATCGATGCGGAACATCGCGGCCATGACTCCCAGCGCCGCCAGGAAACCGATCAACGCAGTCATGCGCGTCCGACGTGAGTAGCTGCTGCGCAGCGAAAACTCGACCAGCGGCGAAATCACGATGACGGCCACGCCGATCAGCGAGATCACATTCGCGATGGCACGACCGTCAAAAAAGCCCACGCCGCGAGCGATCACCGCGACCCCAACGGCCAAAGTCCAAACGATCAAAAGCCATCGGGGTAACCCCAACCACTTCTTCACCGGCTTTCGAGCCTTGACGTTCAAGTCGTGTTTGATATCGTCCATGAGCGGAATTCGTTCCACGCTAACAACTAGATTCTTTCAAATTTGCCCCCTCTCCCAAAGGGAGAGGGGAGTCTGAGAGCTTCCCGTTATCCCACCTTGGCCGGAAAAACGCTCTTGAGAAACCGGCAATGCTTTTGGTAATCGGGGATCAGGCCTTGGGGATGGGCGGCCTCGATCACGACCCAGCCGCTGTACTCGATGTCGTCCATGGCCTGACGGACTTTCGCGAAGTCGACCCGACCTTGACCCAGTATATGCGAACCGTCCTTGGCGTGGAACTCGCAGATCAGGTTGCCCAACTGGCGAATTTCCTTGTAGATGTCGTAGCCTTTGTCGGTCGAATTACCCACGTCGTAATAGACCTTCACCGCCGGCGAACCGACGCGATCGATGATCTTCATGTTGTCGTCGGCGCTTAAGTAGTTTTCCAACGCGATGTCGATTCCTGCCCGCTCGGCCTTGGGGGCCACGTCTTTGAGCACGCCGACGAAGTGGTCGATTTCTTTCGTTTTGCTCATGTCAAGATCACCGTTACCGAAGCAGGCGGGCATGCTGATCGTAATCCCCATGGCCTTGCAGACGTCGATGCTGTCGTCCAGCCACTTCGCGGCCCGGGGATCGCTCTTCAGCGGGATGTTGTTCATTTCACCGATGGCCAGCGAGCCGATATCCAGTCCGGTCCGCCGGGCGGCTTCCCGGTAAGCCTTTTGGACCTCGGGGCGCCGCAAGTGCATGTCGTTTTGCAGAGTGCCCAGGCTGATTTGCACGCCGTCGAGCCCGATCTCCTTGGCCACGTCGAACGCGGCCGTATCGCACATCTTACCCAACGACCAGTCGCAAGCGCCGATTTTGAACCATCGCGGCCCTTCGGCCGCCAGCAGAGGTCGAAACGTCGAACCCAGCGCCGCCGCGGTCGCGGCGCCAACGGAGCGAGTCAGAAGCGTACGTCGGGTCATTTCGTGATGGCGAGAATTCATGGGATTTCCTTTGTTCGTCTCGTGTGGGCAAGGAATAGTTGAGCATATCCCCCGATTCTACCCGCTTCGATCCCGCTTGCCAACGTGCCGCAGAGCCCCCCAGACGCCATTCTGTTGGGGGGACGGCGGTTTTCTCGCCCCGGTGTTTCGCCTATCATGGAATATAGCCCCGACGATTTGTTCCTAGACTCGGCCTATAGGAGACAACGTGAACCCGCGTACGCGAGAACGATTCGACAATCACTTGGAGGCCGTGCTTCGGGAGCTTCCGCCGCTGATCCATGAACTGATCGAGCGGGTGCCGATGCACGTCGAGGACTATCCCTCGGCACAGGTCATGGAAGAGGTGGGCGTGACGTATCGCGAGCAGTTGTGCGGCCTGTATACGGGCGTTCCGCTGAGCGAGCGAAGCGGCCAGCACTCGGGCGTACTGCCCGACGTGGTCACCATTTATCGCGAAGGCGTATTAGAGGCTGCCCGGGACCGGTCGGGAAGAGTTCGCACCGAACGACTACAACGCGAGATCCGCAAGACAATCCTCCACGAACTGGCCCACCACCACGGACTGGGCGAAGCGGAACTGCGCGAGCTGGGATACGGCTAATCAAGCCTCTAACGATCCCAGGCCAAGTCGAATTCGTCTAGCCAGACCTTCTTCGCGAGCTTTGAAGGATGCGAGCGCGACGCGGTATACTCCGCAAACAGCGCATCCAGCGTCGCGTCGTTTGGCGTCGCGTCGTTTAGCGGTCGGGCTTGCCCGACGTTTTTCGACCCCAATTCAACCACCGCCGCCTTGCTCGTCAAATCTATCAACCCCAACTCCGTGCCCGACCACGTCTGATTATTCCTCGCAATCAACGTATCGATCGCATCCACCCGGCGGTCGCGGTTGAAGTCGTAGACGTTGTCGATCTCGGCCGGGTCGAAGAACGGATGCGGGTTCTGGCGGGTCAGCAACACGTCGGTCGCGTCGACTCCGGCGTCATTGGGAGAATTACCCGTCTCGCCAACCGCGTTGCCGAAGTAGAACATGTCCGGTACGGTCAGGCCCGTGTCCAGAGTGACCAGCACGGTCACTTCCAGCCATGTGTTGCGGATCACCCCATCATCCCAAGTCAAGATAATCTGGTCAGCCGTCGCATCGACGCTTGCCGGTGTGGGAGCAACTGTCCAATCGCCCGGCGTGTCGTCGCCGCCCAACTTGAAAGTGAAATCAGTGGCGTCGATCCCGTCCGGGTTGGCCAAGCCGAATACGTCGAGGATGATCCCGTTGATGCCCTTGGCGTAGCTGGTGTAGTTGGCAAAACTCGCTTGCTCGCCGGGCCGCAAGGCCGTTTTGTCCGGGGCGATCGCGCCTCCCAGCGACGAGTTGTTGTAGAAGATATGGCGGCCTGTTACGACCGTAGTGTTCAGTTGCTCCGCCTCGCCGGGTGTGGGAGATTCAGGACTCCAACTCGCCTGGTCGTTTCCCCAAAGGTTTACGCCGGCACGATTGAGCGATTGCCCTTCGCCGTTGGCGCCGGCGTACCACGTGTCGACATACTCGATCTGATCTTCCAACGGATGAGGGACATAGAGCGGATCGTCCGCCGGCGGCGCGTCGGGGCGTTGCAGTTGGATCTGCTCGCCCGTGTTGCTTAGCCGGTCGCCGAACGTGCCGACGATCGGCACTTCCGTGGCGATGCCGTAATAGCTGCGGAAGTCGGCCAACTTCGTCACGTCGCTCGGATCGAACGCGACGATCACCAACGCCTCGCGCGAGCCGATCATCGTGCCCGGCGCGAAGTCGAAATCGAATCCCTTGCGCAACCGCCAACCGGTCAGATTGATCGGCTGACTCGTCGTGTTGAAGATCTCGATGAATTCGAGATTCTCCGGCAGGATCCCGGGAACTTCCGGCGCGTTGTACATCACCTCGCTAATCAACACATCGGGCCCAATTCGCGGGCCGCTGTTGGGACCGTCGAACGTGCGGCTCGTCATCGGATACAGATCGCCCGTCTCGTCGGGCCAACGGCCGAACGACTCGCCGTTATTCGCCGAGCCGAACTCGACATGATCGGCAAACCGCAACGTGCCGCCGGCGCCGGGATCGGCCAATAGCCAGACATCATCGCCCCGGGCTCCACTCAGCGCGAAGTCTTTCACGTCAAGGCCGCCGAATTCGTTGACCGCGTCGTACTGAAGTGTTTGCCCTTCGTAATGCCCTTCGTAGAAGGTCGCATAACCATAGGCGGGGATCGTGACGCCGGCGGGGATTTGGAACTTCTGGAAATCGTCGCTGTCGTCGCTGAGCCACCAACCGCCGATCGGGATGTCGGCGTCGGTCGAGTTGTATAACTCGATCGCATCGACCAGCGGGTAGTCGGTGTGGGTAAGCACTTCGTTGACGACAACGCCTTGGAAAGAGCCCGTTCCGGCCGTACCCGGTGTGCCGAGGTATTCGCCGCTGGACCGCCACTGGACGCCGTCGGCGAGATGCGCGTTTCGCAAGTTGAAGTCGATGGGCGTTTCGGTCGGGTCAAGCAGTTCGAGCGTAGCCCCGTTGCCGTCGGCCCGATTGGGCCACCCGCTATTGCCCGAATCGCCGTAGGTGAAGTCCAACACGGTACGTCCGGCCGCGTCGGTCAACACGATCTGTTCGCCGCCGTTGCTCAAGGAGCCTGTGTACTCGCCGACCAACGGCACGTTCTGCCCATATCGGGCCCGAAACGCCGCGGCGTTACTCGCAATGACGACATACTCGCCGGGGCTGAGCCGATCTTCCGTCGCCATGAAGGGGACAAACATGCCGGGATTCTGGTAGGTTGCCGACGCAGCCACGTCGAAACTCCAGTCGGAGGCATTGTCCTGATCGGCGTTGCCTTGCCGCTGCAGCGCATTGCTGTTCGCACTGCTCGGGTCCACGGCCGCTCCGCTCCAACCGCTGAGGGTCGGATTGCCGGAAAACCCGCCCACCGTGACGTTCATGCCGGCCAAGTCATTGGGCCCGTATCCCCAGACCACAAAGTCGACCAGACTACCCGAGCCGTCGACGATCATCACCCAACCTTGTTCGGCGGTTCGCCAGAAGACGTTGTCCTCGGTCGTGTCGGCACGATCCCACAACTGGCCCGGCACAAGCGAAGTCGGCAGGCTCCACAGCGTGGAATGGACGTCGTTGATATTGAAGTTGAACGCGTTGTTGGCGCCCGCGACCCAGCCGGTCGTATCGACGCTCGCGTCGGAAACGTTTTGGATCTCGATGTAGTCGGGCGACCCGGTGCCGGCCTCGGTGACCACGACCGACGCCTCCGTGCCCAGGGTCGGCGGAAACGTGAAGGTGATGCCGGTCGTAAACTGCGCTCCGGTCAGGTCTAACGATTCATTGCTCGTGTTGAGCAATTCGAGGAACTCGAAATCATCGTCATCGATCCAACCGGCATCGTATTCTTCAGACGTGGGGTCATGCGGATGGTAGTTCAGTTCGCTGACGACGAGTTTTCCAGCCAGGCTGGGTCGACTGATAATGAACGCTGCTTCGTTCAAGGCGCTCCACACACTGCCGGAAAGCGTCCGTGACTTGACCAGCGTATCTTCCTGCAGCGCGATCGCCTCGCTGTAAACAAGTGCGTCGGGACTTGTATTGCCGCCTGACAGTCGCGGATCGGAACCGTCGAGCGTGTAGTAGATCGTGCCGGTCGAGGCACTGATATCGAGTTGAAACGCCTCGGGAACCTCGCCGCCGTGCTGGTTGAACGCCGGGGGATCGAGGTTGGGATACATCCCGTCGGCGCGGAAGTATCCCAAGACGTTTTGGCTGCGGACGGGAAAGAAGTTGTTAAACAGCCAGGTCGTGTTCGCGGCCAACTCGGCGTCGCGCGTGTAGGGTAGACTGGCTCGCCAGGCATCGCCCCAGCGTGCCGACTCGGGGACCAAGGCCTCGTAGATCTTGTCGAGTTGCGCCTGGTACATGTCGGCCGCGAGGGTTGGCGTGAGGATGCCGTCGTTTTCGAGATGTTTGTGCAGCCGGTCGGCCAACAACATGCGGAATTCGGCATTGTCATTCAGCCGATTGTAAAGGAATCCGGCGCCGTGGTTGCTGGTGTTGAAGAACGGATAATCCAACCCGTTCCACACGGCGGCGCTTGCGGCGGCCGGGCTGCCGCCCCAGGTCTTCCAGAACGAGGCCTCGGAGTCCCAGGAGATGAACCTGAACCCTTCCCCCGGTTCGCGTTTTCGCACAGCGTAGTAGTTTTTGCCCGGCCAGTCCATGTTGCCGGAATAGATGTTGGTGATCAGATAATCGACGAAGCTGTCGACATCGAGGTATTGCTTGAGTTCTTCGTAGGCCGCCTCGTTGGCGATGCTTCCGTACTGCCCCTGGCTGTTGGCGATGGAGTTCATCGTGTTCCAGGCAGTGATCGTTCCATCGCGAAGCAGGCCGCCGTTTATCGCGTCGTAGTCGCCCTCGTCTCCGCCGAGATAAGCCGCGGCAAACGGCGCGTTGGGGCGTTCCTCGATCTCGTAGAGGCCCCAATACATTCCGTTGAGGTAGAGATGAACGTGCTTGCTGTGCGCGGAGAGGTGGCCCATGGCCAGTTGCGTTTCCCGATGCCACTGATCGGCCGCATACGTCGCGTCGGTTCGCCATGCGTCCTGGTGAACATGCCACGAATCGTGCGTCGACATGCGGAGGATCAACTGGTCGAACTCGTCGGCCGGCGAGTCGTCGAACATTTTGTAGTCCAACTTCGGGGGGCCGTAGGGTGGCTTGAAATTCAACCGGAAGGCATGTTTCGGCGACTCTTGCGGCCACCGGCTGTAGGCCCCTTGGATGCGGATGGCCGAGTTGATCTGAAACTCGTCGGTCGAATTCGGATCGAAGTACTCGACCGACGTGCCCTTTTCCCAGCCCACGCCGCTCTTGATGGCGTTGGCGTAAATCCCGCTGCCGATGCTAAACAGATCGTCCTTATCCATCACGATCGAGACCGTGGGAATCGCCAACAGGTCGTCGATGAATTCGTCCGCATAAAGCGGATCGTTGACCACGCGCGGGTCAATGGCATAGTCGAGCTGATACGGTGGCTCCTCGGTGGCGGTCGGATAACCGGGCGGGCGAGTTTGCGTCTTGATGTCTTCCAGGAAGAGATAGGTCTGCGCGTCGA
>SDBS01003571.1_pt1 | contig 15278 bp, 10 predicted proteins | sample 2277091 | NCBI WGS metagenome assembly SDBS01 (sample SAMN10404972, study PRJNA504765) | marine sediment metagenome | isolation source: marine sediment core GS10_PC15, 163 cmbsf | place: Arctic Ocean: Southern Knipovich Ridge | collected 2010 | reverse complement strand
CGTGCCATCCTGCTCAGCTACCCCAATAATCCGACCGGCGCGGTCATGATGCGGGAGGAACTGGCCGAGATCGCTGAGGTCGCGGCCGAGCACGATCTGCTGGTCATCTCTGACGAAATCTACGGCCATCTGACCTACGACGGCACCCATACCTGCTTCGCTTCTTTGCCGGATATGAAGGAGCGAACGGTGCTGCTCAATGGCTTCTCCAAGGCTTATGCGATGACTGGGTGGCGGATCGGCTATGCCTGCGGGCCGAGTGCGGTCATCGAGGCGATGACGAGCATGCACAGCTACACCGCGCTGTGCGCATCGGTAGTTGCGCAGGTGGGGGCCATCGAGGCGCTGCGCAATTGTGAGAACGAAATGAGGAAAATGGTTGCCGAGTACGACCAACGCCGGCGCATGTTTGTCAAGGGATTGAGCGAAATTGGGCTGCCCTGCGCGGAACCAAAGGGGGCCTTTTATGCGTTTCCTTCTATTGAGCATACCGGGCTCACTTCCCAGCAGTTTGCCCGAGCATTACTGTTCGAGGAGGAGGTAGCAGCGGTCCCTGGGGACGCCTTTGGCGAGAGCGGCCGAGGCTATCTGCGCTGCACCTACGCAACTGGTCTCCAGCAGCTAAAAGAGGCGCTCGCGCGGATGGAACGGTTCCTCGATAAACTGGCTAGCGGGAAAGTCGCTGCCGCAAGCCTGGGCGCGACGTCCAACTCAGGGTAGCCGTCGCAATCATGATGCCAGCACAATTACAACCGAGTTCACCGGCTAGCGCAAAAGACAGTAGTTCGTCCCGCTGGATAGCAATGGGCTCGGGCGCGCTGCTGTCAGCCGTTCTGGTCTTCCTCAGCTTTCCCCCCGTGGATATTGGGTTGCTGGCCTGGATCGCCTTGGTGCCACTGCTCTACGCACTGGGCTGCGCCCGCCAGCCGCGCGAAGGCGGCCTGGTGGGCCTGATCTATGGCGTCGTCTTCTTTGGGCTCTTCTTCTACTATATCGCCAGCTATGGCATACTGCCTCTGGTCGTACTGGCGCTGTTCCAGGGCCTGTTCTTCGGCGTATTTGGCTGGTTGGCGGTCTACCTGCGGCCGGTCCGGTCGTTACTGCTGCGGGCGGCCGGAGCTGCTGGGGCCTGGGTGCTGATCGAGTACCTGCGGGGCCACGTCGGCCCGGTTTCGCTGACCTTCGGGGATCTGGCGTACACGCAGTATCGGATGCTGTCAGTGCTCCAGATTGCCAGTGTATTAGGTGCGGGTGCAGTCACCCTGGTGGTAGTCTTCGCCAATGGTATTCTCGCCGGCATGCTGCTGCAGCCACAACTGTATCCCTACGATCCTAAAGCTGGCAGGCCTCCGTCGCTGACTAGGCCGGTACTGGGTGGATACGCGATGGTGGTCGCGGTCATGGTCGGCGGGGCCAGTGTGATCCAGTTGGGCTCTTTTGCGGGCGCTCGAGTTAGGGCCATCGCGGCGGGCAAGCCGCTGCAGGTGGCAGTGGCGCAGGGCAGTGTACCCGTGCATCATCCGACGACCGAAGAGGACGCTGATCGCTGTCGGCTCGCCTACACCTACATGACCAGCGACTTCCCTCGCAGCGTTGGCGCCGACCTGGTGGTCTGGCCCGAGACGGCCATTCCTGTCGAGCTCAACGCGAACACGTTGGTGCTAAAAGGTGATACTACCTACCTCGAGGAAGTGCAGGAGTCAGCCCGAGAAACGGGAGGTTACCTGCTGATGGGCGCGCTGGAGCGGGGCACCGGTGGCCAAGTATACAACAGCGCCTATCTGTTCACGCCCGAGGGCGAACTGCAGGGCACCTACCGCAAGGTTGACCTGGTACTGTTCGGCGAATATGTACCCAAGCTTGGATTACTTAACGCTCTGGTTAAACGTTACCCGGTCCGTCCCTTCGACATTGCCCCCGGCGGGGAGCGCCAACTGTTGACGGTTGATGAGGTCCCCTTTGGCACTTTGATCTGCTGGGAGGCGGTATTCGCCACGCCGTGCCGGGAATTGTGCCAGAAAGGGGCCCAGTTCCTGACCTTCATCACCAGCGACTCGTGGGCGGGGCTGAGCGGCGAATTGGCGCAGCATGGGGCGACCGCGCCAATCCGAGCGGTGGAAAGTCGCCGATTCGTCGTGCGGGCGGCGACCATGGGGCCCTCCGCTGTTATCAATCCGTACGGTCGCGTACTGGCCGGGCTACCTCCGGGCGAAGGAAGGATCTTCGACGGGACAATCTACCCGCTGACGGGGCTATCGGTTTACCACCGCATCGGGGACTTGCCGCTGCTGGCGATCTGCATACTGCTCTGGGTGGTGGCGATGTTTCTGCGCCGGCCCCAGTCGGCTGTGCTCCCTCCTGAGTAGGCCCCCGGGCGCGCCACGACTTCCGCGCTGTTAGCTGCTCTGCGAATCTGTTATAGCTCTCTGTGCGTGTGGTCAACTCCGTGCCGTAGCACGGCGGCTGCTTACTACGCGGGAACAAATCGCCGCCGGGCCGCGTCAAACTTACACCGGCTACGATGAGCTTGATCAAGGAAGTGAAGCAACGACCGTGCGCAGCAAGGCGCGGCTGATGCCTGGGCTGCTGACAGCAATTGTGCTGCTGGCAGTCACGACAGCGGCCAGCAGCAATCCGCTTAAGGGCCTCGAACGTCTCTTCGATAAGTGGGGGCTGTTTCAGGGCGTCCAGGTATCAGGTCAGAACACGCTGACTCTGCAGGAGCACAGGGTCGAGGGCTCCGCGGGTGCCTTTGAGGGCCAGCGCTGGGATACCGGGGCCCTCCAGCGGCGCACTAGCCTGGGCATAGAGGGAGCCATCTGGAAAGAGCTCGGCTTCCGAGCCGACCTCTCGTTTTCTGGCTATGGTGCACGCTACTCACGCTGGCTCGTGGGCTACGTTGGCCATGACACGGCGTTATACTATGGCGATCTGAACATCAGCTTGCGCGACAACGAGTTCGCCAGCTTTGGCAAGAGTCTCAAGGGCTGGCAGCTCGACCAGAAGCTGCCCAACGACGGCCTGCTGCGCGCCTTCACCTCCGAGGCAAAAGGCTACACCCGCAACGAGTCTCTGGCTGGAAACGACACCCCCGGGCCGTACTTCCTCCGCTTTGCGCCGATCATTGACAGCAGCGAAATCATCAAGGTAGATGAGCAGCGTCAACGGCGGGGCGTGGACTACCGGCTGAACTACCAGAGCGGGGAGCTATGGTTCGCGCCGGTGGACGGCCCGAGCCGGGCCATTCCCAGCACCTCGACCATTTCGGTCAGCTATCAGTCATCGGGCTATTTCGGCAACGCCGGGACGCTGACGGGGACCCGGATCCAGATGCCGCTTGAAGGCGGGCGGATGATGGTAGGGCTGACGTGGCTCGAACAGGACCGGGCGGAGGCCGGCCAGGGCGATACCATCGCCTACCAGGAGGACATCTACTACGGCTCGGGTACCACCGGCCCGTTTGACACCAATTTCCGGCCCGTCATCGCTGATGGTGCCGAAATGGTCTTTCAGGGCCGCACCCAGGTAATCGCTGAAGCGCTCAAGGTTTTTGTGGATGACGTGCAGATGCGGGAGGCGCTGGACTACGACGCCTACCGGCAGATCGGGCGGGTCATTTTCCGCCTGGCGGTACCGCCGACTTCGCTGGTGCGCATCCAGTACTACTACGAACTCGGTCAGACCGCCCTGTCGGATGACGCTGAAGTGACTGGGTTGGATTTGACTTACCAGATAAGCAAGGATCTGTCGCTGAAGGCCGATTTCGCTAGCAGCGCCAGCCAGGGCGCTTCGGGCAGCGCTTTGCAGACTGTGGTGAACTACCGCCAGCCCCGGTTCGGTGTCCAGGCCGCTTATCGCGACGTCGCGCCACAGTTCAGCTACATAGACTCCACCGGCTTTCGCCATAACGACAAGGGTCTCAAACTGGCCCTTGACTGGCAGCCCAGCGAGCACATCAATGTACACAGCTATCGGGAGGATATGGACAGCACACAGGGCCTGTCGTTCGGCTACAGCGGCTACGGCGGCGGCGCCGGGTTCGACACCGGGCTGACTCAGGCCGGGAGCATCGGGCCGACGGAGACCACGCCCGCGCAGACTGTCGGCGTCAAGCGTGACGACATCGGCGTCGAGCTGCGTTTCCCGGGCTGGCCGGTGGCGATGCTGCGTCGTCAGACGATGTCCAATGCCGGTGGCACCCAGGGCGGCAGCGACTACACAGCGACCTCCCTGAACCTGCAGCATGCCCTCAGCGAGGCCCTACGGCTCCAGGTATCCCTGTCCGAGACCGACCAGAATTATTTGGGCACTGCTTCTGCGGGTGCAACTGGCAGCCAAACGCAGCAGCGGCGGTTGTCGGTCACTTACAGCCCTTCGTCGTCGCTGAACCTGGTCGCTGACGTGGGCAACAACCGTTCGTTGGCACTGGGCAGTAGCGACAATCGCTCCACCTCGGGTTACGTGCGCCTGCAGGGGCGCTGGTCACCCTCAGACCGGCTGAGTTTTAACCTGTCGCGGAGGGCCTCGACTTCCCACGGGCGGGTCACCAGCGGTTTCTACGGCGGCTTCCCGGGTAGTGGCTACGGTGGTGGTGGGGGCTTTCCGGGGCCGATCGCGGGCGCAGTGCCAGGCCTGTGGCCTTCCGGCTTGATAACGGCTGCCCAGGACGATGACGACGAGGTCCCCCACAATGAAGATACCACCACCTCCGTGAGTGCCAGCTACCAGCCCACTGACAAGCTTACGTTGACGCTGACCGCTGGGCAGCGTGACTATATCAGCGGCGGCGGCAGAGGCTACCTGGCCGACAGTAGCCAGGACTACCACAACCTGGGCCTTAGCTGGCAGGCGACCGACGAGGTAACGCTTACCACCAGCTTCAGCCGGGATGACTTGCAGTTCCTCCAGGAAGGTCGGGGCGCGGTGAACAACAACTCCACCGTGGTCGGCTTGAACTATCAGCCGCAGGACAAGCCCTGGGGCGTCAATCTGTCTATGAACCGGATGTCGGGCACCAGCCCCTCGTACATTCAGATCGGCAGCCGCGAGCGATACTTTCAGACCGGTACCGATCTGTTTGATCTGTCCGGGCAGCTCCACTACCGCCTCAGCGACAAGGCCAACTTGGTGGCGCGGGCCGGACTGTCCAATTTTGACAGCGGCTACGCTGCCTTTCGCAAGCACCGGGCGGAGATCGGTCTGGACTATGCTCTGGGACGCAGCAACAGGCTTACCTTTGGATACCGTTTCATGAGGCACCGCGCCGGCGAGCCGAGCTCGCCCTTCCTGGGCTACACTGGGACGACCGTGGCGAGCCAGGATTACAACGCCAACACCTTTATGTTGGGTCTGCAAAGCAACTTCACTAGCGGACTGGGCGGCAGCAAATTCAAGGGCCCAGCCGCGAGCATGGAGAGCGGGCCGCCGCGCGGCACCTTCGGCGGCTACCAGACCGACGGCGGGTTCGGGCAAGCCGGCCTGGGGCAGGAGGGTGTTGGACAGCAGCGGCAGGGCTACGGCCTGCCGGGAAGTCTGGGCGGCAGTCGTTATCCGGGCCAGGGTTATTCTAACATGGGCCCTCAATGGTGATACGCTAAAATGAGCAAAGGCACGTCTCGAATGCTAATGGTCCTCGGGCTGGTCGTCGTGCTTTGGGCGATGGCTGCTGGTCTGGTGGGTGCTGTATCGTTTGGCAATAGCGATAACACGCCTTTTGCTACGCGCGCTGACGGACCGGTCGGGGCGATTCTGGTGCCCCAGGCTGCGCCGGGCACACTTGCGCCGCAGGCCGTGGTCAGCCGTGCTGGCGCCCTCCAGCACAGTGCGGCGTCGCTACGGCGTGCCGAGCGCACGATGCAGCTCCTGCAGCATCTGGGCCTCAAGACTCCGGCCGCACAGGTGCGCTTCCCCCGCACCGCCTACCACGTGTACGCGGGGCAGGTGCAACTGCCCGACCTGGTGCGCACCATGCAGGCCGGCGGCGGCCTCGGCGATCCGGGCAATGATATCCAATTCGTCTTTCAGGGCTTCCTCGAAGCCGACGAGGCGGCACTGCGCAGTTATCTGGACAGTGCGATGCCCAAGGCCCGGATGATTTACGGGCCGCCGGCGTTCGACATTACTGTCACCATAATCCGGGACGACTCGCTCGAGGAGATCCAGGGCGGCATATACGACGCTAGCGCCAACGAAATCCACCTGGCGCCGCTGTCGGGCAATTTCGTTGAGGATACGTTCATCCTGATGATGCTGGTGCTCAACGCCTTCCACGACGACGTCGCCTTCTTCTACGATGCCTGGGAGCAGGGCTTCACTGGAGCGGCGGCGACCGCGGTGCAGATGAGCCCGGGCGTGGCGCCGGGCTACGATCCGGTGGACCCGGGTCCCTTCTACTGTCTGTCGGTCTACGAGGCGGAAAACCAACCAGCCCTGGGCAACAGCACCTTTTTCCCCGCTTCGGGCTTCAGCGGCATGCTGGTCTGGCGTATCGCCATGGCGCGCGCCGCATGGTACAAGTGCTATATCGAGGACCCGCAGTTCTTCGCTGAGTTTAACCGGCTCTATTACCAAAGCTTCTTCGAGGGCTTGCCGGGGGATGTGCCAGGCCTGAAGGATATTGCGGCTTCTGCTCTGGGCACGGTCGAGGGCATGAACTTTTACGACTGGTACGAGCGCCACTATGTCTTAGACACCAGCGTGCGCGCGGGCAGCAAGCTCTACACCTGGAATATCCCGCTCGAGCAGTCGGTAGCGCTTATCGCGGAACACTACGTCACCGACGCCAGCGGGAATGAGTCGCCGCGCGGCGGGCAGGCCCGCTGCATATACTGGAATCATAGCCGGACGCTTAGCTTGTATGCTGAGGAGGGCTACGTCATTGACGTGGCTGGCAGTGGCGCGAGCGCCGGTGAAGGCTACCTGATCCCGACCTTCTTCAATGTGGGCGGGCCGCAACTGATAACCGTGCAGATTGACTTGAACGGCCTGCGGGCCGAATACCCGTACCCCTACGGCGTCCGTGGCTTCGACCCGGGCGAGAACGACTTTTACGGTGGCATCCGTGGGGGCCCGGAGGCGACCATTGACGTAACCGGTGGCTTTGACGAGGCAGGCATGCCGGCGCAGCGTGCCATATTCGGTACCTGCCTCAGCGGCGGGCGGCTTACGCCGACTCAGCTTGAGGTGACCACAACTAATCCGGACGGTGATACTTTTGGCCGGCGGGTCAATGTCGGCTGGGATTCATACGTGATCTTCCTGGAGGGGGGCGGACAGTTGGCCACCGCCCATACCTTCTACGCCGGCACCAACGGCCTGCTCATGATTTCGCTGCCAGTAATCCCCGAGCAGACCGACGCCGCCCAGGTCCTGGGTGTGCCAGCGGACGACTTGCTCATGGCCCGCTGGGAACCCGTCCGCCCGCCCGTCGGTCGGTATGAGATCTGGCCGGATATCGCGCCTTTTGCCCCTGGCCGGGGCTTCTGGGTGCGGCTCTTCGACGACGTGACCGTGGACCTCAGCGGTGTGCTGCCTGATGAGAACAAGAGCTACACTGTGCCAGTGGAGTTGGGTTGGAATATAATCGGCAGTCCGCGGCTAGAGCCGGTGTCCGCCGCCGACTTGCAAGTTGAGGTCAGCACGACCGGGCCGGTCAGTTTCAGCGAGGCGGTCGCCCAGGGCTGGCTGCGGGCCGAGATATACGGCTACAGCCAGCAGAGCGGCTATGTGGAGGTTGAGACGCTGGAGCCGTTCGGGGGCTACTGGCTGCGCTGTCTGGTTGCCGGTGGCGCCCGCATTATCTTCCCACCGCTGTAAAGAAGACTGTCTTTCTTTGGCTATAGGTTTATGATGGGCAAGTTCTCGGCTAAATCAGGTCGGCTGATAGCGCTGGGGATTCTCGCTGGCCTCGTCTGGCTTGTGGGCCTGGGTGGCTGCGGTGGCGTGAGCACAGTGAGCGACGGGGCGCGCGTGACCACTACGGTCATTGTTGAATGTCTCATTGAGGGCACGGAGGATTTCATCGAGGTCCCGGCGGACGTTGCCGTCGGTGGTGTCCGCGGGCAAACGAACTTGCGCGACAATTGGGTGATACTCCCCGACGTGCCGCTGGGCTCAGAAGACCCTCCCCAGCAGCCTCTTACCGCGACCGCCCCCGGGTATGTTACGAGCTCGCAGATGCTGGCGCTCAACGAATACAGCTACACGGCGGTCAGCCTGCCAATGAAGCCAGCCGACCGCGATGCCACCGGTACGGTATCAGGCACGGTCACCAGTAGCGATAGCGGCGCGCCCATCGTCAACGCACTGGTGAACTGTCTGCCGGTAGGCGCACCACTGGCCGAGACGATCAAAGGCTTCACTGACCGCGACGGCTTCTACATCATCGGCGGGATTCCCGCCGGTCAGGTCGAGGTGACCTGCCAGGCCGTCGGCTATCTCGAGGGTACCGTCACCTTCGCAGTTAAGGCCGACACCGCCGACGGCAATGCAGCAGTTAACTTCGCGTTGGTAGGCGGGCAGTCGGCGGTTACCGTCGGTGGGCAAGTGCTCGAGACGCGCACCGAGGCGCCGGTGGCCGGGGCCACTGTCCAGATCGGCATCCAGCCGCCGGTCACAAGCGGCCCCGACGGCAGCTTCTCGGTGCCGGGTGTCCCCATCGGTGAGCAGCCGGTGGTGGCCAGCGCTGCGGGCTACGACGACTACTACACGGTTATCGGCGTGGTGCCGGGGCTCGATGATCTGAGGATTCTGCTGACCGAGTACTCACCGCAGCCGCCTGGCCGCCCCTATACCATCACCGGCCAAGTCACTCTGCTGGGCGCTCCTGATAGTTCGGGAGCGCTCGTGACTGCCTTCCACCTTGACCGCGGCACGGTGCTTGCTGAAGACACCACCAACGCCGAGGGATACTATTATCTGTTCGTGCCGCCCGGGCCGTATCGCATTGAAGTGACCTACGGCGGCCACAGCATCGGGCGCGAGGTCGAACTGGGCGGCGGCGGCCGGGTACTGGAGAGCATAAACTTCACCCTGACAGTTGACTAGGCTGGAGGGGGGATGGAGCCCGGGAATATGCCCCGAGTTATCGTCACGATTTGCCTTGTCACGATGGCGGTGCAGTTTGCCGCTGCGCTGCCGGCGGCAGAGACCAGCACGCCGAAGGAAGCTTTCGATCTGGGTCTGCCGGGCCTAGGTGCCCCGGAGCTCGAAGAGATGGCGATGGGCCCCGACGGTCCGGAATGGGCGCCGCTGCCGATCATGTGGGGTCACAGCGAGATGGTTCCCTTGCTGATCGGCTATCTCCACGACGGTGACGTTGAGAACCGGATAAGAGCGGCCTTTCTTCTGGGGCAGATCGGTCATGCCACTGCTCGTGAGGCGCTACTGGGGGCTCTCGGTGATGACTGCCGTGACGTGCGCATCCAGGCAGGCATTGCACTGACCTGTCTGCGCGATGAACGGGGCCAGAAGGCTGCTGAAGCGGCTCTGATCGGTGAGCCGGGGTGGATTCGCTACTACGCAGTGCTGGGCCTGAGCCGGCTGGACTCTGACTCCGCGCGGCAGACCCTCGAGCAAATGGGACCGCACCAGCCCGATTTCATCCGCCGAACCATCGCCGCGGCGCTGGCCGAACCGGCCTCGGTCCTGCCGCTGGCGCCTGGCCAGGAGCTTGTGGTGATTGAGCCGCAGCAGCTCCCTTGGCTCTGGGACGAGATCGTCGCCGCGTACAATGCCGAAACGGACTGGTGGTGGCACGCCGGGGACTACGATCAGTGCGTTCGGTGCAGGGAAGTCATGCTGCTAATGAATCCGGCCATGGCCGAGACCTACAGCGATATCGCCTGGCTGCAGTGGAGCATGGGTTACAACACTGAAGCCATCGGTACCTACCATCGCGGCATCCAGAGGCTACCCGAGAGCCCCTGGGCCCATCATTACTTGGGCTTCCACTACTACATACTCAAGAAGTACCGGCAGGCGCTTCCGTACCTGAGCAAAGCAGTCGAGCTGGCGCCCAATAGCCTTAGCCGGCGAGTGCTCGCCCACTCACTGGAGCGCCTGGGCGACCTCGAAGGCTGCTTCGCGCACTGGCAGTATATGTATGAGCAGGCCCCGCAGGACGCGGCGGTACAGTTCAACTACCGGCGCGTTCAGCGATTGCTTGATGAGCAGTGAAGTTTAGCTAGCCGGCTGCTCGCGCTTAGTCGCTGCTCGACTCAGGCTCGTCGGGTGGTGGTGCAATGTCGGCGGGGGCCTCCGCCTCGTCACTCTCATCTGGCGACAGGCTGGGTTCGATGGGGGTGGGCGACTCCGTCTCAGCATCGCCGCTGCTGGGCTCTGACTCCGGGGACACGCGCTCGGTGGTCACCACAACGGTTGCGGAGCCAACTCCCATTGGCTTCGCCCCCTCGGGGAAGATCAAGTCAAGAGTAAAGGTATCCCGGCCGCGCAGGTTGCCGATGCTGATTCGCGCCGTGCTGATGTACTCGATCCTCTCGATAACGCTCTCGTCACCGGCAATCGTGACCGTGTTGGGACTGGTCTGAACGGAGGCGACCTGATAGCCGTCGGGCGGCGCGCTGAGCTGGGGCTTAATCGGCACCGTTTTGGTCGCCACCTTGGTGACTGGTACGACCACCTCGACCGTAGCGGGCACCACGCGCAGGCCGGTTATCCGCACGTTGCGTTCGTCACGTAGTTCAACGGCAAGCTGCTTCTGCACGGTGGAGTTGAAGCCAGAGACGTCTACCACCGCCACAACCCGCGCCACCGCGCGCAGGGAACTGCTGGCGCCCTCGATGGTTACCCGGGCGGGCTCCACCCGGGGAGTACCCAGCCGGAAGCCTTCGGCTTGCTTCCCCAGGACGGCAACTTCCACGGCGCGCTCAGTGGCGTCTGTCCGGTCGAGGGTGATGCGCGCCACGCGGGCACTGGGCACCGCCGTAATGGTGGACGGCAGCCCACGCGTTTCAAGCGGCAGGGTGTGCTCGCCGGTCGGGCGACCATTGAGGTCGGCGATGACGCGAACCTGGTCGAGATCAGCCGCAGCCATAGCCCGCCGGCGGCCCTGCAGGGTCACGTCCACCTGGTTTGGTTGTATGCTGGTGGTCATCAAGCCTGCGGGGATGTTAACCGCCTCCACGAGCAGCGTTTTCTGCTGCTCTATCGAGGGGTTGTCGCGGGCGATGACGAACCCCCACAGGGCAATGGCCAGAGCCACGGATAGGATTTTCAGTGGCCACTCATTCTTGATGGCATCTGCGATTTTGCCTGCCACGTTCCTCATATCTGGCACCCGCGATCGGCTTGATACTACTTACGCCAGAAAAAGAAGCCGGACTGCTCCTGCTCGGCTTCGAACAGCTCCATCAGTCGCTCGGTAAGCTGGGGACGTTCAATGCGCGGCGACAGCGCCCCGTTCACTGCCAGGGAGATGGCCCCGGTTTCCTCGGATACTACCACGCAGACCGCATCGGTGCGCTCGGCCAAGCCCAGGGCGGCGCGATGGCGCATGCCAGTGCTGGTCGAGAGGCTGGGGCTTTCCGAGTGAGGCAAGGCGCACGCGGCGGCCACGACCTTATCGTCCCGGATCACCGCCGCGCCGTCGTGCAGCGGCGTGCCCGGATAGAATATGGTCAGCAGCAGTTCGACCGAGACTTCTGAGTTGATGGTCTTGCCGGTGCGCGTGATGTCCATCAAGCCGGTTTGCCGCTCGAGCACGATCAGCCCTCCATAGCCCTCGGCCGACAAGCGGTACGCAGTATCTACAACCTCGTTTATTACGAACTGCCGACGCTGGACGCCAATGCGACCCAGGGCACCCGCGAAGATACCGCCGCGGCCCAGACGTTCCAGGGCGATGCGTAATTCGGGCTGGAAAATGACGATCAGGGCCAGCGCACCGCCGACAGTCAGGCCGCGCAGCAGCCAGTTGAGGGTGGGAAGTGCGGTGGAGAACAAGACGATCAGAAGCACGACCACCAGGCCGTTGAACAGCGAGACGGCTCGAGTGCGACGCAACAGACGGGCCACGTAGTAGATGAGCGCGGCGACGAGCACGATATCAATGATATCGCGCACATTTACGCCGCTAATCAGCTCCCACACTTGGTGCAGAACAGACATTTAGACTATAAGGCTCCTTAGCCACACTACGCCGTCTTGCTGCGCCGGCCCGGCTAATGTTCCGGTGTCATCACTGCCAATATACCACACCCGTCTCCCGGCAGTCAACGAAGAGCGGATCAGTGTCGTGCCGGGCAGTTCGGCGTCAGGGGCTTGCGGAGATCGCGTTAAAGATCTCGATGCCGGCTAAACTGAGCAAGGTGACAATAGCCGAGGCGATTATCACCCCGACCGTCAGGCAGAACAACACCCGTGTGAAGCGCATACCGAAGACCGCCGCGACCAGGCTGCCCGTCCAGGCGCCGGTTACCGGCAGCGGTATGGCGACGAACAGCGTCACGGCCCAGACCCCGTGCTTCTTGACCATTGCTTCCTTGGAGCGCGCCCGCCGGATCAGCCAGGTGATGGGGGCCCCGAACAACGGCTTGTCCGCCAGTCGTTCCGCGACCCAGTTAAAGCACAGGACCACCGGCATCACCGAGAGCACGTTACTGACTATCCCCAGGAGCAATATCCTTGGCAATTCCGCCTCTCCCAATAGCACCAGTCCTGCCGGGATACCTCCGCGCACCTCGCTGATGGGGAGCGCAGAGAGGATGATAACTACCCATTCCGGGGGCAGGTTTCTCAGAACCTCAAATACCTGCTGCGCCAATTGCTCTTCTCCCCTTGCCACCGCCGATAGTTGCTGATGACTCTCGTACAGGTTATCCGCCGAGGGCAGTAGGAGTCAAGGACCACCGGGTCAAGGTTGCGGTGGGCACCGGCGCACGCATACCGCAAAGGATGGTTCCGCGGGACGTGGGGTTACTGCAGAAAAAAGCCTTCGCCGACGCACTAGGCGACATCGACGAAGGCCCAATCTGTCTCCGCTTGTTAGTTGCGGTTCAACTGCGCGCTGTTCTAGGAGCTGAGCCCGCCGTATGCTCCCAGACCGATGATCGCCAAGCCCCCCAACAGCGCCATAAGGATCCAGATCACCACAGCCACCGCCAAGAGTATCCAACCCCATTTGCTCCACACTGCCTGAGTCTGCTTGAACTGCTCGATGCTATCGAACTGGCGGTGCTGCCAGGCCCACTCGCTGCCCTTGATACCCAGGACGATCTGCCAAATCACCGGCAGACAGAAGGCCAGCAACGAAATCCAGACGTTGTGCGCGATGCCCCAGATCCACGTCAGCCAGAATGCGCCCCAGTTCCAGCCCTTGATCTCCTCGGGCACGGGGCCGCTGGTGCCTGAGGTGTTTGCGGCGGGGGGCTGGGGAGCGACTGGGGGAGTGGGGATTGGCTGCCCGGGCGGTTGAGCCGGAGGCTGTGCGCCCTGCCCGAACTGCTGACTCTGGTCGTTCTCGCTCATCGTACTCTCCCTCCCTATTGAACTGTCAAGAGTCAGGATGCGTACCGCAGGGGAATTATACAGGTTTGCGCTGGCATAGACAAGCGCAAAGCAGCTCTCGAACCTCGCCATTCACCACACGTTTCAGTGGCACCGGCTTCCAGCCGGTGTGCAGTGAGAAAATACACGGGCTGGAAGCCCATGCCACCGTACTGAAGTCAGGTGCGTCCTAATCCTGCACCGTGAACCGGGCCTGTGCCAGCGGCCTTTGTGTCCCCTGCAAGAGCAATGCCACACGGTACGGGCCGGCGGGCAGGCGCCCCTCTTCCACCTTCAGCCAGGCGAACCCGCGCCCGGCGCCGCCCTTCATGGCGAGCTCCTCGGAGGCCTGCTCGATGAGCTGGTCGCGGTAGTACCACTGGACCCGAAAAGCACCGCCCACAGTACCGTTGATGTAGGCGAAGACCACATATATCTTGTCCCCGCCGCCGAAGGTCTTCTGGGGGTCTTCCGGCTCGCCTCTGCTGCTTACCTCGCGCGCCGTAACACAGCTTATGATGCGGGTCTGGCCTTTTTCTGAGGGCTGAGCCGCCATTATCTCCTGGGCATTCTCCGCCACCACAAACGAGCCCCGACCCGCCGGGTGGTCGCCGCTGTGCAGTTCTACCTCGTAGATGCCGGGCGCGAAGCTCTTGGCGTTGCCCGGCGGCGTGAGCACGAGGTGCGGGACCCGTTCGTCCTCCGAAGTAGCACTCTCGGCCGGCGCCGGTTCTGCTTCCTCTGCCGGCTCACTTATCTCGATGGGCCCCAGGTCTGCCCCGTTGTGCCACCAGCGCGCGCTCACCGGCGCATCCGGCGGTAGGTCCGCAAAACGGTAGAAGCAGTAGATCTCAGTCGCCTGGGCGGAAAGCAGGTCGGGCGTGGAGTCTGGGGGCTTTGCCTCAGTGGTGAAGACGAAGGTATGTTGGGGCACCTGTGCCTCCAGAGGCTGTGCTGGCTTGACCGGCGGACGTGCGGCCGGCTGTGGCGCAGCCGAAGGCTGCTGCCCGCGGAGCACCCAACCCAGCAGACCGCCGATCACCAGGCCACCCAGGGCCAGATACAATACCACTAGCTTCTGTACCCCTTTGGGCGACGGCGCCGCTGGGGTGCCGCCAGATTCCTCGCTCATGCCTCGCTAGTCCTGTCCCGCTATCTCGATGGTATGCGGATAGGCTGACACACTGGCGTTGACGATACCAAAGATGCGATACCGGCCGGGCGCAATTGCCTCCTCACCCGTAGGCAGGCTCCACCGCGCGGAAACCTGATAGCTTTCCGCAGGCGCAAGCTCCCTGGTCACGAGCGCCATCGTGAAGACCTTTCCATCCGACCATTGCCAGAGCTTGTTGTCCGTCGCGTCGCGGATGATGAAGTCGTAGGTCTTTCCGGATGGGAACTGAAGCATCATCGCGTCGGCAAAGGGATTGGCGATGGTCATCTGCATTACCAGGGTGTCGCCGGGCTGGTAGTGGCGGCGGTCGGTGGTGACGCAGCAGGTCAGGCCCTCCAGGCCGGTTACCGGCACGATCTTGGTCGGCGTGAGGTAGGGGAATCCGCCTGGGGCCAGCCGCACCGCGCCAGTGACCCTTATGCGCCGGCCATGGTCTTCGTAGGGCCGCAGGGCTATGGGCGAGTCGCTCGGGGTGCTCCTCGCGGAGCAGTAGATGCTGCCGGTGGCGTCGCGGACAGTCCAATCGCTGCGCGTCACCGGCGGCCCCTTACTGGTGGCGGGGCTGAAGGGGTCCCTCTGCCAGCCGGTGTACTCTCCCGTG
>SDBS01003570.1_pt1 | contig 15278 bp, 10 predicted proteins | sample 2277091 | NCBI WGS metagenome assembly SDBS01 (sample SAMN10404972, study PRJNA504765) | marine sediment metagenome | isolation source: marine sediment core GS10_PC15, 163 cmbsf | place: Arctic Ocean: Southern Knipovich Ridge | collected 2010 | reverse complement strand
CTGAATCGTTAATCCTCTCTCCTTCTCCTCAGGCGCATTGTCAATCTGATCGTAATCAACAAAACTTACCGCATTGGACTTCTTGTTCAAAACCTTTGTTATCGCCGCCGTCAATGTCGTCTTACCATGATCCACATGACCTATCGTCCCTATGTTTAAATGCGGCTTCGATCTGTTAAACTTTTCCTTCGCCATTTTACTTGCCTCCTAAGTCTAAGGTTTTCATTTTTCATTCAATGTGCAGGAACTCTCCCTTCAACACGTGCGATAATCCCTTCCATTATTGGAAGTGATGCCGGTTGAAACTGGAAAAATTCCATAGAAAAAATGCCTCTTCCCTGAGTGAGTGTCCTCAATGTTGATGCGTATCCAAACATTTCTACAAGGGGGACAAGAATCTTAACGATTCGAGATCCTCCTCTCATATCCATTTCTATTATTTTTCCGCGCTTTGCGTTGATATCTCCGGTAATATCTCCAAGATACTCATCCGGAACCACAACCACCAGACTCATAAACGGTTCCAGTAAAACCGGACTGGCCTTTTTCGCCGCATCTTTGAACGCCATGGAACCGGCAATTTTGAACGCTAAGGGTGTGCTGTCATCATCCTTAAAAGAACCATCCAAGAGTATGGCCTTGACATCCGTCATGGGAAATCCGGCCAGCAAACCCACTTCCATGGCTTCTTTAACTCCGGTTTCAACAAGGGGGATGAATTCTTTAGGAAGAGCTGTCTGACTCCGATTTTCAAACTCGAATCCCTGATCTGTGTCTAAAGGTTCTACCAAAATGACACATCGGGCATATTCCCTTTTTCCTGCAGTTTGCCGCACGTATTCACTCTCTCCCTGGGCCGCTTTAGTGATTGTCTCCTTGTAGGCCACCTGAGGTTTGCCCAGATTAGCCTGAACCCCAAACTCCTTTTTCATGCGATCCATAAGAATCTCCAGGTGAAGCTCTCCCATGCCTTGAACAAGCATCTGCCCTGTCATGGGATCCCGGATCACTTTAAAAGTCGGGTCCTCTTTGGTCAGCTTGGATAATGCGTTGGCAAGTTTCTCGTGGCCTGTACGGGATTTTGGTTCGATGTGAGCAGATATAACAGGCACGGGAAACGTGATGGATTCCAAGACAAGGGGTTGATTCCGTACACATAATGTGTCTCCGGTTGAGAGTGTCTTCATGGCACAAAATGCAGCAATATCGCCGGCATGAACTTCTTGAATATCCTTTCTTTTGTTCGAATTCATCTCTAACAGCCGAGTCACCCGCATTTCCTCACCTCTGGAAGAGTTGTAGACCATCGAGCCTACTCTGGTTTTCCCTGAGTAAACCCGGAAAAAAGAGAGAGAGCCAACATAAGGGTCACTCATAATTTTGTAAACCAGAGCAGAAAAGGGTTCAGAATCCGAAGCCTTCCTTATTTCTTCTTTATGAGTTCGGGGATGATGCCCCTTTACTGGGGGAACATCCACAGGAGAAGGGAGATAAAACAAGACGGCATCCAGAAGAGAGTGTACTCCTTTGTTCCTCAAAGAAGCTCCAAAAAGGACAGGAACAAATTGAAGAGAGATGGTCCCTTTCCTGATTGCACGACGGATGTGCTCTGGAGATATTTCGGCTTCATCCAGATACATACGCATCACATCGTCATCCGTGTCACTTACAAGTTCCAGCATCTTTTGTCTCTTTCTTTTAGCTTCCTCTAAATATTCTTCAGAAATATCTCTAACCGTGTACTTCGTTCCTAATTCTTCATTGCTCCAAACAACCTCATTCATCTCTATTAGATCAATCACTCCTCTAAAAGTATCTTCTCTCCCGAGCGGCATCTGAATGACCAAAGGTTTGGTCGCTAACCGCTCCTTCAGGCCAGATACGGCTTTTTCCGGATCTACACCCAAACGGTCCATCTTATTGACGTAGACAATGCGTGGAACATTGTACCTGTCTGCCTGTCTCCAGACAGTTTCCGTCTGGGCCTCGACACCTCCGACTCCGCAGAGGATGATGACGGCACCGTCCAGGACTCTTAATGAGCGCTCAACTTCTACCGTAAAATCCACATGGCCGGGAGTATCAATGATGTTGATTTGGTGGTCGTTCCAGTAACAGGTTGTCGCCGCAGATGTTATCGTAATTCCACGTTCCTGTTCCTGCTCCATCCAGTCCATAACTGCCGTGCCTTCATCCACTTCTCCCATCTTGTATGTGATACCTGTATAGAACAGAATGCGCTCCGTTGTGGTCGTCTTTCCCGCATCGATATGAGCCATGATACCGATGTTTCTGACTCGTTCGATCGGGTGTCTTCTTTCCAACTCTTCTCTCCATTTTGATTTGAGATAAACTTTTTATCCTTAGACTACCACTCAGGCACTACCACCGGTAGTGGGCAAAAGCTCTGTTAGCTTCTGCCATTTTATGGGCGTCCTCTCTTTTTTTAACTGCACCACCACGATTGTTCACAGCATCCATGATTTCAGCAGAAAGCTTTTCGATCATGCTTTTCCCGGCTCTGTCTTTGGAATACTTGATGATCCATCGCACGGCCAAGGAATTGGAACGGTGCACAGGAACCTCGATAGGCACCTGGTATGTCGCTCCACCGACTCTTCTGGATTTGGTCTCTAAAAATGGGTGGACATTCTCGATGGCTTTTTCAAACATCTTCAGAGGGTCCGCCTTCGACATCTCCTTGACCCGCTCCATAGAACCGTATACAATTTTTTCAGCCGTGCTTTTTTTCCCAGCTCCCATGATTGTATGGACAAATCTTGAAATGAGCGTGCTGTTATAGAGATGGTCCGGTTTCAGCTTTCTCTTTTTTATGATTCCTCTTCGGGGCATTTTTAACTCCTGGGATATCTACTTTTTTTCCTTTGGCTTTTTTGTCCCATATTTGGATCGTCCCTTGTTCCGGTCCTGTGTTCCTTCGCAATCAAGGGGCCCTCGAATAACATGGTACCGAACTCCAGGCAGATCTTTAACCTTTCCACCTCGGATGAGAACAATCGAATGTTCTTGAAGATTGTGGCCAATTCCGGGAATATAGCCAGTCACTTCTATGTTGTTTGTTAACCGAATTCTGGCCACCTTTCGCATGGCTGAATTGGGTTTTTTTGGCGTTGTCGTAAAGACTCGAGTACACACACCGCGCTTCTGGGGGCATTTCTCTAGAGCGGGAGATTTGCTCTTTTCCTTCTTCGCTACTCTCCCTTTTCGAACTAGCTGATTGACAGTTGGCAACACTCGTCTCCTTAAACTAAATTTTTATTCATCCCGATTTGCTAGAATCCGATGGACGAATGTCCGGATAATAGCAAAACGCTCTCTCTATGTCAACGATATTAATACAGTTAGAAGTAAATCTAATTTCCAATTTGAAGATCGATTTCCTCACTTACTTCTTCTGTCTCATCGTCTATCAATTCCACATCACGATAGAATTTGTAACCCGTTCCGGCAGGAATCAATCTTCCCATTATAATGTTTTCCTTGAGTCTTCTTAAATGATCCACTTTACCGTAGAGGCTGGCCTCAGTCAGAACACGGGTCGTCTCCTGAAAGGATGCCGCAGCGATAAAGCTTTCTGTGCTTAAAGCACTTTTTGTAATCCCAAGAAGGAGTGGTCGGGCCTTTGCCGGCTTTTTTCCTGACTTAATAATTTTCTCGTTTTCCGCCTGAAAGACAAACTTGTCAAGCTGTTCATCGATTAAAAACTCTGTATCGCCGACTTCTTCGACTTTCACCCACCGCAGCATCTGACGAATGATGATTTCCACGTGTTTATCATTGATCGAAACACCCTGGAGCCTATAGACTTCCTGGACTTCCTTCAAGAGATACTCTGCCAGTTCTTTTTCACCAAGAACACGGAGAATATCATGAGGATTCACAGAGCCGTCCATCAGCGGCGTTCCGGCTTTGACTCTCTCCATCTCTCCGACACTCAAATGGGCTCCTTTGGGAATAAAATACTCCTTCTCTCCTCCGCGCTCGTTATGAACGGTCAGCTTTCTGTGGCCGCGGACCAATCCTCCGTACTTGACCACTCCATCTATTTCAGAGATGACAGCGGGGACCTTGGGCTTCCTGGCTTCAAAGAGCTCCTCGGCTCGTGGCAAACCTCCCGTTATGTCTTTGGTGCGTGCGGCCTCTCGAGGGATCTTGGCTAAAACGTCACCCGCAAAGACCGAATCTTTGTCCTTCACCTCCAGATTTGCCCCAGAGGGAAGATAGTATTTTTTAAGGACCTTATTGCTTTTATCTTTGATCACCATATGAGGCTGCATCTTTTCATCCTTAGGATCGATGATAACAGGGGCAATCTTGCCCGTACCCTCATCCAGAGACTCTTCCATAGTGATGCCCAAAACAACATCATGGAAATTAACAACACCGGATTCTTCAGTCAAAATGAATGTGTTGAACGGATCCCATTCAGCAAAAGTGCTTCTAGCTTTTATTTCAGAGCCATCCTGTACCATAAGCTTTGCCCCGTAGGGAACTTGATAGTGCTCGATTTCTCGACCCCTGTGATCGACAATGGCGATGTTGGCATTTCTGTTGACAACGATGAGAATTCCTTCCTTATTGTTGACCGAGATTAGGTTGTAGAATTTGACAACTCCATCGTTCTTTGCTTCCAACTTGGATTTTTCTGTCCCACCCATGGCGATCCCTCCAACATGGAAGGTTCTCATGGTCAACTGTGTCCCTGGTTCTCCTATGGACTGCGCCGCAATGATCCCCACCGCTTGTCCTAGTTGAACAGGATTACCGGTAGACATATCCCGGCCATAGCACAGCAGACAAATGCCTTTCTTTGATTCACACGTTAGCAGTGAACGGATTTTAATCCTACCGATTCCCAGATTTTCCAGTGTATGCGCCGTGATCTCTGTGATTTCTTTATTCATGTCTACTATGATTTCATTTGTGTCGGGATGAACGATTTTTTCCAATGCTGTCCTTCCGACAATTCTATCCACAAACGGTTCGATAAGCTCTCCGTTTTCGACGATAGCCGAGACATTGACACCCTTGAGAGTTCCACAGTCCTCTTCATCGACGATGACTTCCTGTGAGACATCGACAAGTTTTCTTGTCAAATATCCGGAATTGGCTGTCTTCAACGCCGTATCTGCAAGTCCCTTTCGTGCACCGTGTGTGGAGATGAAGTACTGCACCACATTCAAGCCTTCACGCAGGTTGGATATGATGGGCATTTCAATGATCTCTCCAGAAGGTTTACTCATCAGGCCTCTCATTCCCGCAAGCTGACGGATTTGCTGCTTGTTCCCTCGAGAACCGGAATCGGCCATCACATAAAGCGGATTCAAATCCGACCCTTTAAGACTGACTCTTCTCATTTCCTCGATCATGGCAGAGGAAACATTTTCTGTCAGATTTCCCCAGATAGTAATGATCTGGTTGAACCTCTCTCCCGCAGAGAGTGTTCGACCTTTGTAAAGATCTTCAATTTTTTGAACCTCTTTCTGGGCCTTCTCTACAAGCAAAGCCTTTTCTTTGGGGATAATAAAATCATCAATTCCAAGAGAGAATCCGGCTAACGTCGCGTATTCGAATCCAATTTTCTTCATCTTATCCAGGACACCGATAATTGTTTCATGCCCCTCTTTCAGATAGACAAAGTACACCAGGCTTTCTAATCCTTTCTTTTTCAACTTTCCATTGATAAAGGGAACATTGTCTGGAAGTATGTTGTTAAAAATAATCCGCCCAGGCGTTGTTTCAATGAGCTGCTTGTCATATTCTTTAACGGGGCAGATCATAACGGCCTGATCATCATAGTATGTCGACAAATTCATGAAAGAGCCGCTAAATCTCACTTTAATGCTCGCCTGAAGATCAATTGTCTTATTCTCATAAGCCAGGAGGACTTCATCGAATGTTGAAAAGATCCGGCCTTGTCCTTTCAAACCCGGTTTTTCCAACGAGATATAGTAACATCCTAAAACCATGTCCTGACTTGGAACAGCCAGGGGCTGCCCATTAGAAGGGGAAAGAATATTCTGGGTGGCCAACATCAAAGTTTTCGCTTCAATCTGAGCTTCAACTGATAGAGGAACATGTACAGCCATCTGATCTCCATCGAAGTCGGCATTAAAAGCTGCACAGACTAGAGGATGAATCTGGATGGCTTTCCCCTCAATAAGAATGGGTTCAAATGCCTGGATACCCAAACGGTGCAGCGTGGGAGCACGATTAAGAAGAATGGGATGTTCCTTAACGACTTCTTCGAGAAAATCCCAAACCTCTGGTCTTTCCTGTTCGTGCCACTCTCTGGCAACTTTTACACTGGGAACCAGTCCCTCTTTTTCCAGTTTATGGAATATGAAAGGTTTAAACAGTTCCAGTGCCATTTTTTTGGGGAGGCCACACTGATTCAGTTTGAGCTCAGGACCAACAACAATCACCGATCGTCCCGAATAGTCCACTCTTTTTCCAAGGAGATTCTGACGGAACCGGCCTTGTTTTCCTCTGAGTGCTTCACTCAAAGATTTCAAAGGCCTACGATTAGCCCCCAGATGGACACGCCCCCGTTTCCCATTGTCAAAAAGGGCATCAACCGCCTCTTGAAGCATTCTTTTCTCATTCCGGATGATGAGTTCGGGAGCTTTCAGTTCAATAAGTTTCTCCAGTCGGTTATTGCGATTGATCACGCGCCTGTACAAATCGTTCAGATCCGAGGTCGCAAAACGTCCTCCGTCCAATCGGACCAAAGGCCTGAGGTCTGGAGGGATAACGGGAATGACATCGAGAATCATCCATCCCGGGCGGTTTCCTGATTCTTTGAGAGCTTTGAAGATTCTCAGTCTTTTGGAATGGCGAAGTTTTCGCTGCTGGGACGTCTCTGTCTTCATGAGTTCACGAAGACGTTCTGCTTCTGCATTGATGTCTATCTGCGTGAGGAGCTTCTTTATGGCTTCAGCTCCAATCGATGCCGTAAATTTATCTCCATATGTCTCTTGAGCTTCCTTGTATTCTTCCTCGGTTAAAAGCTGTTTTTCTTTGAGGTTCGTGTCTTCCGGATCGATGACAATGTAGGACTCAAAATAAAGAACCTTTTCCAAGTCCTTTATAGTCAGATCCAAGACAAGCCCTACTCGGCTTGGGGTGCCTTTGAAAAACCAGATATGTGCCACGGGCGATGCCAGTTCGATATGGCCCATGCGCTCTCGACGGACTTTCGAACGCGTTACTTCAACACCACAGCGCTCACAGATGATACCTCTATACTTCATCCGCTTATACTTTCCGCAAAGACATTCAAAATCATTGATGGGGCCGAATATCTTGGCGCAGAAGAGTCCATCCTTCTCAGGTTTAAACGTCCTATAGTTTATGGTTTCAGGTTTTGTGACTTCGCCCCAGGACCAGCTTCGAATTTTTTCGGGTGATGCGAGGCTGATGCGAACCTGGTCAAAATCAAGTTTTGGCTTGCCTCCCATTGCTTGCCTCATATCCATCATTTGTCTCCTTCTAAAATTTGAGGGACGTCAATTCCCCAGGGCAGTATTTCTTCTTTATCCGATTTTTCTAATTCGACATTCAAACAAAGACTTTGAAGTTCTCGGATAAGAACATTCACAGATTCAGGCAGGCCTGGAGAATAATCCAAATCGCCTTTAACTATGGACTTGTAGATTTGGGCGCGGCCTTCGACATCATCTGACTTAGCTGTCAGAAGTTCTTGGAGAGTGTAGGCCGCTCCATAGGCTTCCAATGCCCAGACTTCCATTTCTCCAAAACGCTGTCCGCCGAATTGAGCTTTTCCACCTAACGGCTGCTGAGTAATCAGGGAGTAGGGACCGGTTGAACGCGCATGAATTTTATCATCGACAAGATGATAAAGCTTCATGATATAGATATATCCAACGGTCACTTCATTATCAAACTTCTCTCCTGTGATCCCGTCAAAAAGATTGATTTTTCCGGATGGAGGAAGATTCGCTTTCCTGAGGAGATCTTTAATCTCATTCTCAGAAATCCCATCAAATACCGGAGTGGCTACCCAAAGCCCGAGTTTTTCAGCTGCCCATCCCAGATGGGTTTCTAATATCTGGCCCACATTCATCCTAGAGGGCACACCAAGAGGATTGAGAACGACTTCAACCGGTGTTCCATCCGGCAGGCGGGGCATATCTTCTTCAGGGACGATTTTGGCAATAATCCCTTTGTTTCCATGGCGGCCGGAGACCTTGTCTCCCACGGACAGTTTCCTCCTCATGGCAATGTAGACTTTTATGACCTGGATGACTCCGGGTGACAATTCATCCCCCTTTTTCAGAATATCTGTTTTCTCTTTGTGAGTCGCTTTAAGGGCCTCAATCTGTCGTTTGACTTTTTTCTCAATATCCTCTATTTTTTCATTCCGCTTTGTACCCATATTCAATTTGAGAACTTTTAGATCCTTTTGGCCAAGCTTCTGGAGAATCTTTTCTGTCAGGTTAGTGCCTTTTTTGAGAGTCCCATCCGTGATTGTTTGATCTTTTTTTAAGGTCTCTCCTAAAAGAATGTTTTTTACACGGCGCCATTTTTCTTTCTCGAGAATGGTGATTTCATCATTCAAGTTTCGTTTCATCTTGTCGATTTCATCTTTCTCGATTTTTTTGGCCCGCGGCCCTTTTTCAATTCCTCTGCGAGAGAAGATTCTCACATCAATGATCGTTCCCTCGACTCCGGGTGAGCAGTAAAGCGAAGCATCCTTGACATCCAGGGCTTTCTCTCCAAAAATGGCCTTGAGAAGCTTTTCTTCCGGAGAGAGTTGAGTTTCCCCTTTGGGGGCAACCTTCCCAACCAGGATATCGCCCGATTTCACTTTTGCGCCGATGCGAACGATCCCGTTTTCATCTAGATTACGCAGCAGATTCTCGGGGACATTGGGAATGTCGATGGTGATTTCTTCTGGCCCAAGTTTTGTGTCACGGGCTTCATTAGACTGTTCGACAATATGAAGCGAAGTGAAAATGTCGTCTTTGATGAGTTTTTCGCTGACGACGATGGCATCTTCAAAGTTATATCCTCTCCACGGCATAAAGGCACAGAGGACATTGCGACCCAGGGACAACTCTCCCATGTCTGTACATGAACTGTCCGCAAGAATCTGTCCCTTCTCGACACTATCCCCCTTCCGCACAATGGGACGGTGGGACAAACAAGTATTTTGATTTGTGCGCAGAAACTTCGTCAGAAGATAGAGATCCGTTCCCAGATCGTATTCTTTTTTATTTATGTCTTCATTCACTCCCACAAGAATTCTTTCTGCATCGACAAACTCGACCACACCTGGTCTATTGCAAATAATGACATCACCCGAACCCTTCGCAACAAAATATTCTATCCCTGTGCCAACAAAAGGAGCCTGGGGTTTGAGGAGGGGAACAGCCTGTCTCTGCATGTTTGATCCCATAAGGGCTCTGTTGGCATCGTCGTGTTCGAGGAAGGGAATCAAAGATGTCGAAAGAGAGACTAACTGCTTGGGAGACACATCGATATAATCAATCTGATCCTTTGGCAGGAGCTTAAAATCTCCTAACTGTCGGGCACTTATCAAGTCTTTCTGGAAATATCCTTTTTCATCCACAGCTGCATTTGCCTGTGCGATGTTATGCTTTTCTTCCTCCCAGGCCGTAAGATAAAAACAATAGGGTTCCACAACAGGAAGATGTTTTTTCTTGTTTTTCTTTATCTTGTTGACTTCTTTTTTCAAATCATCTTTCTCGATAACATCTCCAACTGTCAGTTCACCGTCACCAGGGTGAAGAATTTTTACATAATCAATCACTCTTCCATTCCTGACTTTTCTGTAAGGTGTTTCTATAAATCCGAATTCATTGACTCTCGCAAAACAACTCAGCGAAGAAATCAAGCCGATATTTGGACCTTCGGGAGTTTCGATAGGACAGATCCGGCCGTAATGGGAAGCCTGGATATCTCTCACATCAAAACCGGCCCTTTCCCGGCTCAGGCCCCCAGGCCCAAGCGCACTCAATCGCCTTTTATGAGTTGTTTCGGCAAGAGTATTGATCTGATCCATAAACTGGGAGAGCTGAGAACTGCCAAAGAATTCCTTCAAGGCGGCAATCACGGGTTTGGAGTTGATCAGATCCTGAGGCATAGCCGAGGCCAGATCTTGAGCTATTGTCATTTTCTCTTTGATTGTCCGCTCCATACGTGTCAGGCCGATACGGAAGGCATTTTCTACAAGCTCCCCGACCGATCGGACACGGCGGTTCCCTAAATGATCGATATCATCCACAGATCCTTCGGAAGCACGGAGATAGAGTAAATATTTTATGACTTCTACAAAGTCCATCGGAGTGAGGGTTTTCTCATCTAACGATCTCTCAAGCCCCAACTTGATATTCATTTTAAGACGGCCGATCCGAGAAAAGTTGTATTTTTGAGGATTAAAAAACAAATTTTTAAAAAGATTGTGGGTACTTTCCAGTGTGTGAGGTTCGCCTGGCCGCAGCTTCTTGTATATTTCTCCAAGAGCTTGATTCATGTCTGTAGTAACATCCTTCCTTAGGGTATTGAATATGATCTCACCAATCCGTTCGGACAGCGGAAAATACACTTCAAACGGCTCATGGTTTTTGCCAAGGTCGTCAAGTTCTTTATCCGTGATCGGATCATTGTATTTGACAATCCCTTCGATATTCTTTACGGAATAAGCTTCAAGGAGTTCTTTATCCGCGAGGCGGACCTTTTTAATCTTCTTTTCCTTAAGAACCTTTAAATGCTCTTTGTTTAATTTTTTCTTGGCTGGAATGATGACTTTCTTAGAAGAATCAAGGATATCTTCAGCCACCACTTTGGAAACAAGATCATCAGAAACATCCCAGTAAAAATGTCCATTCTTAGAAGAAAGAGAATATGTTTTGTAAAACAGGCGAATAATCTCTTCATCAGATCCAAATCCCAATGCTCTCAAAAACACACTGGCCAGAAATTTCTTTTTCCGGTCCAACCTTACGAACAAAACACCTTTGCTGTCATATTCAAATTCTACCCAAGCTCCACGGTAGGGAATAATCTTTCCAATGAAGAAACCTTTTCCATCACCAGGCCTGAAAAAGACTCCTGGAGATCTTTGAAGCTGGCTAACAACAACCCGTTCGATTCCGTTAAAAATAAACGTGCCCTTATCAGTCATAATAGGGAAATCCCCAAAATAGACTTCTTGTTCCTTAATGTGCTTGAGTCTTTTTGTTTTGGTGGTGGGATCTTTCTCCCATGATATCAATCGCACTTTAATCCTTAAGGGAGCAGAGAATGTATACCCCTTCTGGAGGCATTCCATTGGACTGTATTTCATCTTCAGCTTGACATTGTCACCGCACTGCTCACAAAGAGGGACTTCAATTTTTTTTGCGGCACTGCAGTAAGGACAGATTTCGCTCTCTGTAAGTATGGTATTAGGCGGAAGAAGCGTGCCGCAGCCGTTACAGCGGCTCCTTGAGTTTTCAACACCTTTTAACCGGCCGCACTTGCATTCCCAATTGCCGATTGTATAACTGATAAAGTCGAGTTGAGTCGTTTCTTTAAAGTCGGAGACAGGAAAGATATCCTTAAAAGCGGCCTGTAAACCGGCCTCTTTTCTCTCATCGGGCAGATATTCCATCTGAAGAAATTCTACATAGGACTCTTTCTGGATGGCCAGCATATCAGGAATGGGGAAGGTCTCTTCGATTTTTGAAAAATAGACTCTTTTACGATAAATGTTTTCCAATTCATTAAGCATTTTTGCTCTCTCAGAAGGATTTTAGATTTTTCAAGGTCATATAATTCGTAGACCCTTTTTATTCCACTTCAACTGTTGCCCCAACTTCTTCAAATTTTTTCTTGATCTCTTCAGCTTCTTCTTTTGACACATTTTCTTTTATGGCCTTCGGAGACGAGTCCACCAGATCTTTAGCTTCCTTCAATCCAAGATTCGTAACCTCTCTAACCGTTTTGATGACGTTGATCTTTTTATCTCCGATGACCTTTAATACAACATTGAATTCGGTTTTTTCTTCAGCTTGAGCTTCCGGCTGGGTTCCTGGGGCAGCGGCCATAGGGGCGGCCATAGCGGCAGCGCTCACGCCGTATCTTTCCTCAAATTCCTTAATGTAATCCGCCAGTTCAAGAACAGTCAGATTGTCCAGATGTTCGAAAAATTGTTCTTTAGTCATTGTAGAAGTTTTCTCCTTTTTACCTTTGGTTGTATCTTTTTTTTCCTTAGTCGTTTCCTTGGCTTCTTTTGTCTGTGCTTCGGACATTTTTACCTCCAACCCTATTTTTTTAATTTTAATTGATCCAGCATACTGCCCACACTATAAAGCGGGGCCTGCAAGGTCCTTAAGAATGTCACTAACGGATAGGCCATTAAATAGCCCAATTTTGCCAATAAATCATCTTTTGACGTCAGTCTGGCGATTTCAGCAAACCTTTCTCCTTCAAGAAATTGCCCTTCGACAATTCCACACCTTACGCTCAACACTTTATGCTGAACGGAAAAATCCTTGATCAAACGCGCTAGACCTAAAGGATTTTCTTGAGCAAAAGCGATCGCCGTTGGACCTCGAAATTGTGCTTTCAAATCCTCGGGAAAATCCTCTTTAAGAGCTCTCAACGCAAGCCGATTTTTAATCACTAGAAAAGAATATGAGTTTTCCCGCATCTGTTTTCTAAGCTCAACAGCCAATGAGACGGACATATTCACAAAATCAAGAAGATAAAAAGAATTGTGCTTGACAAAAGATTCATGAATCTCTTCGATCTGTCTCTCTTTTTTCTCTCTATTCACATTCACTCTCATTTCTCCTGTTTATCCAAAAAATCTCCAATCAATTTGATCGAAGGCCCCATTGTAGACGATATGAAAATATTTCTAATGTATCTTCCTTTAGCTGCGGGAGGCTTTGCTTGCAAAACCGCCTGCATAAAAGACACGATGTTGTCTTTCAGTTTTCCCTCAGAGAAGGACACTTTCCCTACAGACAAATGAATGACGGCGGTTTTGTCCACGCGAAACTCCACCCGGCCGGCCTTGATCTCATCGATAGCCTTTTTAATATCAAAAGTAACAGTCCCGGATTTGGGATTCGGCATCAGGCCCTTCGGCCCGATCACTCGGCCAAGCTTGCCGACGCCTTTCATCATATCCGGGGTAGCGATTAAGGCATCAAATTCTGTCCAGCCTTTGGCAATTTTTTCGATGAGTTCTTCTCCACCCACAACATCCGCGCCTGCTTTCTCGGCTTCAGATATTTTCTCACCCGAAGCAATCACACACACTTTTTTTGTTTTTCCAGTCCCATGAGGAAGAACAACAATCCCTCTCACCATTTGGTCAGAATGCTTTGGATCCACTCCTAAACGAAGTGAAATATCAACGGATTCATCAAACTTCACAAAACTGAGTTTCTTGATAAGGCCAACGGCTTCGTCTAAGGAATATTCTTCCTTTTCACGCTGCTCTTTGGCTTTTACATATTGTTTTCCTCTTTTAGTCACTGATAATCTCCAATCCCATGTTTTTCGCGGTCCCTTCAATGATCTTGGCCGCATTCTTGACATCATAGGCATTCAGATCCGTCATTTTGATTTTCGCAATCTCTTCGAGTTGTTTTTTTGTGATCTTTCCGACTTTCTCTTTATTCGGTTCTCCTGAGCCTTTGGCAATTCCGGCTGCCTTTTTCAAAAGATAAGAGGCAGGAGGAGATTTCATTTTAAAAGTGAATCTTCCATTTTTAAATACCGAAATGATGACCGGTACGACAGTTCCAGGCTCCATTTTACTCGTTTTGTCATTAAACTGACGGACAAAATCCATTATAGGTACGTTATGCTGGCCCAGAGCGGGTCCGACCGGAGGGGCAGGACTGGCTTGACCGGCTTCAATTTGGAGCTTAATAACAGTGATAACTTCTTGTGCCATTATTCCTCCTATATTTTTTCCACCTGCAAAAATTCAAGTTCCACAGGGGTTGACCGTCCAAAAATCGTCACGAGAACCTTGAGTGTGCTTCTCTCATGATTAACTTCTTCAACAATCCCATTAAAATTGAAAAAAGGACCATCAATAATTCGGACGGCTTCTCCTTTCTCGAAAGAATGTTTCGGTTTGGGTTTCGCAGAAGTTGTCTCCATATGCTCAACTATCTGACTGACCTCATCCTTATTTAAAGGAGTAGGCTGTTTGCCAGAACCGACAAAACCGGTGACTTTGGGTGTATCTCTAATAATTAACCAGTTTTCATCACTCATTTCCATCTCAATAAGAATGTATCCAGGATATGATCTTTTAGTGGAGACGACCTTCCTTCCTCCTTTAATTTCAACAACACCCTCAGTAGGAATAATGATCTGTCCGATCTGATCCTCGATGCTCAGCTCTATAGCTCTCTGTCGAATGGATTCAGAGACAAACTTTTCAAAACCTGAGTACGTATGTACGACATACCAATTTTTAGTCATTTTTCAACCTAGTCCATTAAAAAATTAATTTAACTTGAGAAATCATCCAAGAAAAAATTATATCCAATGTATAGAGATAGATGCCGAAGAATATTGTGGCAAGGATAACGACGATTGTCGTGCTGTACACTTCATTCTTCGAAGGCCAGGTCACCTTCTTAATTTCTGCCTTTACATCTCGCAAGAAAAGAATTAAACGCTTATACCATCTGATTTTTTGACTCATATTCTACCCTTCAGATAAAAATAGTAATCTGAGATTGAGTGACTTATGTCTTTTGACTCTCCCTCCATGTTAATTTTCGAAGCTTTTCCAGAGATCGATTTTTTTTAGTGGCAGGTGAGGCAGGACTCGAACCCGCAACCTCCGGTTTTGGAGACCGATGCTCTAGCCAGTTGAGCTACTCACCTGCATTTCATCTATTTCATTCAGATCAGCAGCCGGCCACAAGGCCAACTCTGGTGCCTACTTCACCTCCTTATGAAGGGTGTGCTTTCTACAAAATTTACAGTATTTGTTCTGTTCATATTTATTAGTTTGTTGTTTTTTATTTCTGGTCGTCGTGTAATTTCGTTGTTTACATGCTGTACATTGTAATGTGACTATTTCTCTCATCTTATTTCTGCTTATTCGTTTTTTTTGTGCTAAATTTTACTATTCGATAATTTCGGTGACCGTTCCGGCTCCGACCGTGCGGCCTCCTTCTCGAATCGCAAACCGCTGTCCACTCTCCATCGCCACGTTCGTGATCAAGTTGAGCTCCACTGTCACATTGTCA
>SDBS01003569.1_pt1 | contig 15280 bp, 8 predicted proteins | sample 2277091 | NCBI WGS metagenome assembly SDBS01 (sample SAMN10404972, study PRJNA504765) | marine sediment metagenome | isolation source: marine sediment core GS10_PC15, 163 cmbsf | place: Arctic Ocean: Southern Knipovich Ridge | collected 2010 | reverse complement strand
CTTTATAATAACAGAATCTACGGAAAAGTCAACTCAAATCCCCACAAACAACCGATTATTGATGATTGATAACTGGAAAAAACGTCAAAAACAATCATCAATTAGTCGGCAGGACATCCAGATTCTTTTTGACTTGCTCGGCGCAGAAACTGGCCGGATACAGATTGAGGAAGCTCTCCAGGCTTGCTCTGGCATCCGCTAAATACTTCTTCTTCTGCTCTGAATTTGACTGGCCCTGATACATACCAATCTTCAAAAGACCTAATTCGTACAACGCTAACATCCCACCATCAGTCTTGCCGAATTCCTTATGAAGCTCGCTTAATTTCTCTGCCCGGAGCTGCTCGTCGGCGAGGAGTTTTGCCTGGGCTAATAAAATGTTGTCACGAAGCCGTTCTTTATCTTCTATTTGCTCCAGCAATTCGTCGAGACGCTCAGAATAATCCCAGACGTGCGGATTCAGCATGACAAACTCGGCCAGACGTTCAATTGCTCCTGCCTCGTCTGTTCGATTTTCAGGCCCTATAGACATCTGCAGCTGATCTAATCTTCTTTGCAGTTCGTTTAACTTCGGTACTGTCATAACCGAGTCAGCCGGAAGACGAAACAGGCCGAACCATGATTCGTCTGATGTTTGTTCCTTGTCAAGCAGTTTTGACCGCTCAGCCGCCAGCATAGTTTCAGCCTGGTCAAGAAGCTCCTCAGCCAGCTCAAATTTACCTTGGCCGGCCCAATGTTTTGCTATCCGCCATCGGGCCTCTAATGATTCCGGACTTTTGCCGAATTCGATGTACAGCCGATACCATATCTCACGTGACCTTTCGTATGGATAATCGCTGTAAAAACGCAAAACTTCTTTTTGACCAAGAACGTTGATATCCGCGCTGTATTCGCTCAGAAGTGCCTTGCAGTAAAGCGCTATCGGCATCCGGCGGCTGCTGGGACGTTCACTTATAAACAAATCGTACTGCCCGAACAGCCATTGCCTTTTCGCCTGATACTCTAACTCTTCCGGTACTTTAAACCAGCTTGGCCAACGGTCGTAACTTAACTTAATCTGGATTTCTTTTTTCAGCTCTGCACGAAGCGCTATTGGGTCGGAGGGATAAAAGAAACCTTCCAGGTATTTCTTGATAACAGGATCTTTCGTCGTTTTATCTAATGCTTCTGTAATACTATGGTCGTGAAATTCACTAACATGCTCCGGATTGTTCTTAGTCACATAAAGCTGATAGTCTAATTCGTCAAAGCCGATTGTTACTTCGAACACAACAACAGCCGTAACGAGTGTAATGGTAGTGAATATCCAGACCAGGCCCGGCCGATAACGCGTATAATGGCCTATGCCCAGAACAAATCCCGCTATGGTTAAACCATCGAGCCAGGCAACAATCCAGGGAGCGAAAGAAAAACCCAATTTGATAGGCTCTACCCCCCTGACACCGCCGAAGTATCCCCAGTAAAGAAGCTGTGGCGCCGTGCACAAAGCTATCGCAACAAAACGCGAGCGAAAACGAAGAGGCCGACACGCCACCGCAATACAGCTTACCAATAGACAAATCGCAAAGCCCGGCAAATTGGCTAAAAAAAACACCGACAATATCAAAGGAGAGCTGTAGCCGAAGCTCATAAGTTGCGATATCAATACCGGAACGATTGACATAATACCCATAAGCAGTCCTAAAACGACAATCTGCCAGGGGTATTCGAATATGCTCACTCCGCTTATGATTGTCTGGCCCAAATGCCAGAATTCCAGTCTTGAGGCCATCTGAATGTCGAACGACCAGAATGAGCCGGTTGCTATCTTCGACCAGAAAAAGCAACTTAAACCAAAGGCCGAAACAGCAAGAAGCCAGCACATCTGAACGTTCTTATGGCTGTAGTGCAGTGTGGGGCCAACAGCCATAAAAGACTTTGAGACCACTATCGGCGTCTTTTCTGTCTCTTTATTATCCATAGGCCTACCTATTGACTATTGATTATTGATTATTTTCTATTGAATTTGAGTGCCGATTTTCTTTTCAATAGTCAATAGTAAATAGAAAATAGTCAATCTTACGTCCCTTCACCGCTGCTGGCAAGGTAAGCAACCTGCTCGGCTGTAAGTTTGTCTATACTAATCGACATTGACTTTAGTTTGACTATGCTTACCTTCTCCTCTATCTCCATCGGAACATCGTGAACCGCAACAGAAAGCTTGCCTTGTTTTTTAACCACGTATTCAGCCTGTAACGCCTGCGTCGCAAAACTCATATCCATCACACTTGCAGGATGACCCTCAGCGGCTGCAAGGTTAATTAGCCGTCCTTCAGCCAGAAGATAAATCCGCTTGTTATTTTTCAGGATATATTCGTCAACAACATTGTTGCGCACATTACGGATCACCTTTTTGCTGAGCCGTTTCAGGGCCGGTATATCAATCTCAACGTTGAAATGTCCACTGTTGGCAACAACCGCTCTGTCTTTCATTACGCGGAAGTGCTCAGCGCGTATAACGTTTTTATTACCCGTAAGCGTTACGAACAATTCGCCCTCTTTTGCCGCCTTTGCCATCGGCATAACTTCAAATCCGTCCATCGCCGCTTCAAGGGCCTTGACCGCATCAACTTCCGTAATGATAACAATCGCCCCCATCCCCCTGGCCCGCATAGCAAAGCCGCGCCCGCACCAGCCATACCCTGCCGCAACAACCTTCTTGCCGGCCATCAGAAAATCGGTCGCGCGAATGATACCGTCAACCGTTGACTGTCCCGTGCCGTAGCGATTGTCGAACAGGTGTTTGGTCGTAGCGTCATTGACCGCGATAACCGGGAAATTCAACTTGCCTTCATTCGCCAAAGCCCGCAGACGAATAACTCCCGTAGTGGTCTCTTCCAAACTCGCAATAATCCGGTGGGCCTCTTTCTTTCTGCGGGTATGCAGCTCGTTTACCAAATCAGCACCGTCGTCGAACGTAATTACCGGCTTATGGTCGATTGCCGCATTAATATGTTTGTAGTAGGTGGCCCGATTTTCGCCACAGATGGAAAAAGTCGCTATCTTGAAATCCTTCACTAACGAAGCCGCCACATCATCCTGCGTACTGAGCGGATTTGACGCACATAGAGCAACATTTGCACCGCCTGCCTTGAGCGTCCTGACAAGGTTCGCCGTCTCTGCGGTTACATGTAAACACGCCGAAACATTCATACCTTTCAACGGTTTACTCTTTGCAAACCGATTGCGTATAGCCGCCAGGACCGGCATATCATTATCTGCCCAGAGAATACGTTTCTTACCAACCGGCGCCAACGACAAATCAGCTACATCGTACTTCATTTATCAATCCTTTCAAAAGTAAACAGAATCGGTAACTATAAAGCCAATCAGCGGAATTTGCAACCTTTTATTTACGCAAATAAATCCGTATTTAGCCTGCGATTTTTCGCACCATTTTAATGATATCGATTTATTCTCTTTCGCCTCGTAGGATGTGAAACTTGTTGCACACGCAGTTTCTTTGTGCCTCTGTACCTTTGTTCCTCTGTGCCTGTTCTTTTACGGCACGGCATGTTGAACCTGCCGGAATATTGTTGAAATTGAAATGAAATTATGTTATTATGAGACTTGAAGCCTACAGGAGTATTTCAGTGAATGGTATACGGGAAATCCTGGGTAAAAAATGATTTATCCGATCCATTTTGTTTTGGCGCCTGGTTTGGCAAGCGATGCAATCTACGGTGCTTTTGCCCCTCAAGGATGGTGATGATCTCGATTATATAGTAAAGAGTAGATATCATGAGAACTCGAGTAGTTTTGTTAACAGCAGTTTTGTTGATAGGATTCGTAGTATTCGGTCCAAGCCACGCACAAGAAATCAAAAATATGCTGGCTAACGGCGGCTTTGAGGATGGTGTTGTTGAGCCGTGGAACACATATGGCGGCGTTACCACAGAAGTGGTTAGAGGATTGGTGAGCGCAGCGGTTCCCGAGGATCCGATTGAGGGAGACTTTTCTCTACATATTGTGGTTCCCGCAGCAGGTGCAAATTCCTGGGATGTAGGCCTGCAGCACACAGGACATGTTTTACAAGCCGGCAAGAAGTACACTCTTTCCGCCTTTCTCAAGTGCAACGAGGGCACACTGCGGGTCACCCTAAACGTGGAACTGGGGCAAAATCCATGGACGAAGTATGGTGTTCAGACCATCACCATGACCGAAGAATGGGCGGAATACCGCGTAACAACTCCTGTTTTTACTGAGGACGTTAGTCCAGCAAACATCACATTCCACATAGCTTATGCAGCTGGTGATTTCTGGATAGATGGCGTAAGATTTTACGAAGGCGACTATGTCCCACCTGTTTTCAAAAAAAGATACTGGGCTGCGATCCCCAGCCCGGAGGAAGGCACCTTGCTCACGGATACAAGGGTTAGTCTTAGCTGGTCACCGGGAGCAGATGCAGCTCAGCACGATGTGTACTTTGGTACAGACCGGAATGCTGTGGAAAATGCCGACTCATCTGATCGAATGGGCATATATAGAGGTCCACAGGATGTCAATACCTATACGCCCCCTGAAGTCCTTGAATTCGCTCAGACTTACTACTGGCGCATCGATGAGGTACAGGCAGACCTTACCACGACACATAGAAGTGACATCTGGAGTTTTACTATTGCGCCGGAGCCTCCACATTTAGGAGACTTAGCAGCCAATCATGGGATTTGGATTGGTTCAGCGGTAGGAGACAAACAATTAGGAGAAGTCGGCTATCGAGACACGCTCAGGCGTGAATTCAATCTCCTCACACCTGAGAACCAGATGAAATGGGGTCCTATTCATCCGGAGCGTGACCGGTATAACTTCATAGGGGCTGATGCGATAGTGGATTTTGCCCAGACCAATGGCATGCGTAGCCATGGACATACGTTATGCTGGCACAATCAAAATCCTGACTGGCTGACAAATGGGCGTTTTACGCGTACTGAGATGATTGATATCCTTCGTGACCACATCCATACGGTAGTAGGGCGATATGCCGGACGGATTGCCATCTGGGATGTAGTGAATGAGCTAATAGATGACAGTGGCGGATTACGTGAGACGATCTGGAAGAACAAAATTGGACCTGAATATATTGATCTGGCATTTCAGTTTGCCCACGAAGCGGATCCTGATGCCATACTGATTATCAACGACTATTCAATTGAGCCTGTCAATACCAAGTCCACCGCGTTGTACAATCTGGCAAGGGATCTGCAAAGTCGACAGATACCGATCCACGGTGTTGGCTTTCAGATGCACCTCACCCTGAAGTGGGCATTAGACTACCAAAGCTTTGCGAATAATATGCGCCGATTTGCCAACTTGGGTCTGGAGATCTATATCACCGAGATGGATGTACGGATTCAAGAACCGGTTACAAATGCCGATTTGGCCAGGCAAGCAACTGTTTATCGTAATGTTATGGACAAATGCATAAGCGAGCCGGCTTTTATGGGATTTCAAACCTGGGGATTTACAGACAAGTATTCGTGGATTCCGAGCTTCTTTGAAGGCTGGAATGACGCCTTGATATTTGATAGGTCGTACAAGCCCAAACCAGCCTACTATGCCTTGCGGGAGGAGCTATTTTTGACTAAACCACCTGATTTTTCATCTATAGAAGAATTTGAAACAGGCGATTTCAGCAGCGTTAACTGGGAGTTGTCTGGTGATGTTAACTGGTTTGTCACTTCCGAAGAACAGAGCTCAGGCACTTATAGCGCAAGGGCCGGTTCAATTGAAGACGGTAAACGCTCAACTTTGAGAGTAGAATTTGATTGTACTTCGAGTGAGATCAGCTTTCATTGCAAAGTCTCTTCTGAATCAGGCTTTGACTACTTGAACTTCTACATTGATGGAGTAGAGCAAGACGAATGGTCAGGTGAGCAAGATTGGGTTCAGGTATCCTTCCCGGTTAAAGCGGGTACAAGAACTTTTGAGTGGACCTATTCAAAAGACGGTTCGATGTCAGAAGGGGAAGATACTGCATGGATTGATGATATAGTATTTCCTATTAATTGAAACATACATCTACCCGTATTATGAGCTGGTGATACTATCTACACCTCTTCCCAGATTTTCCATTGTTAATTCCGCCAATATGCCGGACCTTTATTCGCTGACCGCTCACTGGCTGGGAAAAATCTTCCGTCATCCAACTTTAGCTCACTTTAGGCACTTTAATTTACTTTAGCTCACTCCGCAGCCAGTGGGGTGCAATCCTTCGCACTACTACTACTGTTTCACAACGTTGGCAGCTCGTAGCCTTTGCGGTACTGTTTCGTCAGATACGTATTCGCCTGGGCATCGCCGATGAATCGTTCCTGCCCGGCATCGAATTTGAGCCGCCGACCGACCCGCATTGCGATATTAGCCATGTGACAGAGCGCCGCAGAGTAATGTCCCTCCTCGACGTCGGCGTTCAGGTCACTGACCTTGCGGCTGCGCACCGCCTTGATGAAATTCGATGTATGCGAATCACTGCCGCGCGGGCCGCCCGGCCCCTTCTTACCGTTCTTGAAGGTTACCTGCCAGCCCCTCCTGCCGATAGACATCGTCCCATTGTCACCGTAGAAAATATTGCCGTTGTCGTGACCCTCGCTGGGATAAGGAGCCCACAGCCGCATTTCGTACATCAAATAAACATCGTCGTATTCGAACGTGGCGACCTGCGTGTCCGGCGTCTGGTGGTCGTCGTCGTAGAATAACTGCCCGCCGCTGCAGGAGACAGCCTTGGGCAGTTTAACACCCAGGCCCCACCGTGCGATATCGATTTGATGCACGCCGTCATTGCCCGTATCGCCCGTTCCATAGTCCCAGAACCAGTGCCATTTATAGTGGTAGCGGTTGCGGTTGAAGGGACGTTTGGGTGCCGGCCCTAACCAAACGTCATAGTTGACATGTGCCGGTGCCTCGCTATCGGGCACACGGCCAATCGGGCCGCGTAACTGGCTGTTGATTGCTTTGGCCATTCGGATTTTGCCGAGCTTGCCCGACCGCATATACTCGACAGCATCCATAAAACTATCATAACTGCGGGACTGGGTGCCATGCTGAATAATCTTTTTATGTTTGCGGGCCAGATTCACAAGCAAACGTCCCTCGGAGATAGTGTGGCTCAGCGGCTTCTCCACATACACATCTTTGCCTGCAATAACTGAGAACCCCGCCAATGGCACGTGCCAATGGTCCGGCGTGGCAATGCAGACCACATCCAGCGACCTGTCTTCGAGCATCCGCCGATAGTCGCTATGGCCGGTCATCCTTTCATTACGGTCTTTAAATTTCTTCACTTCGCGGTCCAAAACATTCCCGTCCACATCGCACAGCGCCACCACCCGCACTCCCGGAGTATTATGGAAACTACCAATGAGTCCACGGCCTCGCCCGTTAATACCCACCACCGCAACGAGAATATCGTTGTTCGCCCCTCGTACACGGGAAAACGGCACTGCCAACGCGGCACCAGCCGCCAACGAACTCTTCACAAAATCTCGACGTGTAACACCTTTCATAATCAATCTCCTTTAAAAATAGGATTCCCACGAGAAAATCAGTTCGGATTTTTCTCCGTGATTCGATAAAGATGCACGTCCCACGCCTCGAAGCTGTCTTTGAAAACACCGTCCTTTGATATGATTGTTCGGTCCTCGCCGAGAACTTCCACGGTCCTCTTGCCCTCCAGGGCCTGCACGGTGAATTTTGCGTTTGTCTTGCCGTTTCGCATACCTACAGCAAAAAGATATGTTGCACCTTCCCGCTTCTTGGCCATAACTGCCACAGGCACATCTTTATTCTCTGATAATACGCTTACAGCATTATTGACCGTCGGACTGTTCAGCACCGGCGCAAGCTCACTAATCTGCCGATTTATCGCAGTAACCGCCGAGAGCATCTGGCCGTCGCTAAGAAGCGCCGATTCATTAAACCTCGGCTGCCATTCGTGGACAAAATAGATTAATCCCTGAGAGCCGTGTATGAGGGACATCCATACCTCGCATTTGACCTGTTGCGGTGTCGCCTTTTTTTCAAGGTTACTGATGTGCGTGCATTCGATACAGTTCCACACCACTTTTTTACCTTCGGTCCATGTATTCAGACGCTCAACGCCTCTTGCAACATACCAGAGCTTCCCTGCAACCTGTGGTTTTGAATGAACAGCCGGGTAGATGTCGAAGGAAGCAATGTCGCACCCTTTTACATATTCGGGATAATCCTCAGGGTGGTTCGTGCGAACGCCACGTCCGTGCCAGCCGTCCCAGGCCACACCCTGGCCAAGATTGAGAATCACCGGCCGCGAAGGATCGGCATTGCTGATCTTATGGTAGTCCTCGATTATCTTTCTCGGCAAAATCGGCGGGCCGTAGCCTTTATCTTTTCCTAATGATTGGGCGTTATCCGGCTCGTCCCCGTGCATCCACCCGATGATAGTCGGATCATCAATATGTTTAAGGCCCATTTTGTTTTGGTGACAGATAACTTTCATACCGGCCCTTTTCAGCTCTGCAAGCTGTTTTTCCGTCGGGCCTCTCCAGAGACCCACGTATGTATTGAAACCGGCCCTGCGATACCTTGACGCCTTATTCGGATTTTGCAGCCAGACGGCTATAGGAAAAAAGTCGGCACTGTGCGACGGGCCGTTCTTCCATTTTACATACGGACTTGCAGCAGCATTGTCACCATAGGCGAAACTAAAAACAGAGGCAAGAACAATAACGCAGGCTACAAAAATCACATTTCCTCGCATAAAACTACCTCCTGTAAAAAAGACAAGGGTAAATGAAAATCAAATGTAATCGTAAAAGATGTGTAAATACAATGTTAGCCCAACGCCATGCTCACTCAATTCAGCAACAACTTCCTTGACTTGGCACCCCCCGGTGAGTTGGTGATAACAGTTAACTTTAAACAGCAGGTTTCCTCGTTCAAATCGATATCTCAGCTACACTCAATTTACCTTGCAGCGACTATGTAAGCATCGGAATCAAAGACTAATAACGTCCCATATCCTCCATCATCATTTCTTCGCCATAATAATCATCCCCATAATCCTCAAACTCAGCGCCTCCTGTCCGTTGTCTGCGACCGGTGCTGCCGAAGGCTTTCAAAGGCTCCCTCGGCTCTTTTTCCAATAACCTAATGGCACCATACCACTTCTGTAAATCTTTGGCCCAATACGCTGTCCTGACAGGCATGTGCTCAATATCAACCCCGTCAAAGCTGTAAAGCATATCATAATAACGTCTCGTACTCAGATTCTTATCGCCGGACCAGTCATTCACTGCCACGGCATCAACCATAACAGCTCCGGTACTATAATTAATCGTATCCGGGTTCACAGCCTGGTCTTCAGGGCTGGTAACCGGGCCCATGCCCATTCGAGGATCTACAAAACCTCGCGATCGCGGATCTCTTCTGCTGGTTTGCGGTCTTTCAATCTCGGTCTCAACGACACCACCAATAATTTCTCCCCGGCTTACCTTAAAATCTTCACTGTGCCAATATCCCATCACATATTTGGAGACCTGAACCGTAACAACATTAGCAGCCTCGAGTATATGTTTCGCGAAGAAGTACAACCTTTCCGGAATCTCGACAGTCTCGGTAACATCGGAAAACTCGCTCCATAAAACAACTTCGTTCTTCCGCGATATATCCTCCTCACTTAACTGATCCGTCCCTGCCACCGGATTAAAAACGCCCAACCGAATTCTGTAGCGGTAACTCTTTCTTAGCTCAACAGTATCATCGTGTGCCCATAAAACAAGAGGCTCCCGCATCTTCTCCAGGTCCGTTCTCCAGGTAAGCCGAATATTGTCAAATTCATCGTAAACGTCATTCATCGACGGACCCCTTCGAATGAGTCTGTCGCCCGGCAGTCCAGACATCGTATAGTCTTCAATTCCACCTGGCTCCAGTCCCCCTCTGCTTCTCCCTCCTCTCGTACGCCTGCTTGTTGAGAGGCCCTGACCCGAGCCATAGCCGTCGTCGGACGAACGCCTTCTACCGCTCCCAGTCCCACTCCCAGTCCCAGTGCGGCTGCCTCGCCTTCGTGTGTCTTGACCACCAAAACCTCCCCCATAAATACCATCTCCACCACCGAATCCATCAGATGTTCCTCTACTCCTTCCCCCCGTACCGATCCCTGTTCCTGAACCGGCTCTTCTTGAACGCCGAGAGTCTGACCTTTCATTACTCTTCTGCTCGTCTGCTCTTACTTTTCGCCTTTCCTCAACCTTCTCCTTCCTCTGCATTTCCAGGAACTTTCTATGTATCACGGGAGGATACCACTCCTCGTACGCGGATGCAATTTGATAAGCCTCCGGCTGCAACAGGTCTATTTGAAGTTGTGGGTCGTCAAACTGAAGCTTCCAAACTTTCAACCTGCCCGCCGGCAAGCTGCTGGCATCTTCTATAATTTCAAACAATTTACCATAGTGGTCAATCTTGCTGCGCGGAACATCCTGCCAGTCACTCCAGTTACCATCCTTACCGAGTTCCTGCCGTTGAAGATGCACTGCCGCAAAAATCGGCTTCGCAAGACACGGATCAGACCATTGTTCGTCCACATCATCGACAAAACTATTTTTAAACCTCTCGTATAATCCCTCGATATCAAACTTGGCTTCCACCGTTACAAGGTCGATATCATTCGGCTCATTTGCAGCTTTATCATAAGGGGATTCTGCGGTGACAGCCAAAGTTGGCACATAAGCCACCGCTCTGATGTGCTCGACTGCCACATCGTTGACATCACCAATACGAGGAAGACGATACTCCCCCCCTGAACCGGCTCTTGAGGCATCAACTACATAAGGGACATGAGGCCACTTTGTAATATCAATATCATTTATGGACGAATCAAGCAGAGCAACAAACTCAGAAAGTTTCGACTTATAGGGCTCCGGGTTTTCGGGTGGTTCGTTGAGCTTCTGCCTCAAACTAAGTGCTTCTTCATGCACCTTTTCGTCAACTGCACTGGGGCTGTATTTCCCGTCGCCATAAAGAACATCGTTGGGGCTGAAAATAACACGCGTAATCAAAAGCCACACGCACACAATCCCGACAATTACCAAAATTATCTTCTCGACATATTCTTCGAAAAAACTACCTATTTTAATCATATCCATGCCCTCGAACGAAGTGAAGGGTCAAAGCTCGCTTCACATTTTTTTATGGCGGTTTTACCGGACTGTCGTTTCCTCTTCGCCCTTGAGTGTCTCCTTAACAGTTTCCGGCTTAATTTCCTCGTAGCCTTTCTTATTGAGGATATATTCGCAAATTAAATCCAATTCTACTACAGTATCTTCACCATAATCGTAAAGACTGTAAGGGTCATCTTCGACTGACTTGAACTTAGTCTCTAAAACCGTTATTGGATTATGCTTAAAAATCTGCTCCTGCTCTTCGCCGGAGAAACCTCTGAATTTATGCTCCTTGGCACTGCAAAGCTCTTGGATAAAAGGCAAAATAGATTTTATATTAAGCACAATGGCAACGTTAAAATGTATAACATCAATATTATTAGCATCATTGGAAAATCTTCCCGTGCAGGATTCTGTCAGACCATCGTCTTTAGCAAGAACGTAAATGGGCTTATCAACATCGTCTCTGTCTGTTCGAGAGTTTTTTTGACGTCTGCGCCCTGTAAATACATTGCCCCCTGCACCAGGTCTCCTTAGGCCCATAGTAAAACTTATTTGCCGAAGCTGTTTGACCGGCGCAGTCAGGACGTTCTCATAGTCCGAATTTACAGCACTTATAGTATCGAAAATATCTTCGTTAATCCAGTAAGCTAATTGGAAATACCAGCAATCCTCGACAGCTTCTTCCAACTTCACATCATATTTGTAATCTCCCCAGAAGTCATAACCACTCAAATCAGCCGGATTCGCATAAACAGATATAGACTTTGCCCGCTCTCGGCAAATCTCATCAATTACCATAATCTCAAGTTCGCCCATCATCATCGACCGCCCCATAGTCCCTCTCGAACCTCTCGAGCCCGCTCCCATTCTACCTCCATAAGGGGAACCTCTCATCATCCCACCAGGCCGTCCCATCATCCCACCAGACCGTCCCATCATCCCAGGCCCTCCCATCATCCCGGAACGTCCCCGCCGCCTTAAACGGGAATTTACTGCTGAATTTTCAATGCCTTGCTCTATCTCGGCGTCTGTAGGATAATCACCGGCATTTGTACGAATAATTAGCTCGTCAATCGCTTTGCGATACTTCTCGCCAAATTCCTGAAAAACCAGTGTAGAGGAAATGTTGTTAGGGTCAAGAAATATATCATAGCTTATTAATTCCCTTTTGGTGGTTTGTTCGGCCAAAATTGCTATCTCATTGGCATCTTTGGCATGTTCTTGCTGTCGCGCCTGCTCTAATTCCCACATACCACCGGGAACAGCATTGTCGATCTCTCGCTGTACTTTTTCGCCAACCGCAATACTATTTGTTTGTATCTCCGCCTTGAGTTTACTGCTCATAAGCTGCGTTGGGATAAAAAGAAGTACACCAATCAGCCCTATAACAATCGGCAGCAACAGCGATAAATTATTCTTAAAAACACTTAACTTCTCTAAAACATCTCTGAAATTCGGTATATTCATTTTTTTAGCTCACAAACCTAATTCAAGTTTCATTCTTTTACCGCCGGTTGACACGGAATCCCGCGACCAAGCTTATCCACCCGGAGGAGCAACCGGGGTTACCGGGGCTGCTGGTGGCATCCCCATCCTACCACCCATCATCCCCGGGTACGTAGGAGCAACAGCCTTGACAGACTCAGGTGCATCTCTCCAGACAAACTTAACGTTTAATACGAACCAATGGTCATTAACTGTATGAATGGGCATGCCCCTGCGGTCGAGTTTGGGTTGTCCGTTCGCTTGCCACTCAGGGATTTTATTAATTATCTCCCTTGTCATCGGGTCAATCAATACCCACTCCGCACTTTCTTCCTGAACGGCACCTCTTGGCGTTGGCTTGTATCTTACATCCGTAACACCTATCCCCGCAGGCATCTCAACTTCCCAGCTTACTTCCTTCATTTCCAGCTTGAATTGCTCAGGATCGGTCTTCTCGTACAGCTCGAAGGGGCTATTACCGTCAGTAACAAAATCGTCAAGGTGTAACAAGCGAGTTACCATTCCCCATTTATCCTTCTGGTCTTCAACTCCGTGAGGATCTATCAATTCACCTATCTTTTCATACGGACTGAAACCGGCTATGGTCATCACAAAGCCGGGCTTCTTCTCCTCGGCAGTTGCACCACCAAACCCGAACATCCCCCCTGGAGGAGCATACTGATATTGTGGCCCCATCCTCTCCATTTCCATCATCATTTCGTACTCGTACTCTTCCATCATATCAAACTCTTCACCTTCGGCTCCGGAAGTACCCCGGCTCTTACGAAATAAATCCGCCCCGCCAAACTGAGCTGTAGCAATGTCACTGGTAAAGTAAGCTGACATGCTCGTTATAAACATCTGCTTTCGGGCCTTGCGCGGAATCTCCAACATCCCTTCCACATCACCATTGGCAAAAGCCTGATAGAGCTTGGCTTGTTCGGGATTGTTCTTCTCATTCGGCAAAGCTGAAATTATAATCTCATGAATGCGTGGAATCATTTCACGGTATTTGAAAGGTTCGAAATCCTTTTCTATTGCTGCTTCATGCTCGGAACCTTCACGTTTTTCGTTATCGAGCTTCTGTTTGGCATCATCGACATCATTAAGAATGCTTCCAGTTCTTCCTCGGACCGGGCTGTTCTTCGTGTAATTCATCTTGTCCAGGCCCGTTCTGGCAAAGCACAAAAGTGAAACCGCAAGCAGCATACACGCCGCGGCTATAAAGTACTTGCCCTTGCTCGCCCAGGCCATTGACCGGGCAATATTCCGCGGAAGAAGGTTGCTTTCTATCCGGGCAACACCCAATCCCTGCAAAGCAAGACCATAGACAATTCCAAAATCGCAGACATTCTCGTGGAATTTAACCGGCGAGACCCCTGGACCCATCCCAAGTCTCTTAAACGAATCAGGCCTTTCAACTCGTATCTGTAGCGTCTGCTGTAGATATTTCAGCAGACCCCGCATCTTCGTTCCCCCGCCTAAGGCGACAATCCTCACTATTTTTGTGTCAGGATTCGAATTATTATAAAAGCCCAATGACCGCTGAACCTCAGAGCCTAAATCCGTAAAAACAGGCTTCATCGCTTGGAATATCTGCCGGGCGTACTTACTCACAGGAGCCGTACGTTTGAGCTTCTCAGCTTTTTCAAAATTAAGTCTGAATGCATCTGATATCGCCCGCGTAAAGGAATTACCTCCAAGAAGAATACATCTTTGCCAGACCGCTGACTTTGTGCAGACAACCAAATCCGTATTTTCAGCACCTATATTAAGAACAACAGTTGCTTGTTTGTCGGAAGTAACCAAATCAGGACGGTCGTGCAACAGATAGTTATACAAAGCCATAGGGGCCATCTGTACGTAGCTAACTTGAACATCTTCCCTGTTAAAATGCTCTAATGTTGCGTCGACAACTTCATTTTTAATCGCAAAAATACCCACCTTGATTTCAGGACTGTCATCCTCTGTCATCAACTGCCAGTCCCACTGCACATCGTTAATGCCAAAAGGAATCTGCTGGACAGCTTCAAACTTGACCATTTCAGGAATGCGCTTCGCCTCGACAGGCGGCAGATTCACAAACCGCGCAAAACTATTTTGACTCGGGACAGAAATAATAATCTCGTCCATGCTCAAATCGTACTTATTCACAAACTTGCGCAAACTCAACGCAACAAGTTCCTCTCTCTCGGCATCTGTCACGCCGTCTCCGCTAAGAATCTTGCCGTGACGGATATTGTCAAAGCCGATTACTTCAACAACACCACGCTCTGTGCTCAAGTACAATGCTTTCAGGGAACTGTTACCTATATCAATCGCCCAAACCGTACCGGCTTCTGCAGCCATAACAAACCTCCCGCTTGGTTTTCAATTAACCTTGTAAATATGCCTTAACAGATATAAATTATACTATATTATGAAGACTTTTTCTATAAATACTCTCGGCTGCAAAGTAAATCAATATGAAAGCCAGCAAATCCGAGAACTGCTCGATCAACTCGGACTCTACAAGGTTGAACCGCTTGAAAAACCTGACTTACTTATTATCAATACCTGCTGCGTTACTCACACTGCCTCAGCTAAGAGCCGGCAATACATCCGAAAAGCCAAAAAACTAA
>SDBS01003568.1_pt1 | contig 15281 bp, 7 predicted proteins | sample 2277091 | NCBI WGS metagenome assembly SDBS01 (sample SAMN10404972, study PRJNA504765) | marine sediment metagenome | isolation source: marine sediment core GS10_PC15, 163 cmbsf | place: Arctic Ocean: Southern Knipovich Ridge | collected 2010 | reverse complement strand
CTTGTGTCGCCGCTAGTGGGAGTTTCTCGGTCTGGCTCTAATAATTTTAAAGGGGGCGGCTGGTAAGAAAAAATCTTAGCTCCAGCTATTGGCTTGGTCTCTAATTTTATCCCACCAATCGGAGCTTCTGGCTGTTTAACCTCTTGGGGAGGAAAAGGATGAATCTCTTTTACCTTGAATCTAGGAGCAAAAATCCTTTTAATAATGGATCTCTTGGTAGAAATCTTTTCCTTATGGATCTGCGGCTCAATATCTTCTTTGGAGCGTGGTGTACGTAAAAATTGCCAGAAAATCAAACCTCCAATAATAACTAAAGCCAAAAATATGAACTGAGTTACCCAAATTTCAAAATATTTTAAAAGAGGCCAGCTTAGAATATAACCTAGCCAGCCCCCTCTCATAACTTGAGAGTTAAAACTTCCTAAAATTCCTGTTAGTCCCGAAACTAAAAGCAGAGTAGCTAAAATTATGGGCCAAAAAACTTTTTTTCCTTTCTTAAAAAAGCTTTCTTCCCCTCTTGCGTCTAAAAATGCTAATCCCCCTAAAATAAAAATTAAAGGAATTAGAAAAACTGCCTCTCCGATTACAAATCGGGTGCCTCTCATAAAAAGCTGGCCTGCTTTTCCTGCTTTTCCAAAAAAACTAAATCCAACTACTATTGCTGCTAAAATCATCGAAACACCGCAAATCATCTGTTTGACCTCTTCAGGCAAAGCAAAACGACCTGATCTTCTTCGTTTCTCAAATCTTTTTTTAAATTTTCGCTTTTTCTTTCTGAACATAACTAAATGGATATATCTATTTAGTATAGCATCTCAACTTATTCCTTAAATCCTGTTCCTGCTGGTATTAGTTTACCAATAATTACATTCTCTTTCAATCCTCTCAATTTATCTTGTTTTCCCTGAAGCGCTGCTTTAATCAAAACCCTGGAGGTTTCTTGGAAGGAGGCAGCAGATAAAAAGGAGTCGGTAGTAAGAGCTACTCGAGATATTCCAAGTAAAATAGTAACAGCTGTTGCTAACTTCTTTTTCTCTTTTTTTAACCTATTGTTTTCTTCAATAAATTTAGCTTTTTCAAGAACTTCTCCGATTGTAAAATAACTATCCCCAGAATCTTTAATTTTTACTCGAGAGAACATTTGGCGAATTATTACTTCAATATGTTTGTCATGAATAAGCGCCCCCTGAGAAACATAAATTTTCTGAATTTCTTTCAGAATATACCGTTTAGTTTCATCCTCGCCTTTTAACTTAAATACTTCTTTTAAATCCAAATTTCCTTCGCAAAGTTGTTGTCCTTTTTTGATATCTTGTCCTTTTTCTACTAAAATTGCTGTTTTGGAAGATATTTCATACTCAATAATATCGGTCTTTTGAGTCTTAGCAGTTTTAGAAACTTCATCGGAGCTTGTTTTTATTTTAATTATTCTCTCCGGCGTTATTTCTAACACTTTTCCTTTAACTTTGGAAATCTCTGCTTTTCCTCCAGGTGTCCTTGCTTCAAAAATTTCTTGAACCCTGGGAAGACCAAAGGTAATATCCCCTCCGCTTGCTACTCCTCCAGTGTGGAAAGTTCTCATCGTTAGCTGAGTGCCAGGTTCTCCGATTGCCTGAGCAGCCACAATTCCTACAGCTCTTCCTCGTTTAATTAATTCATTCAAACCAAGATCCCAGCCGTAACATTTCTGACAAATTCCTCGAACGGACCTGCAGCTAATAGGAGAACGAATTTTAACTTTTTCAATTCCTTTTTCTGCTATTTTTCTCGCTGCTTCCCAATCAATTATTTCTCCTTTTTTAACAATCTTTCCTATATTTTCTAAAGTTATTTGGCCTACAATTTTAAAAATAAAGTTCTGGCCTATTTCATCAGCCTCTTGCTTGAACACTTCAAAACCTATTTGGTCTTTACAGTCCCCTTCAAAAGTCACCACTTCATGAGAAACATCAACAAGACGTCTGGTTAGATATCCGGCAGTTGAGGTTCGTAACGCAGTATCGGCTGTTCCCTTTCTTGCCCCATGAGTAGAAATGAAATATTCCAAAACATCAAAACCTTCTTTAAATGAACTTTTAACCGGCATTTCAATAATTTGACCGGCTGGATTAATTACCAAACCTTTCATCCCGCTCATTTGAACTGGCTGAGTCCAAGACCCCCTGGCTCCTGAATCAACAATTAAAAATATCGGTCCCGTTTCAGGCAAGGTTTTTGGCACCAGTTTCTCAACTTCTGATTTTGCTCTTGTCCAAACCTCTATCACTTTGTTTCTTTTTTCTTCTCTGGAAAGTAGGCCTTTTTTAAAGTGGCTTTCAATCAATTCAATTTCTTTTTCCGCGGCTTCAATGATTTTTTTCTTTTCCGGTGGAACAATTAAATCATCCATTCCCCAAGTTATTCCTGATATAGTAGCTGATTCAAATCCTAAATCTTTAATTTTATCTAAAGTATCTTCGATTATTTCCTGCTTATACTTTTTGATAATTATCCCTATTATTTTTTCTAACTTCTTTGAATTCATTAATTCATTAACAAAAGGGTAGTCTTCAGGTAAAGTTTCATTGAATAAAATTCTACCAAGCGAGGTTTCTATGAGACCGCTTGTCATCCGTACCTTAATGCGAACTCTTAAATCTATCGCTCCGAGCTCATAGGCCATAATAGCTTCATCGGCACTGGAAAAAGATTTCCCTTCTCCTTTTGCTCCTTCTCTAATCTTAGTTAGCCAATAACAACCAATAATCATATCCTGAGTTGGCGCCACAATCGGTATACCGGTAGCAGGTTTCAATAAATTAATAGAAGACAACATTATCTCTTTTGCTTCCTTTTGAGCTTCATCGCTTAAAGGAACATGAACTGCCATTTGATCCCCGTCGAAATCAGCATTAAAGGCCTTACAAGTCATAGGATGAATTTCAATTGATTCTCCTTCAATCAAAACTGGTTGAAATGCTTGAATTCCTAATCGGTGAAGAGTAGGAGCTCGATTTAGTAAAACTAATTTATCTTTCACTACCTCCTCTAAAATTGCCCAAACCTCATCTGTTTCCTGTTCAATCAACCTTGACGCACCTCGAACATTATAAGAAAGTTCTTTATCTAAAATTTTCTTAATAACAAAGGGTTTAAATAATTCCAAAGCCATTTTTTTAGGAAGTCCGCACTGGTGAAGTTTTAATTGAGGCCCTACAACAATTACCGACCTTCCTGAATAATCAACCCGTTTACCCAAAAGATTTTGTCGAAATCTGCCTTGTTTTCCTTTAAGCATATCAGCCAAAGATTTTAAGAGCCGTTTTCCTCCAGTGGTAGCCGTAGTTAGAATTCCTTTTCTCATACTATTATCAATTAAAGCATCAACTGCTTCCTGAAGCATTCTTTTTTCATTCCTGACAATGACCTCGGGGGCAGCAATCTCTAATAAGTATTTTAGACGATTATTTCGATTAATTACTCTTCTATAAAGATCATTTAAGTCAGAAGAAGCATACCTGCCGCCATCTAATTGAACCATTGGCCTTAAATCAGGAGGCAAAATTGGCAAAACAGTTATAAATAGCCATTCCGGTCTAATTTTAGCCTTAACCAATCCCTGCAAAAACTTTAATCTCCTTAAAATCTTTCTTTGAGATATTGCCGCTACTTTTTCTACTTCTTTTTTTAGTTTTTTAATTTCCTGTTTTAAATCAATTTTTTCAAAAATATTCCTTAGGATCTCAGCTCCCGTTCCTGCTTCAAAAACTTCACCATATTTTAGAGAGTAATCATAATATTCAACTTCAGAAAAAACTTTCAAGGGTTTAATCCCTAAAAGATCTTCCCTTGCTTTATCTCTTGCAGCCTTTAATTCATCTAAAGTTTTCTTCAGCTCTTTTTTCTTTTTGATTTTTGCTCTCGCTTGCGAGGAACTTGTTCCTTTTTGATTTTTGATTTTTATCTTATACTCCTTCTCAATTTCCTTTAGTACTTTTTCTTTTGCTTCTTCATTAACACTGGTAACAACATAAGCGGCAAAATAAATTACTTTCTCCAACTGTTGCATAGGCACACCCAAAACCATTCCTATTCTCGAAGGAACTCCTCGTAAAAACCAAATATGAGAAACAGGGCAAGCTAATTTTATATGCCCCATCCTTTCCCTCCTCACCGAAGATTTAGTCACCTCAACTCCACACCTATCACAAATTATCCCCTTGTAGCGAACTCTTCTATATTTACCGCAATAACACTCGTAGTCCTTTTCCGGACCAAAAATTCTTTCGCAAAAAAGACCATCTTTTTCAGCTCTCTGGGTACGATAATTAATGGTTTCGGGTTTGGTAACCTCGCCTTTAGACCAAGACAAAATCTCCTCAGGCGAGGCAACTTTTATTCTTATGGCTTCTAAGTCTACTACTTTCATAGCTTTAAAAACTTAAAAATAAAATAACAAAATAATATAAAACTCTTTTTATTCTTGTGTTATTTTATTCTTGTATTTTCAGATGGTTTCTCTTCCCTGGATTTCCCCTTTATCTCCACGCTAAGCCCAAGGGACTTTAGCTCATTAACCAAAAGATTGAATGATGCGGGAATATTTGGATTTCTAATTGGCTCTCCTTTTAGAATTGCTTCATAGGTTGCCGCCCTTCCTAAAACATCGTCTGATTTTATAGTCAACATTTCTTGCAAAATATGAGCTGCTCCGTATCCTTCCAAAGCCCAGACCTCCATTTCTCCAAATCTTTGTCCCCCAAACTGCGCTTTACCTCCTAATGGCTGTTGAGTAATCAAAGAATAAGGACCAATTGAACGCATATGAATTTTATCTTCAACCATATGGATTAACTTCATCATATATATATAACCCACTGTAATTTTTTCTGAAAAAGGAAGGCCGGTTCTTCCATCATATAAAATAACTTTTCCATCTTCTGTAAAGCCTGCCGTTTTTAACTCTTGTTTAATGTCTTTTTCAGTGGCGCCTGTCATAGCGGGAGAAATAGCAATATATCCCAATTTTTCAGCGGCTAAGCCAAGGTGAGTTTCTAATATTTGCCCGATATTCATTCGTGAAGCTACGCCCAAAGGATTCAAAATAATATCTATAGGCGTGCCATCCTCTAAAAATGGCATTTCTTCTTCTGGCGTAACTCTGGAAATAACTCCTTTGTTTCCATGACGGCCAGCTAATTTATCTCCTGCTTGAATTTTTCGAAGCACAGCTATTTCAACCTCAATTCTTTTTATAACCCCGGCCTCCAACTTATGTCCCTCTTCTCTAAGAAAAATCTTTACTCCAACTACTCTTCCTCGCTTTCCATGTTCCATCAATAAAGAAGTATCTTTAACATCTCTTGCCTTCTCTCCAAAAATTGCTCTCAATAATCTTTCTTCAGCAGTCAAACCAGCTTCTCCTTTTGGTGAAATCTTACCCGCTAAAATATCATTCGGTCCGACTTCCGCCCCAATCCTAATAATACCTTCTTCATCCAAATCTTTTAATTTTTCTTCTGAAACATTGGGAATATCACAGGTAGTAATTTCAGGCCCGAGCTTTGTCTCTCTTACATCACAAGTGAAATTCTCAAGATGTATTGAAGCATAATAGTCGTCTTTTACTAATCTCTCTGAGATAACAATTGCATCTTCAAAGGTTGCCCCCTGCCAAGAAAGAAAGGCAACAAGAACATTCTGGCCCAAAGCTAACCTTCCTTGAGAAATTGCTCCGCCATCCGCCAGAATATCTCCTTTTTTAACTTCTTGTCCTTTTTTAACTATTGGTCTTTGATGAAAACAGGTATATTGATTGGTTCTTACAAAGGTTTTCAAATCATAATTTTTGATTTTTGCTCTCGCTTGCGAGGAACTTGTTCCTTTTTGATCTTTGATTTGTATATGGTCGGCATCAACTTCAATTACTTTTCCATTTTCTTGTGCAATTATTTCCTGGCCAGAATCCCTAGCCACTCTTTCTTCTACCCCTGAGCAAACCAAAGGCACTTCTGGCTTTACAAGAGGAACAGACTGCCGCTGCATGTTAGAACCCATAAGAGCTCTGTTCGCATCGTCATTTTGTAAAAAAGGAATTAGCGACGTTCCAACAGAAAAACACTGCTCAGCAGAAACATCCATATAATCTATTTTGCTTCTATCAATCAATCCCGCTCTTCCTTTTATTCTTGCCTCAACTTTTTTAGGAATAATTCTCTTTTTCTCATCAACAGCTACTCCTCCATGAGCAATATTATATTTCTCTCCTTCAAAGGCATTAAGATAGTAAACCGTTGAAGCAACCTGCCCTTTTTCTACTTTAAAATAAGGAGTTTCAATAAATCCATAAGGATTAACTTTTGCAAAAGTGGCTAAGTGGTTTACCAATCCAATATTTGGACCCTCGGGAGTTTGAATTGGACAAATTCTTCCGTAATGGGAAGGCTGAACATCTCTGACTTCAAATCCCGCCCTCTCCCGAGTTAGTCCCCCGGGCCCAGTAGCTGACAATCTTCTTTTGTGTTCTAATTCCGCCAAAGGATTTTCGTTATCCATAAATTGGCACATCTGGGAAGAAGTAAAAAATTCCTTAATAACCGCCATAACCGGTCGGGGATTAATTAATTGAGCAGGGGTTAAAGTGTAAACATCCAAAGTGGACATCCTGTCTTTTATCATCCTTTCCATCCTCATTAAACCCACCCTCAATCTGTTTTGCAAAAGTTCCGACATGGTTCTCACCCTTCGGTTCCCCAAGTGATCAATTTCATCTGGCTTTCCCTCGGGGTCATTATTTAACCTTATTATTTCTCTCATTACTGCCACTATATCTTCTGGTTTCAAAACTCTATCTTCCGGCGTAATTTGGGATTTGGGATTTTTGATTTGGGATTTCAACTCCGGCAGGCGCTGCCACATTCTCCATCGGCCAACTTTAGATAAATCATATCTCTCAAAATTAAAAAATACACTTTCTATCAGTTCTTTTGCCGTATCGGGTGTTACTAAATCTCCTGGCCGCAGCCGTCTGTAGATTTCGACTAGAGCTTCCCCTTGATTTTCAGTTAGGTCTCGTTTTAAAGTTTCTTCAATGTATTTTATTTCTGAACCTTGTTCAAGATCCTGAAAAATCTTTTTTATTTGTTCATCGTCCCATCCTCCGAGAGCCTTCAATAAAGTAGTAGATGCTACCTTTCTTTTCCGGTCAATCTTTACACCGATAAATCCTGATGCTTCGGTTTCAAATTCAAGCCAGGACCCCCGGTTAGGAATAATTTTAGCGCCAAAACGGTTCCTTCCCTGAACGGTCTGGAGGGTAAAAAAAGCCCCGGGAGAGCGAATAAGTTGAGAGATTGCTACTCTTTCAATCCCATTAACAACGAAAGTTCCCCTTTCAGTCATCAAGGGGAAATCAGCTAAAAAAACCTCCTGTTCTTTAATCTCTTTTGTTTTAAGGTTGACTAATTTTGCTTTGACCCGCAGGGACGCCTCATAAGAATCGTTATTTTGTTTAGCCTCCAAGTCGGTTTTATACTTTGGTTTTTCCAGTTTATAATCTAAAAACCAAAGCTCAAGCTCTTTACCAGTATAATCTCGAATAGGAAAAATTTCAGAAAAAAGTTCTTTTAAACCCTCCTCCCAAAGCCACTGCCAGCTCTCTTTTTGGAGGCTTAATAAATAAGGTATAGGCAAAGAAATCTTTGATTTTGAAAAACTTTTAGTTCTCATGCTCTAAAAAATTAAAAGTGCCCTAACTTTTTTAGGGTAAAAGATTTTTTAAATTATCTAAAGGGGAAGAAAGATTAAATACATAAAAAAGATATTTTTAGAATAAAATATCTCTCTTTTTAGCATACAAACACTAACATTTAGATTTTAATCTTTTCAAGAAAAAATGTCAAGCCCTCACGCCATAACAAGGATTAACTTTATCAATTTACCCCGCCAAAGGCGGAGCCTGTCCTCGTTAGGTCGTGAGAGCAAAGACAAAAGCCACCGATGCCCAAACTACAATAACCAGCCCTTACTCTTCAGTCTCTTCATTCTCTTCAGTTTCTTCAATCTCCTCAATCTCCAAATGCTCTTCTTCAATAGGAACAACTGGGGGCACATCTTTAACTATCCCTGCCAAGATACTTTTTCCAGCTTCTAAATTATCTAAGATTATCTCAACTTGTAAATTATCAGGATTTAAAGCCAAAATTCTCTTAAATACCGCAACTGTCAATTCTTTTTCGCCCAATTGATTATAGGTTAAGCCTAAGAAATACAAGGCATTAGAATAACTAGAATTAAGCAAAACCGCTCTTTCAAATTCAATTCGAGCTTTCTGAAAGTCCTTATTCTGATAATAAATTAACCCCAGCTGAAAAGCTAAACCAATATCATTAGGAGCAGAATCTCTTGCCCTTTCAAGTTCACTAATCGCTTCTAATTGTTTTCCCTGGGCTTGATAAACTATTGCCAACTGAAAATGAGCTGGAGCATAATCGGATTTTAGCTCAATTGCTTTTTTAAATTGTTCTTCTGCTTTACTAAGATTTTCTCTCCTTCTTTCTGTATCTTCCTCGGATAAAAAGGTATTTTCTTTCAAAAGAGAAATCCCTGACTGGGTTGGAAAATAAGGATTGATTGGTTCAAGCTTTAGAGCTTCCTCATAGGAATCTACTGCCCAATCTTTTGTTCCACTAATTACTCCAATCAGATTCTGATAAATAAATCCTCTAACTGACCAATTAGCAACGTTGTTAGGATTCACATCTGTAGCCACCTTGGCGGAATTTACAGTATTATTAATAAAAATTTGAATTCTCTGAGTAATTTCCTCTCGGGATAGATCCGTACTTCTGGCTACTTCATCTATACTCCAAAGATAAACTTGACTCAACTCCCGCCAATATAAATCTATCTTTGGATTTATTCTCACTGTTTTAGTTAGATATTCTAAACTTTGGGCACTTCTTCCCTCTTGCCAAGCTCTAACTCCTTTAGAATAATTTATCTCAGCCAAATACTTTTGACCTCCAAGAATAAGAATTCCTAAACCAAAAATGAAAACCATAGTAAAGACAAAGGTAACTACGAGGGTTATTAAAGAAGATGGCTTAAGCAAAAACTCTTTTTTGGCAGAAGAAAACAAAGAAATAAAACTTCCTATCAGCAGAAAGTAAACAAAATCCAAAGACAAGCTTGATTCATATAAAAAATATCCTATGCTAAGAACCGTAAAGCTAATAAAAATCCCCGAACCCAAAATCCAGAAAAATCCTTCGTTCCGTTCTTCTTCTGTTTTAGATAAAATTTCTTCTGATGTTTTCTCATCCAAAGCGCGAGATAAATTCTCGGTTTGAGCTTTATCAGATTTTTTAAAAAGAAATTTTATCCCGTAAAACACAAAAGATCCAATCAGGACTAAAAACGAAAGAGCTCCTAAAATTCCCGTAGTAGACAGAGTGGTAAGAAATTTTGAACCGGCCTGATTAAATCTTACGTTCCAAAACGAACTTTGGTTAAAACTGATACTCTTATATTTTGAAAAATTATAAACAAAAGTACCTGGACCAGAACCAAAAATCGGGCTGTCCTTTAAGGTTTGCGTTGCAATGTCTAAACTATCCTTCTGGGTTAAAAAAATCTCGGAAGGTCGGGCAGCCCCGCTTAATGAAGCAGGAATCTGGAATCCGAACAAACTAAAAAACAAAGCTAAAGCTAAAAAGAACATTGGCAAAACCAACCAGCGACTATCAAAAAATTCTCTTTTTTGCATTCCGAAGGCAATAATCATGGCAGAGCCTACTATAACCAACCACCAGGTAGTTGGAAAGTTTACCAAAACCAATAGAATAGCGCTCAATATTATTGCCACCATGGCAAATCCCTTCAGATATTTCTTAGTGCTTATAATTAAAGAAATAACAAACAGGGGCAATAAAACAGCTGTAAACACACCCAAAATGTTTACCATTCCAATAGTGTTGAAAAGACTCCCCTTGCTAAAATCAAAAGGAAGTAAGAACTTGCCAAAAAGTTGTAGGGAGCCAAAAGCTATTGCCAAAAAGCAGGAAAACAGCAACATAGTTATCAGATGAAGAATCTCCCGCTTTTCAAAAATATTGACCAGCAAAAAATAAAGCAGGGAAAACCCAAGCAAAGTAATTAAACTCTCGGCTGTAATCTGAGGCCAGCCCCAGAAACTTCCATATCGCCAAGCAGAGAAAATTGTTGAAATAAGATAAACTAAAAATAAAAGAATTATTGGGATGTGAACTAAACTTAAACTAATTTTAAGTTTTCCTGAAATCAAAGTTTTCAAAATCCAGGCAAAGAGAGAAACAAAAACTAAAACGATTAATAATGCCTGCTTATTGAAATCAAGAACATTTGATGTCCATGGTAAAAAGAAAATTGGCATCAAAAAAGCCAAAAGATAAATACTAATTTTAGAAATCTTTTCGCAAGTTTTAACCATTGTTGGAGATTTACCCATAATAGTTAATTTTCCCTTAGAAACCTTTTTGTTATTTTTAACCATTGTTGGAGATTTACCAATAATAGTTAATTTTACCTTAGAAACCTTTTCGTAGTTTTTAGTCATTGTTATAGATTTATTCATAATAGTTAATCATAGCTAATTTTTTTGTCATGGTTTATTTATTTGTTTACTTGTTTGTTAATTTAAAGATGCTTTAATTTTTTGAACTCACTATGGTTAGTTTTATAAAAAGCATTAACCATTGTCAAGCTCACCTTTGATCGTCTTTATGGACAACTAAGATTCTCATAATGTTTAATCCGTTTAATTTCTCTATTTTCGTCCAAAACAATACAGACAGCGTCTATTCTACAAGATTTATAATTTTTAGCATTATATGCCATATAGGCTCGTGCATTTCTAACAAATCGATGCATTTTATCTTTGTTTAGAGAATCTTCAGGAATTCCAAACTGCTCGCCTATCCTTGTTTTAACTTCTACAAAGACCAAACTATTCTTATCCTGAACAATTAAATCAATTTCAGCATATTTATTTTTGTAATTTTGGTCAATAGTAACATATCCTTTCTTTTTCAAATACTCTTTCGCAATATTTTCCCCTAGTCGTCCTATGTTAAGATTATGTTCTTTCCAGTCCATAATAATTTTTAAGCTCCAATGACCAAATCCCAATGCCCATTCAAGCCCTAAGCCCTAATGCCCAATTGGGATTTATGATTTGGGATTTGATTGGTCATTGGTCGTTGGGATTTGTGATTTATTTAATATAGTATTTCCCATTTTCAATAAATAATAATCCTTTAAGTTGCATTAAAGAAACAACTGTGCCAATTTCAGCAGCTGAAACTCTCAACAATCTAGATAATATATCTATCTCCATCGATTCTCTTTGTAATTCTTTAATTATACGTTGTTCTAATTTACTTAATGCAAAATTTCCCGAAAAGGTTTTTTGATTTTTAAAATCCATCTTTATGTCAAAATATTCTAAAACATCTCTGCTGTCTGTTACTATATCTGCTCCTTGTTTAATTAATTGATTTGTGCCTTTTGACATAACACTGCTTAGCGGGCCCGGTACGGCAAAAATCTTTTTATTATATTTTTTGGCGAAATTAGCTGTGATTAAAGAACCACTTTTTTCTTCTGCTTCAATAATCATAGCTGCTTTAGACAAACCAGCTACAATCCTATTTCTTTTTGGATAGGCCCATAGTGTTGGGAAAAAATCTCCTTCAAATTCAGAAATAATAAGTCCGTTATTTTCCAATATTTCTTTATATAATTCTTCTTGATATTTGGGATGAATTAAATCAATGCCAGAAGGCATCACTGCGATTGTTCTGCCCCCTGCGTCTAAAGATGCTTTGTGGGCTGTGGCATCAATTCCATACATAAATCCTGAAACAATTGTTATTCCTCTGCTTGCTATTTCTAAAACCAGCTTGCTGGCAATCTGTCTGCCATAACTTGTCATTCTTCTTGAACCGACAACTGCTAAACAATTTTCAAAGATCTTCTCATCCCAATTTCCTTTATAATACAGCTGCTTCGGCGGATCGTTTATCTTTTTTAATAATTTGGGATATTTGGGGTCGTTTATTGTGATTACACCTTGCATTAAATTTTGAATTTTCATGAAAACCGATTTTGCGAAAAAAAGCAAATTTTGAACCGTAAATGTGGACGCTCGCCCGAGCGAAGCAAGAGCAGGGATAAGCGGTGAAAAATTTGCTTTTTGAAGCTACGGAGTCATTGCTAATACAAATCCCCACACCTTCCTAACGCCTGATTGCTTCAAGACCTTGCAGCATTCTTTCATGGTAGCGCCTGTTGTAAAAACATCATCAACTAGTAATACATTTTCAATTTGTGATAAGCCTGGCTTATCACAAATTGGGGATTCTTCGAAACTATCTTTTACATTTTGCAGTCTTTCTCCTTTATCTAATTTTGCTTGGCTTTCAGTATCTTTTATCTTTTTAAGCAGATAAGCAACTCTGCGATTAGAAATCTTTCCAATTTCTTTAGCAATAAGTTCTGCTTGATTAAAACCTCTCTTCTTTTCTTTTTTTCTATACATTGGAATATAAGCGATATATGTATTTCTATAAGACAAAAAGGATAAAAACGCGTAAAATCTATTATTTTCATCATTCGCTATTAATTTAAAAAAGTTCTCTATTATTTCACCGATGGCATGCGTAATACCATCATATTTAATTTTATAAATTAAGTTTTTTATTAATCCCTCATAGTCCCATGCGCTTATTAAACCATCTAAACTATATTTTCTAAGGCAACCTGGATGACTTTCTCCAAAAAAGCTTGAGCTATGACAGATTGGGCAAACTGGCAAGGTCTCTGAAATAAAAACATTGCATTCATCACAAATATATCTTCCTTCTTTCTTGCACCCTACACAAAATTTTGGAAACAAAATGTCTAAAATGGCATCTTTTATTTTTCTCATTTTATTTGTGATAAGCCAGGCTTATCACACTTATTAAAAGCAAGACCAACCATAAACACTGCAAGAACCGCACTCACTGCCAAGGCGGTGGTTCCAAATATAAATGACAATTTTCTACTCCAAACCAATTCATATATTAAAGCGCTGAAACTAGTAAAAAATAGAACAGATAGTAAGATTAATGATCTTTGTTTCATTGTGCTAAAAAATATTTAAATTTATTATTCTAATTCTTGCGTAGGTTCAGGCTCTGGTTCAGGATCTGGTTCAGGATCTGGTTCAGGCTCTGGTTCAGGCTCTGGTTCAGGCTCTGGTTCAGGCTCTGGTTCAGGCTCTGGTTCAGGCTCTGGCTCTGGTTCCGGATCTGGATCTGGTTCCTGTTCTTCCGCTACAGGCGGATCAGCCTCGGGCTCAGATTCTGGTTCTGGTTCAGATCCTGGCTCAGACTCTAGCTCTGATCCAGAATAGATACAAGAACCATCGTCTATTGTGGTATCAGGATTGTAGTTTAAAGCATTAAAATCTGTGCAACCCATTACTTCGTATTGGCAGGAACCATCATCTATCACAACATCAGGATTGTAATTCAAAGCGCCAGAGTCAGTGCATCCTTCTATTACATTATACTGAGAAAGCAAATCAGTAATGACAATCTGACCATCAAGAAATTCAACTTTATCACATTCTGCTTTTATTCTTGTCAACTCCCCCTGTACAATCATACTGCAATAAACCTCTCCTGTCAGCTGATCAACCATTTCTATTTTATCAACTCTGGCAGTGTTAGCAATTACTTTATCTACAATAATCTCTCTTACTTGAGCAATGCCGTTTTCTATAAATAGCCCAAGGAAAGCTAAGGATTGCTTTATTTTTTGGACAAAGGGTGAAAGGAGAGATGGCTCACCATTTGTTATGCCGTCTACTGTTCCATCGCCTATTGTGCCGTCTTCAACAATAAGCTGGCCGTCTTGAAATTCTTTTACAAAATCAGTGCCAAATGTTTCATCCAAGAACTTAACTAATTGTTCCATTTCAACTCTTAATGCTTTGCCTGTTATTACATTTTCTGAGTAAAATATCCATTCGCCGGTTTCAGGGTCGTGGGGAGATACTGATGTTGAATTACCTGCAGCGTCAAAAGCATACATCTCTCCGCCAGTTGAATACAATAAAGCAGAAGCGCTTAAAGAAGCTGTAGGAAGAATAGAGGCATTACCTATGCTGAAGACGCCTTGGCCTAAACCAAAGTCAACTTCACCTGATATTCCCAGGCCCATATTTCCAACGCTGTCCACTATAAGGATATCTCCATCAGCATCTGCGGTGGAAGATATCATAAAATAATCTCCGTTTGCTGACACAGCCTCTAAAACTGAATCTGGAGTAGTATCTCCGATGCCGACATTACCACCCATAATAGCCACAATTCCGTCAGCTCCATCTCCGCCATTTGCTCCCGGGACTAAGTAAATATTACCTCCATCACCATCATCTTCTCCGCCATTACCTACTCCTCCAGGTCCACCCGCACCACCTGTAATTGTTATATCTCCACCATCTCCGCCATCTGTAGTTCCATATCCTATTCCTCCAAGCCCACCTGTTATTGTATGACTATCTCCATCCTCAGCTTTAACTCCTGGAGGAAAATTAGCACTTCCTTCTGCTCCAGTTACTGTCATAGAGCCATTTACATCTAAGTCCACAGCAAAAGTAGCTCCTGCTGAATCTATTTCTAATCGTTCAGTTCCGGCTGTTGAGAAATTAATTTTATCATAACCACTTGACCACATACCAGTATTACTATCTCCAGTAAAAGAGAACGATGGTGTTCCTGTTGCTCCTAATGAAGCAAAGAAATCACTGCCTGATGCGTATCCTGTAACATCTAAGTTCTCATCAATGCCGACATCACCAGAAGCAAAAGTAAAACCATCTGCACTAATAAAAGAAACTCCTCCTGATGGAAAATTGAACCAACTATTAGTTTCTCCAACAACAATAGCTAATCTCTCCATATCTATCTGGTTTGTTGGAGTCCCAACTCTGTATAGATATAAATGTACTCTATCTGTTCCATCTCCATCTTTACTATAAAAAGCATATCCAGCACCAGTTCCGCTTTGTTGTCCTTGAAAACTCATACTCTGCCCATCTGTATCTCCCCCGATTATATAATCCATTACTGGAGATGTTAGAGTTAATTCATCAAATGTTCCATCTCCTGTTACTGAAATATCATTATCAAATAGATAATGAGTTCCAGCACCATCAAACCTCATTACTCCACCCGCACTATCATAAATATCCATAGTTCCTAAATTAAGTTTAC
>SDBS01003567.1_pt1 | contig 15281 bp, 15 predicted proteins | sample 2277091 | NCBI WGS metagenome assembly SDBS01 (sample SAMN10404972, study PRJNA504765) | marine sediment metagenome | isolation source: marine sediment core GS10_PC15, 163 cmbsf | place: Arctic Ocean: Southern Knipovich Ridge | collected 2010 | reverse complement strand
ATCAGCAGCAGCGCAGTTGCGAGGAGCAGGTACATCATCCGCATGCCCCTGCCCTCTCAGAGCTTCCGGAGGGCCATGAAGCTGCAGACGGTCATCCCTCCGATGGCCACGATCACGAGTGCGAGCTGTATCAGGCCCAGGGCGTCCAGGGGGATGTCTTTCCAGAAGAGCATCAGGCATCCCGCTGCAATCATCATCGCCAGTCCGGCAACAACCATTGCGAAACCGGCGGCCCTGTTCGCGGGAAACCAGATTTCCGGGTCGGAGAGTGTCTTCCTGGTGCGAAAGCCGTACAGCCTGTTCGGCCTGACCTTTCCCAGGATCATGGGTATTGCGAGCAGGACTATGAGCAGTCCGCCACCGATCGTCATCAGGTTCAGTGTGAGGTTGTCTATCTCTTCCTTCCGGATGCCGTCAGTCGAGTTTGAGGAGCTTGATGGCGATGCTTCCCGACCCGGTCGTCAGACGGCAGATGTAAGCGCCGTTGGGCAGATTCGATCCGCTGTCGTCCCGGCCGTTCCAGAGCACCTGCCCGATGCTCCCGGCTCCAGTTTCAAGGTGCCGAACCATTCTACCTGTAAGATCGTAAAGACGCAGGTCCGCTTCCCCGGCAGCGGGAAGCTCGAACCTTATGACGATCGCGACAGTGAACGGGTTCGGGTAGCACTCCACGGCAAGGACCTGGCCGGCAGACTGTTCTTCACCTGCACCAGTTCCGCCCGTGTCCAGGAATGCGCTCCTGTAGGGGTCGTGCCTGAACATGGGCCAGCCGGGACCATTGCCTTCCCCGGCGGTGAGCGCGTACGCTCTCCCGTGGTTGTTCTGTGGTGCGGCGGATGTTCCGTACCCGCCTACGATGAAGACATCCATCTTCCCATCATCGTTGAAATCGGTCAGTACTGGTGCATGGTCGATATCGAAGGTATTTCCGTAATGGTTTTCCAGGTCGATCGACCATATCAGATCGGGAGACGTTCCCGTGTACGCCGATAGCACGCCACCGTCCGTCCCTACGATGATGTCGGTTATCGTATCGCCGTCGATGTTGCAAAGGGCCACGCCCCTGAAGGAGCTCCCCCCCAGCGTGGCGGACCATTTCAGGTTACCTTCCCAGTCAAGGACACCGAGCTGAGTATACGACACGTAGACGATCTCGAGGTGATCGTCTCCGTCCAGGTCCGCGATGGAAGTAGGAGCAGCAACGTAGTACGGAGTGAGATAGCTCCACACCAGAGATCCGTCCTCAGCGTTGAGGACGTAGATGAAGTGATCGTAAGAGCCGATCACTATCTCCATCTTTCCGTCCTCGTCCACGTCGGCGAAGGATCCTCCGTGGTACATGTAATCCTGAGGTAGTTCGCAGGTCCAGATGATTGATCCCGTCTCGCCGTCTATTCCGTAGACGTTACAGTCGCCTGCCCACTGGGCAACGACAACGTCGAGATCATCGTCACCATCGATATCGAGGATGTTCGGGCACGTCTGGATCGCGGCACTGGTGTTCGTACTGCAGGCCCAGACCTGGCTGCCATCCTCGCCGTTGAAACAGAATATCCACCCGTTGAACGTGCCGCAGACGACCTCAGGCAGACCGTCGTTGTCGAGGTCTGCAATCGCGGGTGGTGAATCTATGCAGTTCCCGTACCCGGTCGAAGCCTTCCATTCTACGGATCCCGTGGCTCCAACGAAGCAGTAGACGGAGCACGGGGAAGAGCCCGGCACGATGACCTCCAGTTCGCCGTCCAGATCTACATCGGCGATTACAGGCGAGGCATCGTTACAGCCATCGGTGAAGTAGCTCCACAGTTCCGAGCCGTCATCTGCATTGAGCGCATGAATGGTCTCGTCGTTGAAATAGGTCCCGAAGACGATCTCCGGAAGACCATCCCCGTCGATGTCATCAACGGCTGCCGACCCGAACGATGGAGCGTCAAGGTCGAACCACCACTGTATCTCGGGGTAGGGCTGAGCCGATCCTGAACCCGTGAGTATCAGAAGAACCAGGAGGATAAGACCGGAACAGTAATGACCTGATGGGCAACACATGATCAATCCCTCCGTCGCTATATATGATCTCATTTCAGCATATAGGATTACCAAGCACGTACGTCAGGTCAAGCGTATCACCTGATGTAACGGCAGTTGACACGGTCCCTGACAGGTCATACTATGAATTCAGAGCCGCAAATTACTGCTGCCAGAATACATCACTGAGCCAGCTTGTCTACTCGGTGCCTGTAATAAATAGACCAACCAGAGGAGGTGTCTGTTATGACAGAACAGGGGAGCTTGTACACCAAGACAATCAGCCCGCCAGGATGCAAGCACATGAGGAAGGAAATCAGGATTGTACCGGGCATCAGGAAGAAGCTGATGTTCGGAAGGTGCATGCTGAAGAGGGACAGCGATGTCAGGGAAGAGATAAGAAGTGCTGCTGAGAAGATCTGGTCCAGTACTGCGGACAACCGTGACTGCAGGTTCTTCGAATCGCATCAATGGGAGGCATGCCCCAGGTATCACCCCGTTGATCAGTAATCCCGGCTCTGGCCCCGATCGGGGTCGCCGAGGGTTTCTGTCATCAGGTGAGCGCCGATGACATTCTCAATTGACATCCGAGACGGAGACATCCCGAATTCCATCGAGATGAGGGATTATACCCCTCAGTCTTCCTCGACCCGCTACCTCCAGGCGTTTACTTCACGCATCCGAATACGGGATAAGGAAGACAGGGCTGAATACCGCTCAGAGCTTTGACATCTACAGCCGGTGCCGATATTGTTTTTTTTGTAAAGTGTAGACAATAGGTTGGGTATTATTCACGTCTTTTACGGCAGTGTTGCAGCAAAAGTAAATAATAATTCCTATCGCTTCCCGTATCTTACGAAAGTAAGAGAAATCCTTACTTAACCACAGCAGAACTGGGAGAATGAAATGTCAGAATGTCAACACCGATGGGAGATGGCGAATATCCAGTTCGGATTCATGACTTTCGAGAGGTGTTTCCACTGCGGTGGTTTGAGAACTTACTTCTCTACAGAAACCTCGCCTCATCTGGGAGAGGAGTACCGTGAAGACGATCATTTCTGGAGTATTACCGAGAACGCCCAGACATTCAAATTCGACCTGAAATGTACTGAATGCGGTCATGTCGAGGAATTCCATAACCTGATGGGTCTTATGTACTGCACCGGCTGTATGCCGGACTGCAGAGTGGTGATTCTCCAGAAGGAATTAGAACGCGATAAGACATGGGTCACCGTTGCATTCGGTCACCTTCCAAAAACAGAAGACGATCAGATCCCCCGGGAAAAACTGAACGTGCTGACGGAATTCTTTAATCAGAGAAGGGATACTACCCGCTCGAGGGTCAAGATCGTTTCCTTCGATCTCATCGATGACCTCAGTATTTGCATGGGCGAATTCATACATGACGTCGGAATGCTGTCGCAGGAACCACCGGATGAAAGAAAGCCCCTGTTGTGATTTCAGATCTAATCGATCCAGATGTGTTACCAGGAGGAATTAAATGACTACAAAGGAACTGGTTGAGAAGGTTGGCTTCAAACCCCTGAGCGAGTTCGAGGACCGGGAAGTTACCGGTGTCTTCGTATCGGATATGGTCAGCGACGTCATGGCCGGAGCAAAGTCGGGAAATCTCTGGCTTACGATACAGACGCATAAGAGTATCATTCCAGCAGCTAATCTCGTAGATGTATCCGCAGTTGTGATCACGAGCGGAAAGCAGGTTCCACAGGATACGGTGGAACTTGCCAGCAAGTTCGACATAGCCATCCTATCCTCACCGCTTGCGACCTTCGAGCTGGTTGGAAAGCTGTACGCGCTGGGTCTGGGAAACAAGTAGAAGTCATGCCGGTTTCTATGGATGTTATCCTGTGATTTATCGTCTGGGGACAGTTCTGAATTCTTACCCGGATCTTCTTTGGGGTAGGTGAACACCTTGCAGATAAAAATGGTAATGGAAGCGCTGGATGCGGTGGTGATCGAGGGAACGAACAGGCTTACAGAGTCATTCGATCATGTATACGCATCAGACTTCATGAGTGACGTCCTGGCCTTCGGCAAACCGTTTTCGATCCTTCTCACGGGGCTTGCATCTCGACAGGCTGTCATATCGGCTCATATGGCGGAATTCAAGGGAATTGTATTCATCCGGGGTAAGAAACCGAAGGACGGTTCGAAGGAGTTCGCGAGAACCAACAACCTGGTGCTACTTTCGACAAAGATGGACATGTTCGATGCATGCGCGAAACTGGATGCGGCGATGAAGCACGAAAGGAACGTAACCGAAAAGTATCCTGCCGAAAGAAACGAGGACGAGATCCTGTTAAGCCGCGAATTTTTCATCCGCGGAAGCGATTTCGCCAGTGCCGGAATGGTATCGACAAACGTGAAATCCCTGCTGAAAAAAATAGGCTTCGACCCAGAACTGGTCAGAAACATCGCCATCTCCACGTATGAGGGCGAGATGAATGTGGTCATGCATGCCGTGAAGGCGATTGTACATCTCTTCGTTACCCCTCACCTCATTGAGGTGGTAATCGACGATGAGGGTAAGGGAATTCCGGATGTTGAAATGGCCATGCAGGAGGGATTCACGACGGCCACCGAGGATATGAGGGCGAAGGGATTCGGCTCGGGAATGGGCCTGCCGAATATAAAGAAGAATACCGATGAATTGGATATGTCGAGCGAGGTCGGTAAGGGGACGAAGCTGACAATGAGATTCTTTATCTGACGGTAAAGTCGATCATCGTGCAGAGTGGATGGTGTAAGCCGGGTGACTACATACTACCATTCTCATAAGGTTATTCTGGATAAATGCCGCGGGAATATGGCATGCATGCGGAGCTGCCCCACGAACGCCATTCGCGTGAGAAACGGCAAGGCCGTAATCTCCGATGATCTCTGTGTTGACTGCGGTACGTGCGTGTCTGTATGCAAGCAAGGAGCGATTGAGCCAACTGCCGATCTTATTACGAACATCTCACAGTACAAGTACAAGGTGGTTATTCCTTCACCCGTTTTCTATACCCAGTTCAACCCGAAGATCCACCCGTATATCATCCATAAAGCCTTCGAAGAGCTCGGATTCGATGCAGTTTATAATGTCGGCAGCTTCTGCTCGGCCTTGACCAGAGCACTTGTGATATATTTCAAGAGCTACCGGGGACGGCTCCCGATCATATCTTCGCACTGCCCTTCCCTTGTCAGGCTGATCCAGGTGAAATATCCCGTTCTTCTCGAGCTGCTTGATCCGCTCAACGTCCCGAGAGAGATGGCAGCCAGAGAAGTGAGAAAAACATTCTCCAAAAAGCAGGGACTGAAGCCTGAGGATATCGGGATTATCTACGTTGCTCCCTGCCCGGCACAGGTGGTTTCCATAAAGCAACCCGCGGAAAAGGTGAGATCCTGGTTCGATGGTGTTCTCTCGATCAAGGATGTCTATTCCCTGATGTATCCTCATATCACCTCCATAATGGAAGGATTCGACGAAAGCATGGTTCCGGAGGATTTCCACTTCTCTACAGGCTGGGCTACGCTTGGAAGCATCACTCAGGAAGTAGGAAAGGGACACTGGCTCGCTGTCTCCGGACTGCCCCATGTCATGAGGATCTTCGACGATATAGAGAATTCCAGGCTTCGCAATGTCGAGTTTGTCGAAGCGCTCGTATGCATGCTGGGCTGCACGGGGGGGGCGTTCAATGTCGAGAACCCCTATGTTGCCCATGCGAATTGCATGAAACAGAAGGCAAAGTACGAGACGAAGATCGAGCTGGACGACAGGGATATCGAGAAGATGCTCAAAGAGGAGTACTATTCCCTTAAACACGATGTACTACCGCGCCCGATTCAGTTTTTCGACACCGATCTCGAAACATCAATTAAGCGGATCAACGAAAGAGAAAGGGTTTACAAGAAACTTCGCCAGATCGACTGCGGGTGCTGTGGTGCGCCAACCTGCATGGCCTTTGCAGAAGATTTCGCAAAGGGCGAGGTAAAGCTCACCGACTGCATCTTCCTGGCGGAAAGGTCGGATCGGCTGCCCATCGAACTGTCGCACGGTGCTGAAACGGAAGGGTGATTTGTGTCAACGGTAGACTACGACGAGATATTCTCGGGATACAGCGGAGATGAAGGCGATCTGATTCCCCTTCTTCAACGGGTCCAGGAGAAGACAGGATATCTCATGGATGAATCGATCAGCCGGGTGTCACGTTTCCTTAAAATCTCCGAGAACCAGATCTTCGGTGTTGCATCGTTTTACTCGCAATTCAGATTCACTCCGCCCGGAAGAAACTCGATCAAGGTCTGCCTGGGAACGGCTTGCCACGTAAAAGGTGGGCAGATCATATCAGAGGCTGTCGAACGAGAACTGGACATCCTGCCCGGAGAGACGACCGAGGACAGGAAGTTCGATCTCCAGAGGGTAGCCTGCCTCGGATGCTGCGCGCTTGCCCCTGTTGTTCAGGTCAACGACGACATCTACAGCAACATGACCGTTATCCGCTTGAAGGAAATACTGGATGGTTACAGGTAACTTCGAAGAGATCAGGAAAAAGGCCCGCAGGAAATGGAATCTGCTGAAGTCCAGCAAGGTCCCTGTCATATATCTGGGCATGGCCTCGTGCGGCAGGGCTGCAGGCGCTCTCGAAGTGCTCGAGTCGATCGAGAAGACGCTCAAGAAGAAACGTCTGAAGGCCAGGATAGTCCAGGTCGGATGCATAGGTCCCTGCTACCTCGAACCGCTCATGGATATCGCAATGCCCGGACACCCACGGGTGAGTTATGCCAATGTCAGCCCGGAGAGAGCCGCGGAAGTGGTGGAATCATACTTCTGCAAGGGTGACCCGAAACCGAATCTGGCAATTGGGCATTTCGGCGAAGAGGGTGATGAGTCAATCGAGGGGATCCCCAGATTCTTCGATCTGCCCATGTTGAAGGACCAGGTGCGGGTGGTCTTGAGGAACTGTGGTTTCATCGAACCGGGAGAGATAGATCATTATATCGCGAATGACGGCTACGCAGGCATGATGAATGCCCTGAGAATGGAACCTGATGATGTGATCGGCGAGGTCAGGGATGCGGGGCTCAGGGGAAGGGGAGGTGCTGGATTCCCGACATACAGGAAGTGGGAGATATGCAGGGACTCTCCTGGAAATACCAGGTACATGATCTGCAATGCAGACGAGGGGGATCCCGGAGCATTCATGAACAGGTCGCTTCTGGAAAGCGACCCGCACTCCGTCCTCGAGGGCCTCGTAATCGCTGCCTACGCCATCAGAGCCACCCATGGATACATTTACATCAGAGCTGAATACCCCCTTGCGATAGCCCGTCTGAAAACCGCCATAGGACAGATGAAGGAGTACGGATTTCTCGGACGAGACATCCAGGGTTCCGGTTTCGACTTCGACATTACGATCAAGGAGGGGGCGGGTGCGTTTGTGTGCGGCGAGGAAACCGCACTGATCGCCTCGATCGAGGGAAAAAGGGGAATGCCCAGATCAAGGCCTCCGTTCCCTGCGGTGGAGGGTCTTTACGGGAAGCCCACCATCATAAACAACGTGGAAACGCTGGGGACACTGCCGAACATTCTCAGAAACGGATCAGCATGGTACAGGCAGTTCGGTACTCCCGGCAATAGCGGCACAAAGACCTTTTCCCTGGTCGGCAAGGTGCGCCGCTCAGGGCTCATTGAGGTTCCGCTGGGAATGAAACTTAGAAAGATAATCTTCGATATCGGAGGCGGTACGAGAAAGCCGTTCAAAGCTGTGCAGACTGGCGGACCGTCAGGCGGCTGCCTGTCAGAAGAATTTCTGGATACCCCGGTGGACTACGAGAATCTGGCCGCTGCCGGATCGATAATGGGCTCCGGGGGGCTTATCATAATGGACGAAGATACGTGTGTTGTGGATGTTGCCAGGTATTTTCTGACCTTCACACAAGCCGAATCCTGTGGTAAGTGTTCTCCTTGCCGAGTCGGAACAAGGCACCTCGTCGAGATCCTGGAGAGAATCGTGAATGGAAAAGGAGAGACGGACGACCTGATCAAACTCCAGACGCTGGGAGAGACGATAAAGAGAGGGTCACTATGCGGGCTGGGGCAGACCGCCCCGAATCCTGTCCTGACCACGCTGAAGTATTTCAGAAGTGAGTATCTCATGCATGTGAAGGAGAAGCACTGTCCTGCGGTCGTATGCAGGGAGCTCATCGAGTACCGGGTCGTGCCGACGAAATGCACGGGGTGCCAGCTCTGCGTCAGCGTTTGTCCCACGGAAGCCATCACGGGACCGAGGTCGGAACCCCACAATCTCGATGCGTCCAAATGCATAAAGTGCAGGGCCTGCTACGAGATCTGCCGTTTCGACGCCATAGCCGGCGACGCAATCGTCATAGGATCCGGGCCAGAAGATACCGGTGAATGAAATGAAGAAGAAACTCTCGATCAGGATAGACAACAAGGCTTACAAGGTGGACAGCGGATCGACGATTCTTCAGGCTGCGGAACGAAATGATATCTATATCCCGACACTCTGCGCTCACGAGGATCTGACACCCTTCGGAGGCTGCCGGATGTGCATTGTCGAGGCAGACGGGGTGAGGGGTCTTCCGACCGCCTGTACGACGCCCGTTACTGACGGCATGGTGATCAGGACCAATACCACGCAGATACAAACCGAAAGAAGTGAAATACTGAAACTGATTCTCAGCGAGCATACGTCAAGCTGCCTGATTTGTGATGAAAGAAACGACTGCAGGGAATCCATGATGACCATCCGCAAGGCTGGTGTAACGACGGGATGCAGGTTCTGCCCAAACGACTCTCAGTGCGAGCTGCAGGACGTTGTAGAGCACATTGGAATAACCGAGATCTCCTACCCTGTGTACTACCGCCACCTCAGGGTGGAGAAGGAGGACCCCTTCTACGACCGGGATTACAACCTGTGCATTCTCTGTGGCAGGTGCATCAGGATGTGCCAGGAGGTCAGGACCGCCAATACGCTTTCTTTCAAGCAGAGGGGTCGCAGCTCGGTCATAGGTCCTGCATTCGACCGGACACACCTGGAAGCGGGTTGCGAGTTTTGCGGTGCCTGCGTATCGGTCTGTCCCACCGGAGCTCTCGCCGAGAAGGCCAGGAAGTGGGATGGGAAAGCGGATAGCGAGAAGACCAGCACATGCGCTCTTTGCGGCATAGGATGCCGTATAAGGCTCCTGGTCAAGAGCGGAAGAGTCATAGGAAGCCTGCCTGCCGAAGACTCCGTTGTCAACAACGGGCATCTTTGCGTCAAGGGACGTTTTTGCGTCAACGAACTGGTGAATGGTCACGACCGCTTGAAGAAGCCGTACATGATGCGTTACGGAGCCAGGGTCGAGATTACCTGGAATGAGGCCGTCGAGTCGGCGGCTGAGAAACTGGCCGCCTGTAAGCCTGACCGGTTTGCCATGCTGATCTCCCCGAACTGTACGAGCGAGGATCTGTACGTTGCACAGAAATTCACAAGGGTCGTCCTGGGTTCGCACAACATAGACACCTCGGCGAGATCGTATCTTGGTCCCGTCTTCAATGCATACATAGACCTTATGAAGATGGCGGTTCCGCTGTCGGATGTCCGCAAGGCTTCAACTATTCTCTGTGTCGGTCTTGATACGATGTACAGCAGGTCAGTCGTGGGAGTGGAGCTCAGGAAGGCGATGCGACGGGGGGCAAAGATCGTTACGGTAAATTCACGAGAGCACAACCTGTCTCTTATCGCCGACCTATGGATCAGACCCGAACCGGGCGGTGAGGAAGCGATCTTGAGATCCCTCGTGAAGCTGACCGGTAAGAAAACACCATCGCAGCCGAAAGTTCAAGGCAGAGAAGATCTCCGGGAAGTCGCAGAGGTATTGCACGGGTCTGACAAAACGGTGATTCTGGTAGGTCCAGAGGCATTGCGTTACAACAGGAGCCAGGAAATCCTGGAAGAGATTGCGAGACTTGCACGTAATTTGGATGCCGGTATCATCCCACTGCCGGCTTACTGCAACCTGTTCGGTTCTATTTTGATGGGGGCTTATCCAGAGCTCCTTCCGGGTGGCCGTTCATCGGCTGACGGGAAGAGATTAACCGAGCTATGCAGGATCTGGGATGCAAGAATCCCTCACTTCGATACGTCGTGGAACGCCGGATCTCTCTATCGGCGCAGCAAGCGCTTGAAGGTGCTGTACCTGGTCGGTGAAGTCCCTACGGAGTCCAGGCCTAATGCGGATTCGTTGATATACCAGAACATATATCCGATGAGTTCCCTGATAGAGAACGACCTCGTCCTTCCGTCCACCGCTTTTACCGAAACTGAGGGCACGTTCATAAACGGCTCGGGAAGAGTACAAAAGGTTGTCAAGGCGGTTAAGGCCCCGGGGAAGGCACTGCCCGACTGGAAGATACTATGCCTCATCGCAAGGAAAATGGGTGCGAGCGGATTCGATTTCTCCAGTTCACGTGATATCCAGAAGGAAATCTCACTGTTCGTGGACGCCTACAGGAGCCCGGGCAAGGCCGGGCTGCACCCCATGCCCCTGACATGTGATGCCGTGTTGAATACTGCTGGCAGGAAACCGGTCAGGCTCGCCGGAACTGAAGATGGCGGGCAATTCGTACTCGATCTGATCCTGGATGAGAATATCTACAGGGGATTTTCCCTGTCCGGACATGTCGATGGAGCGGCGAAACTGTTTCCGGTGGACAAGGTCGTCATGAACCCGGAAGATGCCGAGAGGATGCACATCAGCGAGGGCGATGAGGTTGCTGTCAGATCCAGGGGACTCGATGGAACCTGGCCCGTTGCCGTCGCCGCGAACCAGCCTGAAGGGACGCTTCGTGTTGCCGTTTCGAGGATTGAAGGGGCGGCATTCGGACGGTATGCGGTAAATGTAAGGAGAATAGATGTTTAGGGTCATCGAGACCAGCATGATAGTGCCGAACATCCATCTCCTGAAGGTGGAAGCGCCGGCAGTCGCAAAGACGATTGAGCCCGGCCAGTTCGTTATACTGCGTGTAGAGGAGGATGGCGAGAGGATTCCCCTGTCGATTTCGGACTGGGACAGAGAAGCGGGAACATTGACATTTCTGTTCAAGAACGTCGGCACATCGACAAACAAGCTTGCCATGCTAAAGGACGGAGTGGAGATCCCGACGGTGGTCGGGCCGCTTGGCGAGCCCACCGAGATCGCTGAATTCGGCAGTGTGCTTTGCCTCGGGGGGTGTTACGGTATCGGAAGCATCTATCCTATAGCCCGTGCGATGAAAGAGAAGGGGAACGAGGTTATCGTTGTGATCGAGGCCAGGAGTTCTTATCTGCTCTACTGGGAGGAAATGCTAGAGTCGGTTTCCGACGCGCTGGTGTGCATCACCAGAGATGGCACAAAGGGATTCAGGGGGCACGTGGGAATTCTCCAGGAGATCATAGGATGGCTGGGCAAGAAAGTAGATAGAATAATTATCAACGGGTGTACCTATCTTCTGATGAGGGGGTCGGAAGCCAGTCTCCCCCTGAAAATACATACTGTAGTAAGTCTTAATCCGATCATGATAGACGGCACGGGGATGTGTGGCGTTTGTCGTGTAACTGTGGGGTCCGATACAAAATTCGCTTGCGTGGACGGACCGGATTTCAACGGTCACGAGGTGAACTGGACGGAGCTCTTGAAGAGGCGCCAGTCGTACATGCCGGAAGAGGATGTTCCGATGAGAACGAGCCGGTGCGAGGATCATTCCAGTAGAACCTGTGGCGGGACATGATGGCTGAAAAGAAAAAACTCGATCTGATCAGAAGAAGCATGCCGAAGCAGCCTCCCGGGGTTCGAAAACAGAATTTCAACGAGGTCGCGCTCGGATATCCGGTAGAAACCGCGATCGAAGAGGCGAAGAGATGCATTCAGTGCAAGAAGCCCCGGTGTGTGATCAACTGCCCTGTGGAGATCGATATCCCCGGTTTTATAGGCTACATCGCCGAGGGGGATTTTCCCGCCGCCATCAAGAGACTCAAGGAGAAGAACTGCCTGCCGGCGGTATGCGGAAGGGTATGCCCGCAGGAGGAACAGTGCGAGGAGTATTGCGTTCTCTCTGCAAAGGGCGGTCAGATCTCCATCGGCCGTCTCGAAAGGTTCGCGGCGGACTGGGAGGCGGAGCAGGGCAAACTCAGAATTTCGAGAAAGCCAAAATCGACAGGGCGGAGAATCGCTGTCATAGGAGGAGGTCCGGCCGGGCTCACCGTGGCCGGCGATCTGATAAAGCTCGGCCACGGCGTGACGATCTTCGAAGCCCTCCACAAGATGGGTGGTGTTCTCGTTTACGGCATCCCGGAATTTCGGCTTCCCAAGCTTACAGTGCAAAGAGAGGTGGAGTACCTCGAAAAGCTGGGCGTTGAAATCGTCACAGACTTTGTCGTAGGAAAGACGAGAACGGTTGACAGCCTCCTCGAGGAGTACGACGCCGTTTTTGTGGCTTCGGGCGCAGGGCTGCCGTGGTTCATGGACATACCCGGCGAAAACCTCAACGGCGTTTATTCGGCGAACGAATACCTGACCAGGATGAACCTGATGAAAGGATATCTATTTCCGCGGGCAGATACACCGATCAAGGAACATAATCGTGTTGCGGTGATCGGAGGCGGCAACGTAGCCATGGACTGTGCAAGGACTGCCCTCAGGCTCGGAGCGGATTCCAGGATCATCTACCGCAGGTCGCGACCGGAGCTCCCTGCACGTCTGGAGGAGATCGAGAACGCCGAAGAAGAGGGGGTCGCTTTCGATTTTCTAACCCTTCCGATCCGTTACATCGGGGATGAGTTCGGATGGGTGAAGAAAATGGAATGCTTGAGGATGGAGCTCGGCGAGCCTGACGCCTCCGGCAGAAGAAGACCGGTTCCGATCGATGGCTCCGAGTTCATAGAGCCTATAGACGCAGCGATCTGCGCGATCGGAAACAGCCCGAATCCGCTCATCGCAAATACCACTCCAGAACTGGAAATAGGGAAAAAGGGAAACATAGAGGCCGACGAGGAGACGGGAAAAACGTCGAAAGACAGAGTGTGGGCGGGCGGAGACGTCGTCACTGGTGCGGCAACCGTGATCCTCGCTATGGGAGCGGGAAGAAAAGCCGCCCGGTCCATCCATGAGTATCTAGCCGCGCTATAAGCGATACATTTCCAGAATCTGTCCGGCAGTGCGCTCCGGGACCATTTCCAGATGGGTCGGCACTCCTTCCAGAGTTTCCGCCTGGATGGTGGGCCGCTCTCCCGGTCGGCGCACAAGGATAGAAGGAATGCCGATTTTTTCCGCTCCCCCGACATCGGCCTCCATGTTGTCTCCCACCATCACCACCCTACTGTCCGAAGGAAGTTTGCGCAGCACGGAGAGCCCGAGTAATGCGGACTCGAAAAGCGGGTTCACGTTTTCCCACCAGACATCCGGGTCTGCAGTCTCCGGATGGTGCACGTCAGGACTGTGCCACGGGAATCCCGACCGGATGAAGGGCCGGATGTCATCACGGCTGACTTTCAGATCGGGTTCTTCCGACTGCAGTATCCCTAGGAGAGTACCGGACCACATTTTCTCGCGCGGAAAAGGCGAGGGTTCCGTCGAAGTCCCAGAGGATGACTCCCGATGTCATCTAACGGGCTATGACCACCATCCTGGTATCTGACGTCTGTCCGGAGGTTGCCCTGAGCGCGTAGACACCAGCAGGAAGCGTACTCACATTCATGACTGCCTGGCCGTTGCCAGCGGCTTCCAGGGATACGGCAGTTACCTCTCTTCCGGCCAGGTCGTAGAGGACAAGGTCTGCCCCAGCGGTCATACCCTCCAGGAATACGGTCATGCTGAAGGCAGCTGGTACGGGACCAGCGCTGGCTATTCCGAATCCGATACCGGACTCACCGCCCTCGATACCTTCGGGCAATGGATCTGCATATACGGCAATGTAGCTATTGCAGCCTTCGCGCATTCTGTTCCGAAGGGGAAGAACTCCAGATAGTTGGCCAGAAGATCGGTCTCCAGGTGGTAGAAAGGGTTCTCGTTCACGCCCGCTTCGATTCCGAGAAGTGCAGGGAATCCATTCTGCCAGAAGGAGGCATGGTCACTGTAGGTGACCCCGGGTGCGTACTGGATGTTCACATCGAGTTCAGGGACATAGGTAGCCGAGATTTCGTCCATGTCGAAGGCGAGGAAAGTGGACTGGGTATCGTAAGGAACGAAGAGCGTTCTGAGAGAGTCAGGAGCGAAAAGGATCATATCCAGGTTTATGACAGCGATTATGGAGTCACCGTTCGCCGCGGCTTGTGCCGCATAGATGCCGCTGCCGATCAGCCCGGGCTTCTCGGCTACGACGTTGTAGCTGGTGTAGGTGGTCCCGGAGAAGGTGAACTCGAAGTCTTCGATATCGGCACTGATCCCGTAGAAGAGGATCCTGTCCCTCACCCACACACATGCGTCATAGAACTGCTGAGTTATGCAGAGCCTTGTCTCGAAGTCTTCCAGGGTCTGAATGTTGGCCTTCAGGGAGTCCTCATCCACCGCATCAACGATCCCAGTAATGACCGGATCATCGAGGGTGGCGGGACGAAAGGGTTCCAGGGCGCTCCTGGAGTAGACTTTCAGGGGCTGAACCAGGTGCACTCCTGGATATACGGGGAGAATCGAGGTCTCCTCACCAAGCCTCACCAGGGCGACCCGGTCCCGGCAGAGAAGGACTTCACCGACGGCTTCGGCTGACTCCGAGTCTCCCGGAGTCCTGAGATGCACGAGGCTGTACCCGGCCAGTTCCACGGGACCCGGCTCGAGGATTACTACATCGGATCCGTTGGCGAAACTGCTGTCACCCACTGCAAGGAGCCAGTCGGTGGACACATAAACGACTTCCACCTCTTCCAGCAGGCTCGAACCGCTGAGGTCCCTTATGTCCTGTTCGATGAGCAGAAGATCCTGTCCGGTGGCGGTGACCAGACAGACCGTCAGAAGGAGGATACCCATAGGAATGCACCTTTCGGTAAGAAGCCGCCGGACCTGGCGGCGGCCCATTCAATGAAATCAATGAGATATTCCATGCTAATAAATATAGACACAGGCACCTTCCCAGGCACGGGAACGTCCTGGCATTCTCTCCACATCCTGCATAACCCGGTGACCTGTAGTCCGTTCCAGCGCTCCGCAGTGATCATCGGCGCCTGGCAGTCCAAGCTCTACAGCGATCCTTGGGGAGAAGAGAGAGATGCGCCCCCGTC
>SDBS01003565.1_pt1 | contig 15285 bp, 7 predicted proteins | sample 2277091 | NCBI WGS metagenome assembly SDBS01 (sample SAMN10404972, study PRJNA504765) | marine sediment metagenome | isolation source: marine sediment core GS10_PC15, 163 cmbsf | place: Arctic Ocean: Southern Knipovich Ridge | collected 2010 | reverse complement strand
AAAAAAAAAAAAAAAAAAAAAAAAAAAAAAAAAAAAAAAAAAAAAAAAAAAAAAAAAAAAAAAAAAAAAAAAAAAAATATTTTTAAAAAAATTTTAATTTTAAAAAAAAAAATTTTTTTTTTTTTTTTTTTTTTTTTTTTTTTTTTGGCGAAAAAAAATTTTTTTTTGTGTTTTTTAATCACTTTTTTTGTTAATTAATTAAAATTTATTTCTTACTTAAAGACTTTTTTTAATAGTAGTAATAATAATGATGTAAATATTTTTGATACAAATTAATAATAAATTTAAATATTAAAATATACAGTAATAGATAAAGATTTTAAGGATTTAAAAATAATAATCGATAAGATATATCCAACGTATATCAAAGATATGCAAGTAAATTTATTAACATCAAAAAATGATGATTTAGATTTTATAATTAAACAATTAGAATTTTATATATAATTATTTAGTCACTTTTTTAAAAATTAGTCATTTTTTTTACAATGAATTTTTTTAGTTAATTTTTTTTATTTTTTAACTTTTCAATTTGATTACATTTTTCCATAACCCTTTGTCAACTCTAATCGTATCCTTTTGAACAAACGATCTAATGGATCACTTTTTATAGGTTTTCCTGGTGGATCTGGATGTAATAAAAGTTTTGAAATAACTATCTTTTCTATTGCTTCTCGTGTATTTTGTTTACCAAAATCTATTACATCTTCATCATCATAAAATTCTTTTAATTCCTTAATTTGTGTTTTTGAATTTTGAAAAGTAATATTTTGAAGATCTACAGAAATACCAATCTTTTCTCTAAAATATGAAAATGGTTTTGAGTTTTTGTCCTTATAAATTATAAAAAATAATTTATATAAATTTGCCTTTCTCATGTTAAGGGTTTTTGGTATTATTGAAGATAAATCATCAATTTTTTGTTCTATATTTTCCAATAAATCTTGCACAAATAAATATTTAAACAATTTGGTCACTCCCACCCCCATAACTTTCAAACTTTTTTTGAAGTTTGTGTAATATTTCATAAAATTGAGTATGTTAATAAAATTTATCTTATTTACTGTTTCATCACTTTTTTGTATCAAAATAGAGAAATTTTTTGAAAATTTTTGATTTGAGTCTGTATGATAAAGCTTTTTGATTATTTGAAGTTGTTGACCAAATTCTTTTAATTTGATATTTTTAAAAAATGAAGTTAACGTTACCATTCCTTCAGGACTGAACTTTTTAACCTCACTTTCATTCTCTTCATTTTGCGAAAGAAATGATTTTATAAAATCATTCAGAATATTTGTATTATATTCATTTCGAAGTATTTTTTTAAAAACATTAACAACAATTTCTTCCACCAATTCTTCACTAAAGGGTAGACCTCTAACCGGTAAGGTTTCCTGCCACATAACTATTTTACCATCTAAAAGAAAATTAACTAGAATTTCTAAATCAAAGTATTTTTTGCTGTTATCTTTTTTAATATAATATTTTTCTTTATCTTTTTCTGGATCAAAATATATAGAAAAATTATTATAAGTGAAAGGTAAAACTGCATTTGTTGTTTTATCAGGAACTTCTTTTAATAAATCGTTTTCAATGGTTGTAATCCTAACACTTCTTCCTTTTTTTATAACCAATTTTTTTACAACTTTTGAAATGATTGAAATTATACTTGGGGATCTTTTATCCGATTCCATAACCATATCAAACTTTTCAGACTGTCCCAATATCTGGTATAAAGTTTTAAAATTTTTTTCAACTAACTCGTACATACTTTTGAAAGGTTTAAATGGTTCATTAGAGTAATATTTTGTTGAAATAAACAATAAAAGTTTTTCTAACATTATTTGAAATTTTTCTGATGGTTTCACAGTACCATCATCAGCAAAATAATACTTTTCCACCTTTTTTCGTAAAAACTTATGTTTATTTTTTAAATCAATTTTTAATGACTTTAGTATATTGTTAAATAATTTATATTCAAACTCATTTCTGATAATAATCCAGTCTATATTTTCTGGTACGTTGTTTTTTATTAAATCTTTAATAATTTTTTTGCTTTTTTTTGTAATTTGTGGAATTGGAGTTGAAATCAAAAATGTTTCTAAAAAACTTTTTTTACTTGGGGGGGTTTCATTTTGTTCTTTTTTTTGTGTTTGGGTTACACCTGTTGTAACTACGAATGCTTTATAAAAAATAGATGAATACAAATTGTTCAATATTCCTTTAAATTTGTAGGATTCAATAACAACAAACAATATTTTAATGAATTTTAACATTTTTTCAACTTTTCCACTAAGGAAACTAATTTCCTTCTTATATAATTTATGAAGTTGAATTCTATCTCTTGTAAATTGTTCTACATTATCAAGAAATTGAACAAAATCTAACCCCTTTAAACGTTCTATTAAATAATATTCAGATTTATATGCCTGAACTAAATCTTCCAATAATGAAAAATCAAATTTATATAACACTGTAATTAAACTTATAGTATTTTCAAACGATTTTAACGTAAAGTTTTGATCTTTGTTAAATTTCCCCAAAAAAAGAGTTAAGAATTGAACAGTTTTACTTAATTTAGGACAAATATCAATAGTAAATAATTTTAAATTACTTTGTAATGAATCAATAAATTTTTTTTTACGTACAGTTTCTTTTAAAAAATTTGGTTCTTCATTTGGATATTCGATATCGTAAAAATAAAGAACAATTGAATCCAACATATCTTGAAATCTTTCATCAATGTCTTTTTCAATAAATTGTAATGGTGTTTTTATACGATCACCTTCTTCTATTAAATAATTTTCTGAAAATTCAAAATTCCAATAGGCATCATTATTGCTCAAAATGTTAAGTTTAATAAGAAATTCAAAAATTTTATATAATTTTTTTTCTACAACAACTGAAGTTGAATCATCAACAATTATTTGTTTCCTTAAAGTATTTGCATCAAAGTTTGGTCTTATAGTTAAATACTTCGCTTTTATTGTTATTGTTGTTTTTGGTTTTTTTTTTGGTGGTTTTTTTTTTTTAGTAGGTATTTTTCTTTTTTCACGTCCACTTGAAACAATAAGCTCAATCTTATTTGTAGTTCCAACAACATTGTAGTTATAAATAATATCAAGTTCAAATAACTTAAGGACAAGAGCTTCATTGGTAGTATATTTTTTTTTAATATCACTTTCTTCAACTATGTCCATACTACTTTCTTCCTGAACTATGTCCATCCCTTCTTCAAACATACTATCGTCGAAAAGTAATTGATCCGTATTTTCTGGAAATTCATATATGTTATCTAGAACTTTTATCGCCAACCTTCTGTTAACCAATCCTATTGAATTACTTCTGTACAAATAAGTAGCATTCGAAATATTAAGAGCACTTTTAATGTTTTCTAGAGCCTTAACTATAGGATTGTTAATATCATTTTTTTTTTTAATGAATTCTTCAATAAATCTGTTCAATCTTTTATTTATAAAAAGCCCAGTAAAGATATATGAATTGGACTTTTCATCTCCTCCAAGTTGTGGTAAAGATTTTATAGGTTCAAAAAAATTTTTAATACATGAACTATCATAAATTGATTCCTCTGTTTTTGATGCAAATGTTTGTAGTTGTATGTCAAAATTCCTTACAATTTCGTGTGTGTATTGAATAGTAGTCTTATTTTTTATTGATTTGAATTGTGCTTTTGGGCTGTATTTTTTTTCCTCTACTTTGTAAAATGGGAACTTTAATTCAAATGCACTTCCTGGGAGTTTAATTGAAGTAATATCTTCATGCTTATCATATACGTCAAGAATTTTTCCTAATGATTCTAAATTTTTTCGAAGGTTTTCTTCTTCTTCTGTTTTTTTTTTTTCTTTTTTTTCTTTTTCTTTTTCTTTTGATATTATTTTTTGTTCAGATTCTTCAAGCATATTTGAAAAAGCCTTGTAATTTAAACTTTCGTTTAATTCGTAATATATACATTTACACTTTATACTAACTGGGAATTCATCGTTATGAATATCAAAACTTCCGTTTTGTCTCTTGAATCTTCCAACAGATTGAACTACATTCCTTGGAACATTTAAAAATAAAGCATCACATTCTTTTGCATCTATTCCAACCTGAAAGTTAGTTCCGAGTATAAGAAGCTGTGCTTCTGTATTATATAATCTATTATCAAATGAATTAAATTTAGTTTTAATTAATTCTTGCGCTTCATTTCTTTCTCCTTTTAAAAGATTAACTTCATATTTACCGAAAAAATCAAGTAAATCATAATATTTTTTACTTGGAATATGTTCTTCATTTATTATGTCAAACAGGGATGGTTCTAAGAAGTACTCAATATCTTCTAGTAACATAAAGTTTTTTTCTTCAACTAAGTTCTTTTTTTTAACAAAAAAAAATTTGGGAACACGTCTTAGATCTGGAAAATACTCGTTGGTTTTGTAGTTAGAAAGAGCTAAAGCATTTACTATATTAGGATCTTTTTGATTAAAGAAATTTATTTGAAGTCCAGAATTATTAATTAAATTTAAATATTTTGGTCGATATTTTTCTAAGTCATATTCTTCTGGGTCTTTTTTCCCTTTGTTTTTGTTTTCAGTATAATATTCAAGCTTAAAATATTTGTCTAATTCTGTTTTTGATTTTATGATATATGATGTATTAAGTTTATTTACAAAAAATCTGTCAGCAATTTGTGTAGAAAATTGCTGATCACTGAGAAAATTTTTTTTACCAGTAAAATTAACAATGGTATCAGATAAAACAAAACAACTTATTTTTCCTTGTAATTCTGGGTTTAATTTTAATTCGGCATAATTTTCGTTAAAATATATACTATTTTCAAATTTAGCATCAGTAACTTTTACTGTTAATTCTTCATCTGACAGAGGTTCACCTTTACTTTTTTTTAACATAATTCTTTTTCTTTCTTTTTTTTTTTCTTCGAAGGGTTCTAATTTAGAAACAGTTGTTTCTAAATTCCTTTCAACTATTCTTAATCCTATTCCCATTGCTTGTAATATTGGAACAATTGGGACTATTATAGTTTCGTCGGTATAATCTCCTTGGGATATACAAATTTTTTTCATTAATTTTGTAAAATTTATGTTATTGTTATTACGAATAGTTTTAGCTTTTTCGTATGATTTTTCAATAAATTTTTTAATTATGTTGGCTATTTTTGCTCCTATTATATACTGTCCATTTCCAACTCCAACACGAAGTAGTTTTTTAATTGTTTTATTTAAATTAAAATTGGGATGTCCATAAATATCCACTGGTTCAATTTTTGAATTCCGTCCAAGAAAAATTATTTTTTCTAATTTTTTTGGAGAATTCTTTCCTTCAAATGCATTTTTTAAAATATATTCTGAAGTTACTAGATCTAAAGTAATTTTTTCTATTTTAACTTCTTTTACTGTAGATATAAAATCCCTTAAATATTTTATATCAAAACTTGTAGTATATTTTCCAAACTCATTAAATATTGGTGTAGTTGATTGATCTGAATACTTTAATTTACCAATCTTAAAGGCTAATGAAAAAATATATTTTAAATTCATATCAGCCTTTGATCTAATTATTGAAGTAAGTTTTTCAATATCCAAATACTTCAATATTTTATTTATGTCTCCAATAATTTTTTTTTGTTTTTGTGTACCTGTTCCTATTATAGATTTATCAATAGGGTTACTTGGAATCAATTTATTTGTACCGTATTGTGGTAACATCTCTTTTTTATTAGGATAAAGTGTATTCATAACAAGAAAATATTCTACGGTATTTAAAGTTGCTCCCAAATAAATTACTCTACATCCACTAATTTTTATACATTCAAATAGCATGAAAATATCGACTCTAATATCATTAATCATTTCTTCTACTTCATCAATTATTATAATTGAACCATAGAAAGGATCAAAAAGATAATCTAATTCTGATTCATTTTCTTCAATTGGGACATATAATTGTTTAGCAGGTAAATATTTCCAACCAACCGGTTGTCCCTTTTCAATATAACTTGTTATTTTTGATAGGTTAAATGTACCTTTAAGTAATGTTAGGGCTGTTTCATAAATTTTATAAACGCCGCCGTTTTTTTGTCCTCTTGGTAAGAAAGGACGAAATAAATAATCTCTTACATTTTTCGTTGTAAATGGTGCAATAAAATTATGGTAATCAACCCCTTTTCTTGTTTTTATTTTTATATTCCTTTTTGTTAAAATTATTTTTATTTTTAAGCCGTTATTCGAATTTTCAATTGTTAAATCTGTTTCATTAATTTTTATAACGCTGTTTTTTCCATAAAATGCGGTAACTTTTTCAATTAATAATATGTCTATATTTTTCTCTAAATTATGTCTTAATCCTTCAGTTGTTATTGAATCTTTGATTGTTTTTAGTTCCGTATTTGGTACTATCGTAATTTTTGTTTTGTCAAATTCTAAAATTAAAAGTAGTCGTTCATTTTGTTCCAAAAAATTTTGAGGGTAACCCCCTCTTACAACCTTGCCATTGTTATCGTATCTGAATATATATGGAGATGGAATTGATGATGAAAATGAACGGTATTTTATAAAGTCTTTATCAGTAAGTTTGGGTTTAGTTGGTCTTCCATAAAAAAACATATTATCGCTCATCATATTTTTACCAGTAAACATGTTTACTAATTGACGTGCACTAATATACGTTACAGCTTTAGCTTCATCTTCACGTGTATCTTCTTCTAGTAATGTAATAGAAACACCATTGTATGATTTAAGTTCTCTGTTGGTAAATATTTTTCCATTATTAATATTTTGTTGTATATTTTTTTTTAATTTGTTTGGAGTTACAACAAAAATTGTTTGATTAACTGTGCGTAAGTTTCCTTCTTTTAGATATGGAGGTTTAAACTTTATTGTTCTTTTAGATTCTATTTCAATAATTCCTGCCATTATTAATGTCTTTCCTGCTCCAGTTGGGATAAGTGCTACAGATCCTTTTACTGGCAAACTTGAACCTGAATACTTAGTAAAAGAATCAATTGAAAATGTCTGATATGGTTGCATATTAACTAAAGATTTTGTAAACATAGGTTCAGAATGTTCAAGCGGAATTTCTTCCGCGACTCCCCTTCCTTCAACTAACATTGTTTTTTCTTGGAATTTTAATAATAATAATTGTGGATTATCTAAAGAAGTTTTTCTATTTTTGTTATTAAAGGTGTAATAAAGATTTAAATTAGGGAATCTTTGAACATATTCTGCAAACTTTTTGCTAGAAACTTTTTTAATTTTTTTTTCAACAAAACATTCATTACAATAAAATTTTGTTAATATTACATTATGATTGTTTAAGTGGGTATTTTTTCTTAAACATTTAGCACAGTGTAATACATCCATATATTTTTTTTTAAATATAAAACTTACAATAAAAAAAACACATTTTTTTATTTTTATTTTTATTAAATTATTTATTTACTAACTCTTAAATAGATTAAACAATAACAATCAGAAATTATAATTTCTATTTTTTTTCAAAAATTCTTTTTCTGACTCAGTAAAATTAATATTTGTCTTTGGTTTATTATCTTGTATTATTTGAATGAAATTTTGATTTATATTGAACTTATATACAAGATCTATTAATTTAATTCCAAATTTTTGGTTTAAATCATTATTTATAATAATTGGTGCGAATTGATCTTCAACAAATTCATTTTTTTCATAAAATACAAATGGATGAACATTGGTTAGTATGGTTTCTAATAATTCAATCTTTTCTAAGTATTCAAGTTTATAGGTATCACAAAAAAGTTTGAAATTCCAACCATTATAGCCATCAAAAAAATTAGAGTGTACTTTGATTAAGCAGGGTAATACAGTATCTTTGTTTACTATGACTTGTGCTATTTTCATTTTTAATATTTTTAATATGAAAACATTTTCTTTAATATCCGAATCCATATTACAAAAACTTATATCAACTTTCAGTTGAATTGTTTTTTCTTTGCTGTCTTTCGATGTTGAGTAATCTGTAAATGCTTTTAGTGTTTTATTTTCATCTTTTTTTGCTCCAGTTACCAAATTTATAAGATCATTTTTTTCATTTTCATGAATTTGGTTATCATCCAAAGTAACATAATCAGGTCCTCTGACAAATTTGTTAAATGTGGACTTCAGAGAAAAATTGATTTGTGGTTTTTTAATTTCAATTGGAAAACATCTATTTTTATTTTTTTGTTCATTTTCAATTGGATTGGTTTTATTTATAGCTTTGCTATTTAAATTTTCATCATATTGATCAAACATGTTTTTTTTTTAAATTGAAACAATACAAATTATTTTAATTTTTTTTTGTTTTAAACAATTTATAATTTAAATATATTTTATATTACGTTATTATTATTATTATTATCATTTGTTCTTATTATTATTTTGTTAATTATTTTGTATTAAAGTTTTGTAGTAGGTTCTAAAACTTTGATTATCATAATTAATGGAAATATAAATAATAATACACGATAAAATATCATTCAAAACATACTTTTCATTTTTATAAAAAAGATTAAAATGATTATGATCTTGTATTATAATTGGATTATGACTAATCTCATTTTTTAGATCATTAAACATTCTTTCATTAAATTTAGTTAAATCATAATTGTAATAAATCTTTTGAAATATTTCTTTCAAATTGAATAATTTTTCTTTTGAATAGCTCAAAAAAAATAATTCTTGTAGGAATTTGTTTAATACCTCATCCTTATATTTGAAAAAATCATCTTGAATTAAAACTGTAAATGTTGTACTAACCTCTTGATCGATTGTTAGTTTTTCTAATTCTATGTCATCCTCAAACTCATTTACTACAGATTCTACGGTAAGGTTATTACTATAAACTTCTCTTGAATTTTTTATATCATTATATGTAGATTTTCTTAAAAATCTAGCACATTGAGAAGGTTTTACTATAAAATCTAAATATTTTCTTGTTATTTCTTCACATATTTGTTGAGAATTACTTTTAAGTGCATCGTTTTCAATTTTTAATATTTTAATTCTTGATTGTTCTATATTTTTTTTTGTATTTTTTTTAATTTCCACTTTTTTAGTATGCTTTAAATTAAATCTATCATAAACATCAAATCTCTTTTGTAGTGAACATATTATAAATGAAAAATCAAATATAAATTCTTTGGTTATCACTAATTTTTCTATTTTATCAATATTCACATGTGTTGTATAATTTTTTATATATAAATCATTACTATGTACTTCATGTATTAATTTTAAAAACTTATAAAATATTAATAAAAGAAGGTCTTTTGGAGTACCTTTTTTATCTTCTTTATTTTTTTCCATTATTTCGTCCAGATTCCATTCAATTGATTGAATTTCAAAATTATTAACTAATTCTATAAATTCATGAATATTATAATCAAAAATAACTTTCTCTTTCAAATAATTAGAATCTAATTCAATACCAATAAAATTATGTATTTTCATTTGACTTAAATTGCTGTACAATTTCATTTGGTTTTCATTTTTTTTGCAATCATAAATCCAAAAAAGAGAAATTCTTAGAAATATTATCTCTAAGAATTGAGATCCTCTGAATGTTGGTTCAATTAATTCATATAAATTAATTACACTAAATGAATAAAGTTTTTGTATAACTTTTTCTAAATCTTTTAAAATAATTTCATTCTCATGAAATTTATTTTCATCTTTTATATGGTTACATATGAGATTCATTAATTTATTTAGATTCGATAAAATGCTAATAGATATTGGAGTTTTATTATCAAAAATTTTAAGTAAGTATTTGTAACTATTACTCATTTATATTTAGTTGAAATTTATTTTTTTATTTTAAAAATAAATTTTTGGGACATTGGTTTTGTTTTTTTTAAATATAATCAATGAGTGAAAACAAAGAATTTAATATTTTTAACTTAGCAAAAAATAATAATAATAGTAGCAGTAACAATAGTGATCCTGATACTGACGAAATATTACAAAAATTTGATGAATTTACACCTGTTAGCGAAAATTCCGATAATTATTACAGCAATAATTATAAACAAAAATACCAAAAAGAAAATAGTAATGATAACGATAACGATAATAATAGTTATAATTATGATTACGATTATAATTATACTTATAATAGGAATAACAAAAGAATAAGAAAAGAAACAAAAACTAAACAAGGTAAAAAGCAGAAAATATCAAACACCAAAAATAAGAATAAAGGAAAATTGATTAGTAACAGTAGTAGTAGTAGTAGAAGTAATTACGATGGACCACTATTCACAAATGGAAGTAAATCATCATCAATCCCTAGTAGTACTAATCAAAGTTCAAATGAAAATTATTTTAAAAAAAAAAGTAAAAATAAAACCAAGTTTAATGCTATTTTTAAAAACAATTCAGATAGTTTTAGTGGTGGTACTAGTACTAGTAGTATTAGTAGTGATGATAGTGGTAGTAATAATAATAATCTTTCAAAAAAAAAAAAGTCCAAAAATAATAAAAAATTAGAACAACAACATATTGTATTTGGATACAAAACTATATTAAATACACAAAAAAAAAAAAGAAATGAAAAAAAGTTGGAAATCATAAAATTAAATGAGTTTTCAAAATTTGTTAATGGGATGAAAAAAAAAATAGAAGAAAACAATGAAACATACCCTCAAGTAGCAAAGATATATGAACATCATTTAAAGGGGTGGCAAAGGAGAGCAATTTCCTCAGATGGAATATTGAATAATGATCCAGATAAACTGTTATATATACCCTTTAGTTACTCTAGGCATATAGAATTTGAAAATGGTATGAATGATATTATTTCTAACATGGAAATAGATATTAATGATGTTAGTGGGTGTTTTGGTTGTAATTCTATGGCATTTTTTAATGGTATCATAAAAGATATACAAATAATAGAACAAACAAAAAATTTGACATTTCTCATGTTGAAGGCACTTGAAAATTCAAGTGTAGTAGCTTTTTATAATTTAGTTCCAAATTTAGTTGAAACATATTGTCGTGAAAAATTCAAAAAAAAAGCTTCTAATATAGAATGGAATGTAATTAAAGTTTATATACATTTTAATTTTCATATGTCTAATTTTTGTACGGTATTTAAATTAAAGAAAGAACTAGAAAAAATGACCGAGTATAAATGTTACCTTGAGGGTAAATTAGCAACTTTAAATGTAGCACATATAGAAAGAACAGAAAATGAGAAAATTTATTTATCACAACCACAAAAAGATAATAATAGTTTGTATTTTAAATATGACGAAGTAATTGAAAAAAAGGAAAGACAGTATAAGGATGAATTAATTAATTTATATAACTTGTACAAGAGTAATGAAGACACTATATTAAACTCAAATTTAAAAAATGATACACACAAAATTTTCTACCATCAAATATCAAGTCAATTTTTTAAAAATTTTTAGTTTGAAAAAAAAAATAAATTATTAAATATTTTAAGTAATTTTTGTTGTTGGTTAAAATAAAAAAAAATAATTAAAATAAAAACAAAAACAAAAAAAAACAGCATCAATATGCCTAGTTCCATTTTATTACAAAAATATGAAAACAATTTCACAGGAAATTTATTAATAAAAATGACAAAAGTTATATTTGATGAAGATAAAGGCATAAAATTACCAGATATATGGTTTTATATAAATAATTCAGACGGTGCAATTCACTTTTCAATAGGTGGATTAAAAAAATTAATTGAAAATGCATCATTATATATTCAACTACTTAATGATAGGAAAAAAACAACATCAGAAAAAACTATACAACTATATTACGAACGATTTAGAATTAGTAAAGCCTATTTAGATTCTGAAAAAAATTATGAAAAATGGGAAAAAGATTTAAAAAGATATCCAGATTTACTAATATTAATTTTTTGTTTTGATGAATTACTTAAAAGAGAATTAAAATTATATGGAACTGGAAAAGTAGAATCAAAGAGATTACATAGAATTGATTCTTGTAAAGATTATTGGAAATCAACGAAAAATTCTAATATTTATGTAAATATTAATGCAGAAGATAAATTTATATCATTTTCTAGTAATAGAAAGTCTGATAGTTATTCAATATATTTTTTAATTGGAATAGTTACACACAGCAGTAATTATCTTTACACTAATTATTTATCACAAAAAAATTTGGAAAAACATAATCAAAGCATAACATATTTTAGAGAAGGCATTAATGATACTATTAAACTTATAGTTTCTGGGAGTGTTTATTAATAAAAAATAATAATAATTATTAGGCATATTTTTTAATTTTTATTTAATTTTTCTGTTCTTGGGATAAGAATATAAGATCTCCAAGGTTCTTCATTATCAAAACACAAGTATCTAATTATAGGTTGTACATTAAAAATTAATTCATCAAAATAAAATAAAGGAAATTTTAAAAGATCCCGATTTGTGTTTTCCCATTTGTAATTTTCATCATTCAAATGATCACTTTTTTTACATCCTAATTTTCTTTTAGATTTACATTTACAATTTCTTGGATGATAATAACAATCTAAATTTCCAATATTCTTGTAAACATAGTATTCTATCTGACAATTTATACAACGTACTTTACTATTTAACATTTTTTTCAAATATGAAAGGTTATGAGATTTATTTTCCAATATGTTTTTATGTATTCCCCAATTTTTACTATCTTTATTTATAACAAAAAAATTTTTAACTTTATCATAAGAAAATAAATCTGTATCATCAAAAATTGCTCTTTTTTTTTGTTGAAGATATTCATATTTTTTCTTGTTTTCTACCGCCCAAATATTATCTGATGTTAGTGTACTTGTAAACAATTTTGAATGTTTACTTTGAGGTATTTCTTCAATTAACTCAAAAATAGTATGATCAATTAAATCAGCAATAATACTATCAATTTGATTCATAGAGAAAGAGGAAAAAAAACCAAAAAATACAACTTGTATTTTATATAATCTAGTTATTATGTTTTTTTTTATTTATATTTTTTAAAATTATATTTACTTAGTTCTCCTTTTTTTTGGTGTATTCAACTTTTCACTATTTTTTTTTCTTTTGTTAGTTGTTTTTTCTTTACTATTATCAATTCCTTTCTTTACGTTTTTAATAAAATATTTTAAATTTGAACCTGAAGCTGAAGCTGAAGCTGAATCTGATTCTGATCCAATATCATCCTCACCAACATTATTGTTCTCTAATAACATTTCATTAGAAAGTGCTTCTGATTCTGATCCAATATCATCCTCATCAACATTATTGTTCTCTAATAACATTTCATTAGAAAATGCTTCTGATTGTGATAAATAATTTTTATCATTATTATCATTATTGCTATCACTATTAAATTTTATCATCTTATCACTATCATTAGCTGGATGATTTAACTCGTGGCAGTAATTATTAGGATTAACAGGATCTTTAAAAGTATCACTATCACCATCACCATCACCATCACCATCACCATCATCATCACCATCACCATCACCATCACCATCACCATCACCATCACCATCACCATTACCATTACTATTTAATTTAAATACCATATTATTTTGTATTTTTTGTGGATCATTACCATCATCATTATTATCAATACTACTATTACTACTATCGTTATTATCATTATTTTTTTTTTTTTTTTCTTTTTCTTTTTCTTTTTTCTAAGATTTACTTCACTTATTTTAAATGGAATCCATTTTTCATAAGATAATCCTTGCTTGTTCATTAAATCTTTAATTCTAAAAATAAAGCTGCTCATATTAGAACTTAAATTAGTTTTAACAAAATTTGAGTAATTTGCATATTTTTTTTGTGACTTTAGAAACCGAATAATTGATTTTCTTTTTTTTGTATCCAAACTAGTAACAGGAATTTCATCATCTTCACTATAATCGTCAATACAATCGTCAATACTTTCTTCGCTGGAACAATTTTCATGACCAATATGGTTATTTTTTAATTTCATTTGTACTTTTATGTGATCATTAATTATTTCATAAATAATGTTAACAGTACTATTTTTTAATTCATTTAATTCTGTCAGTTTTTTTTTGAATTTTTCTACATCTATTCTTTTAACAGAACCTACGAAATTTGAACTATTATTATTTTTTTTTTTTGATTCTAATACTGAATGAGATAAAATACTATACATTACAAATTCAGTTAAAGATTGTAATTGATTTATTGAATATTTATTTAAAGTTCTAACTGATACATTTAAATTATCTAAATAACTAGGCAATCTTGTTTGAACTTTATTATCATATAATTGAAAATAAAAAATATTAGTAACTATTAATGCTTGTTCAATTAAACGTGTATTAGTAACACTTGCAATTATATTCATTATCCTTTCTGATGCTTCTAAAAAATCATGAATTTCACTCCAAATTGTACTACTATCATTTCTTGTATTATTTTCATAAAAACATTTAACAAACGAATTGTATTTTTGTTTATCTAATTTATATGGTAAACACTTTATCAACATTTTTTCTGTTCTTGTAGTAATACGAGTAGGATCATTATCTATAAAGCTTGTTGATTTATCATAAAAATTTTGAAGTTCTTCATCATTATTATAAAATCTCATACTTTTATCAGTATCATTTTGTACATCTTTTTTATATCTGTCAACAAAAAAATGATGAAAACTTTCTAACCAAAAAGATTCATTTTTTAAAAAAAACTTATTTGTTGGTAGATGCTTAAAACCATTATTAGCAAAGTGAGAACTTAACAAAAAAAAATTTTTAGTAAAATTTTTAATATCGAGTAAAAAATCATATTTTTTTTCCTCATAGAAGTCCAAAAATAATTTAGTTGTTTCTTCATCAAAAATTGAAAATTTTTCAGATTTTAAATTAAAATTTAAAAAATATTTTTTGATTGTTAAATTTTCAGTACAGTCAAAATCTTCATGAAAAAGTTCCATGTTTTGTATACCTTCTGATAATTTTTTGAAGTTTTTAGATGGTGCTGACTGACGATTTTTCATTTTAAGTTACTTTTTGTTTGTGTTTTTTTTTTTTTTGTTTTTTTTTTTTTTTTTTTTTGAAAAAAAAAATATTTTTTTTTAAAATTATTAATTTTTTTTAAAAAAATATTTTTATTTTTTTTTTTTTTTAATAACCAAAGTTTTTTTATTTCAATTTACTCTCTTTTCATAAATGATATTTAACTTCTTATTTTAATCAAATACAAAAGAAACATTACATTTTTAGTTTTATTTTATTATATTATAT
>SDBS01003564.1_pt1 | contig 15287 bp, 9 predicted proteins | sample 2277091 | NCBI WGS metagenome assembly SDBS01 (sample SAMN10404972, study PRJNA504765) | marine sediment metagenome | isolation source: marine sediment core GS10_PC15, 163 cmbsf | place: Arctic Ocean: Southern Knipovich Ridge | collected 2010 | reverse complement strand
GGGTTGTGGGTGAAGCAGGCAGCGCTAACCTGGACTGGAATTCCGGGACACTGACCATCACTGCCGGCGACGAAGTAGCTGAGAAGACTTCCCTGCCGGATGATTTTGAACTTGGCACGATCTCCTTCGTGACGCACGAGGACCGTCATACGTCGCAGAGAGCGGACAACACCGGAAACCTCAACACCGGAAACCTCAACACGGGCAACCTCAACACGGGCAACCTCAACACGGGCAACCTCGACGAGGAAACCGAAGCCGCCTTGGCACTCTTCAGCTTTGGCGACGAAGCGGCAGTCAACTAGCCGACAAAGCGGGCAGAAACACCTGATAGCCCCCGGCGGAAGCCTGGGGTTCGCCGCACGTCGACTTTCCCACGCGCCTAAATCGCCGCGAGCAAATCGTGGACCAGGCTTCGTCGCTCGCTGGTAATGCGGAGTGAGGCCACGGTGGCGCTGGAGAGGATCTGTGCTTTGATAAAATTGGCCGTCTCCACGGCAATGTCGGCATCGAAAATCTGACTGATCGACGCGGTGAGATTCGTCTCCGCACTCTGCGCGATCACCCTGCTCGAATCGATCGTAAACTTGTCGAACGCGCCCAGCTCGGCCCGCGCCGCGTAGCTCGCGTGATAATCCTCCCACGGATGCCACGACGGCAGGTCGCCCGCCTGCCACGTGTGCGCATGGAAGACGCGTCCCAGCCGGCCGCCTTTCACCGCGTCATACAGCTGCCGATAGAGCATGTGGTAGCGGAAGCAGTAGGCCATGCTCACCGTCGCCGGCGAGTCTTTTTGGGCGGCAACGATCTTCTGCGCGGCCTTCATGTCGCCGGCAACGGGCTTTTCCAGGAGAACGTTGGCCCCAGCTTTCAACGCGGCTGCCGCCGCGTCCGCATGCAGAGAAGTCGGATTCGCCACCACCACCAGCGATGGGCCGTCGGCAAGAGCGTCGGCCAGGCAATGATACACCTTCACGCCGGGCGGACTTTCGAAGGCCCCCGGCCTCGGCTCGCTGGTTCGCAGCAGCCGAACATCATCATGCCCCAGAGACTGGAGGCTGCGAAAGTGGCGCCGGCCTATCGAACCATAGCCGACAACAAGTATCCAATGTGATCGGTCAGTCAAGGATTCCCCAACACCAGGTTACCAAGGTCACTAAACTGCTGGATGTACGCATCCGCCGGGAGCGCCGGATCGCAGTTGAACGCGATCGCACACAGCCCCGCCTTCTCGGCGCCGATCAGTTCGTCAGCATCGTGGCCGACGAAGCCACACCGGTCCGCTGCAACTGCCAGTGCGTCGGCAGCCGCCTGGTAAGCCTCCCGGGCCGGCTTGGCGTAACCAATGTCCCGTGACGTTATGACGGCATCGAAGTACTGATCGAGGCCAAGCTGCCGCAGACCAGCACGGACCTCTTCTCCGCTGGATTCGGTATCAGAAAGCACCGCGAGCTTCACACCCTCAGCTTTGAGTCGGGCCAGAGTTTCGCCCACGCCGTCAAAGGGCTTGCGATCCACCTGGACTTCCTTGCCCTTGTCCCGAGCGTCCGCGGCAAGGGGCCGGGCGAGTTTCACATCCAGGCCCACCGACGCGAGCAGTTCGTCGAACCGCTTCCAGTAATCCGCGCGCCCGCAATAGACGTCCACCAGAAGCGATTCCCACTTCTCGACGAGCTGGTCGTATGTAATCTTCACGCCAAGCGACTGCAACCTGTCTGTCAACCAACGGCGCCAGGGCGTGGCATCGAAGAAAACGTCGCCCATGTCGAAGATCAGGCCCTCAAACCGCATACGCCCGCCACCTCAGGTGAAGTCCTCCTCGCTGAGCGTCGTATCGACAGGGATATCCCGAGCAGCCTTCTTGCCAACGATCCTGTCTCGATCACGCCACGGCAGGTGGGTCCCGGGACTCTTGAGGATGAGCATGTCTTCGGTCAATGTGGTTCCGGCCGGTATGGCCACGCGACTGGTCAAGCTCCGCCCCAGCTTTTTCCTGGCCTCATCAACAACAGGATTGTATTCCTTTCGCCCATCTCCCATTGCCCTGGCGCAGAGACGGATATACTCCACCAGCTTTCGCAGTCCCGGCTCCTCCAAGGCCGCGGCGTGGTCGGTTCCCTGCATGGCCCGAGAAAGTGTAATGTGCTTTTCGACCAGGCATGCGCCCATGACGGATGCGGCGATCGCGGTAATGATGCCCGGCGTGTGATCGCTGAGTCCGACAAGACAGCCGAATTCCTCGCGCAGTGTCCGCAGCGCCCTGAGATTGATGTTTTCGACCTCGGCTGGATATTGCGATATGCACTGGGTCAGCACGATGGCGGCCGGCCCGCCGCCCAGGGCCTCGATCGCTTCGTGTATGTCTCGCATATCGGCCATGCCCGTGGAAACGATCACGGGTTTGCCAGTCTGGGCCACCGCCAGCAGCAGCAGAATGTTGGTAATATCCCGCGAGGCAATCTTGTATATCGGATTGCCCACCTGCTCCATCACTTCCACGGACGGGCAGTCACACGCAGTGCAAAAAAACATGATCTGCTTGGCTATCGCATATTCGCGCAGTTCCTTGTGTTGTTCCTCGTTCAGTTCGAGGAACTCGCGATGTTCCCCGTATGTCGCGCCGAATGAGTTGGGGTTGTCGTAAGGCCTATGGTATGCCTCGGCTGTAAGCTCGCACTTGATATCGCGCTTCTGGAATTTCACTGCATCGCAGCCACAACTAGCCGCCATGTCGATCAGCCGCTTGGCCATGCCGATTTGCCCGTTGTGATTCTGCCCTATCTCAGCCACGATGAAACAGGGACACCCGTCCCCGATTTCGTGGCCGGCAATCTTGACACGAATCTGCTGAGGCCCTTTGGAGATAATGCCCTTCAGGCCCGCTTTTTCCCGATCCAACCAAAGGTAACAATCATCAAGCCGGACGAATTCACTGGGCTTTTCAATGTCGTGAAACATCCTCTCGAAAATATCGAGGTCATCCTGGCTGTCGATGGTCAGGTGCTTGTCCAGCTCCGGCCGAAGACCCGCAAAATCCGCGGGCAATGTGTGGATGTCGAACTGATCGGCATGTTTGCGCAAGTACGGAGTAACGTGTTCCCGGTCGAAGGGGTCCTGGGCACACTCAGCCAACCTTCGCAGAGCGCCCACCTGGATGAACTCCGGCACCATGTGACTGAGCCCGGCGATGTGAGTGTATTCGGCCTTGGTCTTTACATGGATTTGATATACCTGGGCCGCCCGGAGCGGGTCGTAAAGGGGATTGTCGGCCGTGAAACGGGCAATGCAGTCACCGTCGGCCAGATCCACCGAAGCCTGAACGAACCTGGCGAGAAGGTCATCCCTCTCACCGCGAACGCATTGCAGGCCTCGCGACTTGACAAGGGCGGCAATCGGTTCGTCGGCGGCGTCGGGTGTGGTGGCCACCACGATCTGGTCTATGAAGGACATCGCCCCCAATCGCTGGAGGACGCGTGCCAGCAGGGGCTTGCCCGCAACGGCGAGCAGCGACTTACCCCGTAGTCGCCGGCTCAACATCCGTGCCTGAACAATGGCTCTGACTTTCATCGTTCATCTCCGAGATAACGCCAAGGATAAGCTCTCAATGTCATGGTCTTGCTGGACTCCGTCCCCGTCGGCGTACGTCAGCCTCTGCTATAACACCTTTCGCCAGAATATCTTACGCGCCACAGATGCCGGCGTCCCCAAGGCCATACATCCGGAGACTTACTGTTAATTCGACAGGCCAGGGCGGGAAGTTCGTCCAAACACCGGCCTGTGGTCACCGCCATTGCGTACCTTGGGCGGAACGTACGCCCCCCGCCGGCAATGACTCTAATAGCAGGGACGCGCCTGCCTTTTTCATCGGCAGAAAGACGGACTTGCTGAATTCAAAACGCGCCTCATGTCACTGCTGTGACTGGGTTTGCGATCAATCTTCCAACACGTCCAGATCCGGATGCCCGCCAGCCAAAGACAAGTGACAAAACTGCATGAAACTCGCCCCTCAATCGGCTACGATTCATAGTAATTGTATAGGCCCTGCGACGGTCTCGCGGGCCAAGATGGCCTTGAGATAGGCTGGCCAGAGAGTATGATCACCCGGAAAGCTCACGATGATCGTGGGGACCAAATCAAATGGGAAATGTCGGATACTCCTTGTTAGGAAAGCATAACCTATGAAGACATTACTCAAGCGTTTGTTTCGAAGACTGCACAGATATGCCAGTTTGGCTTATGTATCGTTCGGCTCAGGAAAAGAATGCCCTATTTGTGGTTGGACCGGGCATAGATTCATGAAACAAGAATATCCGTACAAGCCCGCCCCCAGTTTCATATGCCCGAGATGCAGGAGCTCAGAAAGACATCGTTTTGCATTCTTGGCGTTGAAAGAAGAAGTCCCCAAGTATTCTCAAAAGATACTGCACTTTGCTCCTGAGAAATGCATAGAGCCATGGCTTAGAAACCTGGCTAAAGACTATCTGAGTGTAGATATTTGCGCACCTAATGCAATGGCTCATATGGATATTGTAGATCTCAAATTGGACGATGAGACATTCACGCTCATCTGGTGTTCCCATGTGCTCGAACACATTGACGATGATAGAACAGCAATCAGTGAGTTGTATAGGGTGTTGAAACCGTCGGGAAAAGCAGTAGTCATGGTTCCTGTTTACGGATCCTCGACATATGAAAACCCTGGTGTCAAGACTCCAGAAGAACGGCTTAAACATTTCAAGCAACAGGACCACGTTCGACTCTACGGTAGAGATATCGTAAATCGATTAGAAGATATTGGTTTTGATGTGGAAGTCATATCGCTGCTGGACTTCCCAGAGGACCAAATATCTCGAAACCAACTGGACTACCCATCCACTCGAGAGATATTCCTTGCTTCAAAGGCGAGATAGCTTCTGCCAACAAGTCGTTCCAGCGGACGGCTAACACCGCCTCCGAACTCAACGTTACCTGCCCGGCAAATCGCTCAAGTCGTTCATCTCCCTCCCTTCTCATGGAGGGAAATGATTAGGCTTACAATGGACATAGTCCAGGTATCGTGTCAGCTTGCGCCTTCGAGTACTTCTCGAACGTACTTGCCCCCAAGCCAGGCTCTTGCTTGATAGGCGGGCATTTTTTCTTGTAGCTGCGTCTTCAGTGATTCGGCCTCGGATACGAGCCGAACCACAGCTTCAGCAAGCCTCGCCGGTTCGAGATCGTTCACTTCAATAAGCCAGTCCAAATGTCCAAAGATGTCCTGATTGATTCCCTTTGCCTTAACACTATACCCTATTGAAATTGTGGGAACACACGAAGACAAGGAGGCTACGGTCGAATGTGTTCTAGCTCCCACAAATAGGGAAAGCCGCGAGATGATCCACTTGATCTGTGGTGCGTTGTAGTGGGAACCGACGAGGTAAACAGGGTTTCTTGTACGACTTAATTGAGCTCGCAGACCACTAAGGAAAGTATGATCGTTACGCGTGGAACACATCACGTGAGGGACCAGCACAACCGGGAGGTCCACGCTCTGGTCGATCGCCTGGAGACATCGCTTCGCCCTCTCGGGCCATTCACGCGGATCGTCCAGGTACACCCCGAGCAACGGCGAAAGATTCAGGCCGATGCAGGGGCCATCCAATACCTGACTCAGATCGGGCTCCAACCGAGGTTTGATGGGTTCCATGACGAAAGCCGGATCCGCGACCACACGCACATTGTCAACGACACCTTGCGATGCGAGATAATCACGCGAGACGGTCTCCCGGACCGTGATGAGTGATATTCTTTTGAGCAGGGCGACGGCCACCTTTTCATATTCGGGATTCTTGGAGAACGGTCCGACGGAGGCCCCCCATATGATCATCGGCCTCCCGCTTCGCAGGGCCACCTCAGCAGCCGCAAACTGCCGCCGGGGGAGCCCCGTATTGTAGTCTAAACTGAAATTGTCCCCTCCCAGAGCTAATACGGCCTTAGCCTTGCCGAGGTAACGATCAAAGACGAAGTTACTGCGATGCAATATTCTCACGCTTATCTGCCTGCGAAACCAAGCGGGCGAGAATCTCGGCATCGCGGCCGGAGGCCGGTGCTTCAAGCGCGGGTGCCTGACAATCTTGGAGTCGAAGACACCTTCCCTGACATAGGGGGTACTGACGAATCGACAGGGACCAAACTCCCGTTGCAGGATCGCGATGGTGCCGCGCAGGATCGCTTCACACCCACGATTCAGGCAGGAACCGTTGCCTGCCAGAATAAACATAGGCGTTTTCGATCTGCTCATCCCAATGTTCTCCCAGCGACCACCTTCGGCGAAAAGTCAGACGCACAAAGCACCAGTGGCGTGCTTTCCATCACCACGTATCGTCACGACAAGACGCCGCACGCAACAAGGAACCCAAATAAACACACTTTCCCGTAGGAGAACGCGACTCCTACAGCAAACGCCTTTCAGATAATCTCTTCGGACTCCCGGATTTCATCAGCAACTTCGTGTTCCAGTGTCTGGGCAACCGCCTCCCGGCCGCCGCCCCGTCGCAGCAGGCCCCGAAAACTCTCGCGGTCAGCGGGATTAAACCCGACCCACCAGCACAGAGGAACCCACAGACACCCAACGCCTGCCACACAAGCCACCAGGGCGAATAACGACCTCGGCGCGATGCCAATCCGCAGGGCCAAACCCGCAGACCCCACCAGGGCAAGGATCAGAATCGGACGAAGGTACGATTCCATGAAATATCGCCCGGCCGACATCCCACATACACGGGCAGTGTAAATTGTGAGGATGGGCCTTCGGATAGCCGCGATAATCACGGTGGCAACCATGATCCCCGGAATCCCCAGAGACGTATATCCCACAAGGATAATCGAGACCAGGACGTTCAGAATCCCCGCCGGAACGTGTATCCAAACCAGAAACTTCAGACGATTCATAGCCAGCAGCACCGGCCATTGGCTCCCGCCCGCGTACATAAAGAGGTCCGCCACAGCCCATCCGGTCATGATAAGCGCGGGAATTCGATAGTCGGCCCCCAGCACCCTTTCCAGCCACAGCCGCATTATCGGCATGGCGAAAACCCCCAGAATGACGCAAACCGGAATTCCCATCAGCAGTGTATAGCGTGTCCCTCGGAGGAGAACAGCCTGAAGCCGTTCGGCTTTGCCGGTAACATGATAGGCCGTAGCAATGGGATGGAGCTGTGACGAAAGAGTATTCACCAGCGGCCGTACGAGCCTCGGCAGTGAACCACCCGGATTATACAGGGACACTCCCGCCGGGCTAAAGAAGGTCGTTATCACGATTGGATCTGACCGGACACTCAACAGATGTGTCATCTTGAACGCAAACAGATAGCTTCCCAGAGAAAACAAAGGCCGCAGAGCATCCCTTCGAAAGTGGGCCAGACGTATAGCCAGGCTCGGCCAGATTCGATGGGCCATGAACCCGTGCATCACTAATAGGAGAACCTGTCCGCACAGAGACACGCCCGCCCACCCATATAGGCCCGCATCGGTCAGGCCGACCACCGCAAGGATGCCGAGGCCCCTCACGATTCCCACCCCTATTGCCAGGTAGTTCGCCAAATCGAACCGGTTGTTGCTGATAATTGTGGCTGCGAAGACCGGGCCTATGAAGGACAACATCACACTGCTGCTTCCATACCATCGTATCAGGAAGACGGCCTGGGGCATCAGTTTCGGCGAGACGTTGAAAACCCTCGCAAGAAGGGGCACAAGAACCAGGCAGGCGACGGCGCAGACAGATCCGATAACCAGGTACAAGACCAAGGCCGTGCTGGCAAGTTCGTTGAACCTTTTGGTATCCTTCTTGGCCACCTGCTCGGCCAGGTGTCGCGCAAGAGCCGCCCTGACGCCCAGGTCGACAATCGTAGTCAGTCCGACAATCACCCCCAGCAGGGCCATAAGCCCATAGCCCTCCCGGCCGAACTTGCCCAGAAGGAAGGGAACCATGATCAGGCCGATCACGGCCCGTATGCCCTGGGCTGCCCAGCTACTGACTGCATTGACGACGATACGGCGTGAGGTCCGCACGATTATTCTTCCCTGGGAAGCTGCGACGCGGCCTTAGCCGCCGGCATAGCCGACAGGCTCCGTCTTCCCGATGCTCGCGTAATCCGCAAGAGCTTCCTCGCCACGCGCCTGACCAGGCAAATGAGGGCGTGCCAGTGCAATCGTGCAAACTGGACCGGCGTGAGGTGCTTGGTAATCGGTTGATACCCCAGCGAAAGCATTTCACGCCTTGCCATGTGCTCGATTACGGCCACCTGATACCCAGATAGATTTGATCGCCACTTGGTGATACTGTCCAGGGTGATGGGTTCTAACGACGCTTCCAGGGCTTCCCTGGCCCACTCCTCCCGGTTGGCAACTGGCAGGCCCGCGCCCAAGCGCGTAAGCATAGCCGGCGAGTATTCCTCATCGAGGAACCGGCACATCCGCCGCAGTTGTTGTTGTGGGTCGCTCACAAGCTGCTCGTAGGCGACGACATGAACTCGCTCGTCTTTTTCCCATTTCCCCATGATCCGCAAACACTGAAGCCATTCCTGCACGGACTTTTCAGTGTCCCGGCCTCCCCACGGCGTTGCCAGCATTGAGGATACCACAGCCCGAGGATCTCGCACTAGATAAACCACGCGTGCATTGGGGAACCACTCCAGCAGGGTGTCGATGTGACGATAATGGCGGGGCGTCTTCTCACCCCATCTGGGTTTCCTCATCTTGCCCGCAAACTCTTCCATCAAGCCGGTAAAGATAGTCCTGTGCGTCACCGGCCCGTAACCGAGGATACGTGTCCTGGTCGTATCGGGATCGATGTCGAGGTGCGAAAAGCGGTCGGTTTGAACGAACTCGTGCCAAAATGTCCCGGATCCCTTCGAACGTCCCACATCCAGGTGCGCAAGACGCCTCATCCATATGGACAGGTAGTGCGTCTCCGGAGAGATGGTGATCCTCGGATGGGACGACAGCATCACGCGAATCAGCGTCGTTCCCGAACGGGGCATCCCGACGACAAAGATAGGGCCCTTGCTGTAGGAAACATCTCCCATCAGACTGCCATCTATCTCCTCAATAGCTAACTACGCCCAAAACCAATCCCCGGTTCCCTTTCCCCACGCCCACACCCGACGGGACAGCCCCACAACGTCCAAGCGCACACATACCTCTATTTTATGATCGGCAAACCGACAAAGTGACTTCACATTCTACTGAAACAGCTTCCCGGCCCGTTTCTTCACCCGCCAGAACAATCTCCTCGCGCGGTACAGCCAGAAGTGCAGCCACACCCACGGCCGCAGGGCATTGACAAAAGTGTGAATTCCCTCCCGTTTCTGCTGGACGAGGAACGCCTCACCGCTGAGGCGCTGCGTCCTCATGCGAATCCGCTGAACAATGCGCCTGAACAGCGGCAGCGCGGACCCGTCAGGGCAAACACGTTTGCGCGGACGCCATTGATCCCTCTTCCTGGCAAGATACAAGCGATACGCCAGCCCTCCGCGGCGGTGGCGCAGAGCGCCCGCCTGCGAACGGATCGCCTTCGAAACCGCAACAGGTTCCAGATGTAACTGTCCGGAATCAATGCCTCGCCGGAGCCTGTCGAAGACCGCGTGGCTGCGGCATACGATCATACTTGTACCGCGCCAGTCCGGCGTATACTCCGGGAGCCAAGCGTCGCCGATAGAGATATCAGCAGTCTCCGCCATCACATCATCACAACAGTCGCACGCACTCAGCATGAAGAGATTGAAGCTCCAGTTCCCCCCAAAGACATCGCTCATCGACACGCGGCGGACGGCCTCCCTGCCCTGCTCGTTCGCGAGCACCTCGAAGGCATACCGGCTGGCCGACCGGCCGGCGACCTTCTTACGGAAATCCACGGTCACGATCTGGTCCTGGGCAACCCCACAACACCGGGCCAGATACGCCGCATAATGCCGCGTCTTCAGGTGCCCGCAAAACAGACCGATCGTGCAGACCACCCGCTGCTTCAGGACCTCATCCTCCATCATCGCGTACCGCAGCGCCTTCAAGAAGCACGGCAAGCCGACAAACACTACCTTGTCTTGGGAGGCCCTGATCCGCGGGATGACCTCAGAGATCTCAACCGGATAGAACCGCGACTTCCTGCACCGCTCCAGATCCTGGGGGCGCCGGATGATCTGGTACTTGAAGAGGCTATCCGGGGTGTCGGATCGTCCGACGCACACGGCTGCATCAACTGCGCCCGTGGCGAGCATGTCTTGGACCAACCACGTGATCAGCCCTCCGGATGTGGAATCCAGCCGCTGCCTCTTGTTCATCACGTGCCCGGCAAAACACTCCAGGAAGTAACCTGTTTCGGATCGATGCTGAATCCCATCCTGGTGGGCAAAAAGCTCCGCCGCAATCGTGTCTTCGTTCTGCTGGCGGTCGCCGAACGGGCAGAGCCGCAGGGTCAATGCCTGCCAGCCGGGCTCCGCCTTCCCTTGAATGATCTGGGGAAGGTACGCCCCGTACTTGTCCACCCTCATTCGCAGTACATTTGGCAACATGCCCGCGCACATCCCGCAGCCGACACACAACCCGTTCGGCACGATAGTGTCAACAACGCTGCCGCCGAATTCCTCAGTACGCATCGAACTTAATCGCATCTAGTGTTAGTCGCTCTTGACTTGACCGGGCGAAAACGACATGCGACACAGTCCCGACCGGATGCTTGTGCCCTGTGTCGCACCATTTGGCCGCCGCTGCCACGGAATATCAAGAGACTTACGTAAATCGGCTCAGTACTGTCATCTACAATAATATGTTTCCACCAGTGCGAAGCCGCCCCTCTGAGCAAATCGCCGTCAATGCACCAGGACGGAATCCCCGTTTACCTCAATCGTATAATTATCGCCAATAGCCCCGATTTGCGGGTCGTACTCACCCCCTGCTTCTGGGAGCAAGTACCGCGTGTAGATGTGATCCCCTCTGATGCCGGCATTGGCGTACTCAGACCACTCCGCGCGACCGTCGTTAAACACCACATTCTGCCCTGCCTGCCGGTGATTTTTCGAGCTGTTCGTCTTACTGTTCGCCGCAGGTGTAATACCGGCCTCCAACGTACCTGTCGCGTTGTCGAAGAACGGGCTTTTGTCGGCCGCTATAGCCATGTCCGATTTCGAAAGCAAAGAGAGGATTGGCTTGCCGTAGGGCATGAAGAAGGAGTAGCTGATGTTCTCGCGACTCTTGAAATCGTACAACAGATTGACGAGCTGCTTATTGTCGCCTGCATCCGTAAAATCATCGGGCGTGTCATTAGTGCTTGGACAGATGAAGGCATCTACGGAAAGGGCCTCCGCGCGGACCAGAAGCCACTGGGAGGCCGTCACGGATGTATCGTCGCTGGCGGTTGGCGCTGTCGTACGAAGGACTCCAGTCTTGCCCGACCACATGCACGACTCTGCCCCGCCGGTGTACATCTTGGACGGGGCCGTTGGGAACCTGCCCTTGTTGTCGTTGGCATACCCGACCATCTTCTGGCCGATGGCGCGAAGATTGGCCCTGCAACTGGTCCGCCTTGCCTCTTCTATCTGCCCGCCGACAACCGGCACCAGAATAGTGACCAGAACGCCAAGGATGCCGATGACGATCAGCAGTTCGATTAAGGTAAATGCAGTCTGGCGTTTCATCGTTAGGCCTCCATGACCCGAGGCATTGCGAGACCCGCCAGCAGCCTTCACAATCGGCCACCGGACAATATCAGGCCTCTCCATAAGTTATTCTATGGCTTGGGTCGCCCGCGAGCAACCTTTTTCCTTCAGGGAGGCCGAAACTCCCTTGTCCTGCCGCGCCGACCGGCGTACAATAGAAGCGCACCGGGTAAGGCTGGGCGGTGCCCGGCCATCCGGCGATAAAGGGCGGGCGGTAGTTAAACCGCAGGTGGCGTCCTGATTTGCCCGGGGGCGCTAAGGGAGCCAACCGTGGCCATAACAAGGATTCGCAGGTGGAATCAATGGGTTGCCGGATGTCTCGAAAACCAGGTGTCCGCTAAGGAAACGCGGAGAAAGGACGGCAAAGGCCATGAAAAGTAGCAGAAACAACAAGAAGGCCGGATCCGCGCTGCTAATGGTCGTAGGGCTATTGACCATCCTTGGGATGCTTGGGGGCACGTTCCTGCTTGTGGCTTCACTGCATAGGCGTGCTTCGGCCTCGCTGCTGAGAATCCGGCCGTTGGACAGCTTAGCGGCAGGCCTCGTGAGCCAGATCGCGGACCTCTTGGGCAAGGACAAGTACATCGGCCAGATTCCCGACACCGCTGTCCACCGCCCGTTCGCCGCCGCCGGGCCAACAGGGATGTACGCTGACTCCGACGCCACGGACGCCCTTTTTAGCAACGCCGGAGCTGCACTGTTCCAGGGGGTTGCGCAGGGTGCCCAGGTTGATACCGACGGCAATGGCACCCCCGATGCCTACCTCTACCCCACGGGCGTATTCAACGTGGATGGAGCCGAGATCTACGCGGCTGTGAAGGTCATGGACCTCTCATCCCGGATTTGTGTCAACACCGCCTACGACAAGATTGCGGCCGCCGCCGTCACCCCCCCTGTTTCTCCGATCAGGATCGGGTTGAGGGAGTTGGTGGGCGACGCGGCCTTTACAGCCTTGCACACCGAGAGATCCGGAACAGGCGGGAGCGGGGTGCAAGCTTTCAAGGACGGCTGCGCGATGGTCCTGTCAACAGCCTCCGGGGCGGGCTATGAGCTGTTTTCCATAGAGGATGAGCTGTTCCTGCGGTGGCTGAGGCCCGGCGCGGCCACCAACACCGGCCGGCTCCACACCGCCCTGGGCGGCTTCGCCGGCCAAAGCCTGCTGACCACCACCGCCCGTTCGCGAAGCATTCTTCGAAACCCGGAGGTCTATTCGGACAAGTTGTTCAGGTACCGGTTGCTGATCTCCAGCCTTGATGTACTGGACGGTGCGGACGACACGGATAACCACAAGAAAAGGATGTGGCTGCTGAACGAGCTGTACAAGGCTCTTGGTCTGGACGTCGACAAGGAGGGCGAGTCTACAACCAATGATAACCCGGCCACGATAGGCGGGTGGTGGATCGAAGACTACATAGGATGCCCCGGATACGGGGGAAATTTTCATTCCGTGGATACCGCTAACCCCGGATCGGCGGTGGCCACCTGGACCTTCCCGGATCTAACCGCCGGAGAAAAGTACAAGGTAGCGGTGACCTGGACGACAGACAGCAATCCGGACAACAGGCCCAGCGATGCCCCCTACACTATCAAGGATGGGGCGGCTGTTCTGGCAACCGTGGACGTATACCAGAAGACCCCGGGCACCGACTTCGAAGATGAGGGCGTGTGGTGGAAGATCCTCGGAACTTATACCATTGACTCCGGAACGTTGGTTGTTGAGCTTTCCAACGATGCCGACAGCTACGTCTCCGCCGATGCTGTGCGGGCCATAGAGGTCATAGACGCTTCGGAACCGGAAGATCCTGTTCCTCCGGAGGATATCATCATTGACGACCAAGGGGCACGTGCAAATGGTCAGTTGGTGGGCAACTGGGTCACCTCGTCGATCCACCCGAATGCCTGGGCTGGTACGTCTAGTAACGACCAGGCGATCAACAAGGGCGTGAGCACCTTTATCTTCACCCCCACCATCCCCGTACCGGGATCGTATAAAGTCTACATGTGGTGGCCGACCAATGATTACTGGATGATGGGCTCGGGCGTACCGGTCGACATTTATCGCTCCGGAGGCACAGACAGTACAACGGTGGACCAGACCGCGAACGGCGGCGTCTGGAATCTGTTGGGACAATATAGTTTCGACGAGGGCAACATCGGCAAAGTTGTTATCCGCACAGATGGAACTACCGGCTTTTTTGTGTTTGCAGATGCGGTCAAATTCGAGTTTGCAGGTGCGATCGTCGCGGTCCAGCCGAAGCATGTAGAGCATTTCGTGGCGAACCTGTGGGCGTACATGTCGACGCTCGATCCCAAGACGAACTCGTTCCGGGTCGCCAATGCCTACGGCATTGTGCCGCAACTGGTCATCACGGAAGCATATGCCTACAGCGTCACGGAAACTCCCATCGGAGGCGACCACGGCTGGGCCTACGCTATCGAGCTGATGAACCCCACCAGTGTCGATGTGGATGCGAGCAATTACTCTCTTATCGGGAACGGTTCGTGGGACTTCGGAGGTCAGATCAGCAACGCGGGGGTGGTACCCCCCGGCGGCAGGATTGTCTTGTACGACTTTGGCGGGAAGATCGGCCCGTGGGAGACCGGGGTGCCGAGGACAACAGATGCCCAGGCATCCGACTTCTTCGATATGATCGGGGGCGCCCAGTGGATCGAACCGACTGCTCCCGATAAGGGCAAGCTGGACTTCGCTGCCGCCAATGCCGCGAGTGAGGCCCAGTTCATCCGCATAGTACGGGTCGTGGATGGGGAAAACATACCGGTCGACTCCGTCTCCGGCCTCGAAGAAATCAACTACACCGTCACCAACAAGCAGACGGGCGCCGGCGGCTCGGCGGACCCCGGCACGCCGGACGTGAGCGTCGGTCAGCGCGACGACGATGCTTCCCGCGGGCGGGCCCTGGTGGCAGTAATGAAGAAAACCACGCTGGCGGAGTCTACCAGGAAGAGCGGTCACAACCTCGGCGATGCCAACGGCCTGAACGCCGGTGACATCGATGCGCAGGTGGTATATGACGGATTCTTCCTCAGGAACCTGGGACAAACGAATAGCCCGGCGATGGGAGACGGCGATACCGCGAACCTCGGTAAACTGATTAACCGCTACATCCTCGGCCCATCCACAGGCACAGACCAGGCTGGCGACCTGCCACACCAACTCGTGGACGAGATGGCAAGCTTCATCCGTGGCCGGATCGACCACAACTGCATCCCCCCGGGCGTCCCGCAGGGCTATCCTGCCGTTCCCTGGCCGAACGTGCTTGGGGAGCTGCTGGAGCTTGTCACGCCGCATACCGCCTCGTCGCTGATCTACGGGCGGATCAACATCAACACCGCCCCGGAAAATGTGCTGGCACAACTGCCTTGGCCGTCCGTCGTGTCCTACGGCTCAGTCACCTATGACGTGACGCCAGCCGATATCAACGGCAGCACGAACAACAACAGGATCACCAAGCAGATTGTTGATAACCGTCCGTACTATACCCCGGGCAACGTTGCCGCGGTTCTGTCAGCCTGGGTCGACGGCGTGAAGCTGAACCCCACGGCAAAGAAATCCGCTGGTTACATCGAGGCCCGCTACGC
>SDBS01003563.1_pt1 | contig 15292 bp, 15 predicted proteins | sample 2277091 | NCBI WGS metagenome assembly SDBS01 (sample SAMN10404972, study PRJNA504765) | marine sediment metagenome | isolation source: marine sediment core GS10_PC15, 163 cmbsf | place: Arctic Ocean: Southern Knipovich Ridge | collected 2010 | reverse complement strand
GTTCACATACTGATCGCGCGTAACCTTCCCGTCGCCGTCGGCGTCCATGAAACCGAACACGCGCGTATAACTCTTGCTCTCCTCTTCCGTCATCCCCGCAAGGCCCTTCGCCCCTAACATGCCGATCATCAACCGACCCGAACTCAAAACATCGTCGCGCCTCTTCCATGCCCGGACATATTCTATGCCGTATGTTGAAGGCAGGTCCTTGTCCTTGGGCAGGCCGAACCATTTTGGCATTGTTTCGCTGTCGAAGTTCAGCGTCAGCGGCTGATGCCAATGCGTGTTTTCCACCCAGCGGACGAGTACGCCGTCGAAATACCACTTGATCTTTTCAGCATCCCACTCCAGGCCGTAGACGTGGTAATCGTCAGCGAGATTCTCGGGGGCCTCCCATACACCATGCTTTGACCAGTGGCGTTTTTCCTGCGGCGTCTTGAATACATGCACGTTCATGTTGTACTTTTTCTCGAAGCCCTTCGCCTTACCGCCGATCTCGAAAACGTCGATCTCCGTCCACAAATCCTTTTCACTGTAATAGAACCAGAACGAGCTTGACCCGGCCGAATTCATGGGCCTGCACCTGACCTCGAAACAGCCGTACAAAACACGTCCCTTGCTCTGGACGGCGGCGGAGGTATAGGTGTGATAGCCCTTGTCCTTCGGCATCTCGGCAGGTTCCTCTTTCTTCATCGCCAGGTGGAGTTTGCCGTCGCTTACGGTCACGTTCTTGTCGTAGAAGTAACCCGGCTGTCTGCCTAACCATGTCGGATTCTTCGGCCACCATTTAGTGTCATCGAGCCCGGCGCCGTCAAACTCATCACTCATCGGCGCATACCTGTGCCATTTGCCGCTGTTATCCTGATCCGAAAGCGGATACGCCTCAGTAACACGTGTCGGTCTGTCGCCCAGATTGCCCTTCAAGACCCACCCCTTAAGATTCTCACCGGCCTTGGCGCCAAAAGCTAAACCGCCAGCAAACAAAACCACAAAAACCAAAATCCCAAATCGCTTTATAACTTCATCACTCCTTACGTTGAACACCAAGTCTTTGATGATATATGCTAACAACTTTACAATCAAATCGCAACACCATACAATGTACCAATAAAAGCTGGGAGGCAAATATGCTTGGAGCAATAGCAGGCGATATAATAGGTTCGGTTTACGAGGCCTATCCGATCAAAACGACGGATTTTGCGTTGTTCAAGGAATCGTGCGTTTTCACCGACGATACGGTCCTGACAGTTGCGACGGCAAATGCTGTTCTAACGGATGTCGACTATGGCCAATCATACAGAGCCTTTGGCAGAAAGTATCCAAGTGCTGGATACGGCGGCAGTTTCGCAGGCTGGCTGTTATCTGAAAACCCAAAGCCATATAATAGTTGGGGTAACGGATCAGCCATGCGAGTAAGCCCTGTGGGATTCGCTTTCGACTCGATCGACAAGGTTCTCGACCATGCCAAACGTTGTGCCGAAGTTACTCACAACCATCCCGAAGGCATTAAGGGTGCACAGGCGACCGCGCTGGCTGTCTATCTTGCCCGCAAAGGCAAAAGCAAAAACCAGATCAAGGAAACAATCCAAAATCGTTTCGGCTATGATCTGGAACCGACGCTCGACCAGATCAGGCCGAACTACGAATTCGATGTTTCCTGTCAGGGCACGGTGCCACAGGCAATCACTGCTTTTCTGGAGTCAAACGATTTCGAAGACGCTGTCAGAAAAGCGATCTCGTTAGGCGGTGACAGCGACACATTGGCATGTATCACCGGCGGCATAGCACAGGCCTACTACAAGAGCATACCTGCCGAAATCGTGAGTGAAACCGAGGAAAGGCTTGGACTGGAGTTGCGTGCGGTCGTAATAGCGTTCGACGAAAGATACGAAGTAACATATTGACGTAAAAAATGCAAGAGGCGAACATGGATAAAGCAGGCGACATATTCCAGCAGGAGACCAAATACTACCGCGGCGAGATGGGCGGCGCCGGTGCGGACAGGCTGTCGGAGCCGGAGACTTACAAGCAGTATCCGGACTGTGAGAGAATCGCCTTGCCCAAGCTGTCGGCGCCCGATGCCGGTTCGCTGCACGATGCACTGAGCAGGCGCAGAAGTGTCCGCCGCTTTGAGCCCACGCCGCTAAGTGTCGAACATCTTTCATATATGCTCTGGGCGTCGACGGGCATATCGCGCAGGCAGGCAGGATACGAATTCCGCACGGCGCCTTCGGCAGGGGCCCTGTATCCCGTCGAGACGTATCTTTCCGCCCGGAACGTCGAAGGCATCGAGCAGGGAATCTATCACTATGCAATCGCCGACCATGCGCTGGAGTTGTTACGGGCCGGCGATTTCTCGGTGGATGTCGCCCGCGCCGCCCTTGACCAGCAGATGTGCGCCGAAGCGGCGGTCGTTTTCATCTGGACAGGCATATTTGCGCGGTCCAAATGGAAATACAAACAGCGCGCGTATCGCTATGTCTATCTTGACGCCGGCCACATCGCCGAAAATCTCGCCCTGGCGGCGACAGGCCTGGGATTAGCCGGCTGCCATATCGCCGCCATTTACGACGATGAAGCCAACGAGATTATCGATGTCGACGGTACCGAAGAAAGCGTCATCTACATGACCGCCGCAGGCAGCCCAGCCTGAAAATATGCCAAACTTATCCTTGACAACAGGTGTTTTTTGTGCGAAAAGACATCTCCCACAGGGGAATCTTTGTAACAAACGCGGGGTTTGTGTGTCTTACATGGCCAGGGCCGGGCTTTACCGGGGCAGGTTTCGGCGGGACCGACTTACCCGGAGCCCAAGGTGAACATGAAAGGAAGCAATTATGGAAAACTTGAATTTTACCTGTCCCAAATGCGGCGGCAGCGAATACGAAACGGATGAATTCCGCGTCAAAGGCGGGTCGCTGAAAAACATATTCGACGTCCGCAGCAAACGCTTCACGACGGTAACCTGCAAACGCTGCAATTACACCGAGCTATACAAAGGCGACCCCACCACCGTAACCGACATGGGCGACTCATTCGCAGGATGAGCCGACCCGACGGAGCCGCCGAGAAAGCAACAGTGTATCGTCAATGAAGGGCACTATGGAAAACGATACAGCCCCAAAACGGCCCGGCAAAGCCAGGCGAATCCTGAGAGGCCTGTTTCTGACAGCCAAGTGGCTCTTTGTACTGCTCCTGACAATACTCCTGGTTGCGGGGCTGATCTTCAAGGCCCCGTGGAAGGTCAACACCCTGCTGACAATCCTCATCATAACACCAACCATCATCCCCAGACGCATCCGAAAGTACATCTACCTCACCTTCGCATTGGTCCTTGTCGCCCTGACCATCTGGATCTTCCTGCCCGAAGACGATGAAGGGTGGGCGCCTTATGTGTTCAAGGATGAGTTGGCCGCCCTGGAGGCGAAACGTCATGTGCCCGACGAGGCCAACGCTGCTCTTGTGTACAATCGCCTGCTTGTCAATTACGATTTTGATGACTTCGACTACAGCATGCCCGACTGCCTGCCTGATGATGCCTCGGACTATGCACGGGACGTGGCCGAATTGCAGGCTATTGGTGGACCGGAAGCTGATATAGACCAAACGATACAGACGCTGCTGGAAGCCGCCCAGTTCGAGAAGTGCCGTTTCGAAGTGGCTTATAGTACCTTTGTGATGGACAATCAGTTCAAACGTATGAGGGCTCTGAAGCTGTGGGCCCGTCTGCTGGCGAGTTCTGCCGAGGAGGATGTGCTGTGCATGCAAGTGGGCGAGGGGCTGGCTAAATATGAAGCGATGCTTCAGATGGCGAATCATACGTATCAACAGGCGACAACTCTTGACTTTTTGATAGCCGCAGCAATTGAGGGCATGGCGATTGATGGGCTGAACAAGATTGTCATGTCGGGACGGCTCGTTGAAGAGCAGCTTCTGGCCATCGAGAAAAAACTCACCTCGGGAGGCTTTAACTGGCAATCGGACTGGACATCAATTCTTGATCATGAGAAGCTGTCGACCAAAAACACCGTAGCGATTGCGTATGAAATGAGCCAACAGGGGGGCATCAGATGTGCCCGAAATCCCTCTGCATCGTTGCAAGTCGCAGGCTCACCGGACGAAGAAATCCCTTGCAAGGCGCTCCAAAAAACAATATCTGTCTTCCTGTGGTTCTTTTGGCCCCGGCCCAATGAAATCGATAAGGCAGTCAATGAAGCCTTCGCGCCTTATTATGCGATGGGCGATCCCAACTACCCCTGGCCAGCAGAACCACCTGAGTCAAAGACAGGCTTTTCCATGTCGCCGCTGACTTATGTGACACCCGTGTCCAGCATCTTCTATAGCTTGCATGACATATATGTCCGAACCCTTTGCCGCAGATACGCAGCTCGCATCCTGATCCGCCTGCAACGCTATTACCGCACCAACGCGCGTTATCCTGAGACGCTTGAGAAAATGCAGGACAACGCGGGTAATGACATCTTTACCGATCCCACGAATGGGAGCTCGTTTGTCTATCGACCTGGCGATGGCGGCTTTACGCTGTACAGTAAAGGCAAGAATGGGGTTGATGATGGGGGTGTTCGGGATTGGGAGAGTGGTGCGGATGATATAACGATTTGGCCTGTTGGGGACTGAGGGGTTCATTAATTAAGTGAGCCGGCTTTTCGGGCCGGCTCGGGACAAAAAAACAGTAATACCTGATCGACAACCGTTTAGCACAGAGCGATGTAGCTGGCGATTGCCAGAATCAGGATACGCTTTTTGGTCGCAGTAAACGGAAGCCACACCTTGTAATAGAAAGTTGTCATGCAAAGTTCTCCCTAAATCAAAACCCCACTTCCGAAGCCTACTTTCCTCATCACGACTTTATTATACACCAAGACGGCAAGAAAAACAAGAAAAATCAGGCAGTCCGCCACCTAAGTCCTTATGTTGCAAGCACTTACGGTTTTCTATTTCCGCAATTTTTTCTTTGCCGAAAACCGGCCAGAAACAAGACCTCAGCCCTGTGTTTTCACGTGAAACTTCTCGAGCTTCCTCTTTACGATGTCGCCGAGTTCCATCACTTCCACGGGCTTGGCGATATAGTCGTCGGCGCCTATATTGAAAGCCTGCTCGAACTCGCCAACGAGGTTCCGGGCGGTGAGCATAAACACAGGAATATCCGCTGTTTTCTTGTCGTGTTTGAGTTCAGCGAGGATCTCCAGCCCGTCCATTTCAGGTATTGTAACGTCCAGTAATATGACCTCCGGCTTCTTCTTCCTCGCCAACTTGAGCCCTTTGCGTCCATTTGTGGCCATGAGCACCTTAAAACCCGCCAGCCGCAGGCCATACTCGACCAGTTCCAGAAACTGCTCATCGTCATCGATCAGAAGCAGCGAAATCCACTCGCTCATGTTACTTTCCTCTGTCTTCGCCGGTAATATACCGCATCCTGAGCACATTATACCCAAGGCGGGTCTACCTGCAAATACTTTCCGGCGCAGGTGTCAATTATCCAGCCATAAAGCTCGCCCCTCAGATCGCCCAGAAAATGCCCAACAATACAAACGTTGACGCTGCCAGCGTCAGATAGGCCTTGCCGGACAAGGTGGCTTGCCGATACAGGCGTCGCTGGATGAAGAAACCCGCAATAACGTAAGCCAGGCAGCAGGCTGCCAGAGTCAATATAACCGATCGCGAAGGTCCGCCAAAAACGTTAGAGAAATCGTTTTTTGAGCCCAGTACGTATGGAAAAGCCGTATTGGCGATATCCGCCGCCGGGGCGACATAAAGCCACACAAACACAAACGATGCTGGCACAAAGGAGAATTTGTGCCTTGACAGTGAAAGCACGGCAGCGAAAGTGCCCGCCGCCAGCCACATTACATAGGGCGCTGCAGCGATTGTGGCCGCGGAGTAATTATCGTCGCCGAAATGATACCTGATGTGCCCCCACAGCCCGCCGGTCGGCAGCCAGACAAACTCCACGACCCTGCCGCCCTGAAGCAAGACGGCTGCGGCATGGGCCGCTTCGTGAAACAGTGTAAACAGTACAAGGGCCGGGATAACCGCCGGCAGCATAAACCACTGGCGTTTGCAGAATCGCAGGATTTCGACGATCACGGGCATGGAGGTTCCGCATCTTGCCAAAGGCCGGGGCTCATCACAAGTCCGTCAGAGTAACGTATTCCTTGGGCTTTTCGTGGGTCGCCATCGTCCAGGTTGTCGCCTTTGCATCCTTGAGCTTGAATGTCACCAGGACGTCGTAGCCCGCGGCGTCGATCCAGGGCTTGAGGAATTCGAACTTTTCGACGATTTCTTTCTTGAGTTCGAGATCGTCGATCTCCTCGGCGGTGGCGGCGATTCGAAGCTGCTTTTCAGTCTCCGGCGAGTAGAAACATATCTCAATTTTCGGGTTGGCCAGAATCTGCTTGCAGACGTCCTTGTCTCTGCCCGTGCTGAAGATAATCCCGCGTTTGTCGGCGAAAGCAACCATCATGTTCCGGACATGAGGCACATTATCGGCACACGTGGCAAGGGCAAAAACGGGGTTCTTATTAATGAATTCCATGATTTCGACCTGGTTCATCGCTGATTCCTTTCCGATCTCGGATTCCTGTTTGTTTGTGTCAGGGGCAATATGCCCGCAAACGGGGCTTTTGTCAATTGCCAAAGTGCTTGATTTTGATGTAGCAGCATTTAGTCCTTAGTATTTAGTGAATAGTGAGCAGTGAATAGTTGGGCAACGGCGGTAGTAAATTGGGTTTGTTTCGCGAGGTAGGGGCACGGCATGCCGTGCCCGTACGGAGATTGGGTTTCCCGATGAATCGGGACTGACCTTCGGGCAGCGTGGCGGAATTGGGTTCGTTTCGCGCATTTTATTCGTGGGGCGGTAGATTGGGGTCTCGGCGGGGATTGGGTTCGTTTTGCGCATTTGGGTCGTGGTCCGGGGGTGGGGCGGTAAATTGGGTTTGTTTGTTCGGAATCGCCTTCGGCGATGGTGATTGAGCGGGTCCCTCGGCTTTGGGCCGCTGCGCTTCGCTCCGCAGCCCGACGCTCGGGATGACATGCCAGGATTGGGTTCGTTTCGCATTTTTTGGTTCGTAGTTGGTGGTTGGCAGTTCGTAGACTGGGGGCTCGACGGGGATTGGGTTCGTTTTGTATTTTTGAGCCCTGGGCGGCAGAGTGGCCGTGGAGGGCAAATTGGGTTTGTTTCGCGTAATTGGGGTGCGGAATGCCGGCGAGACGCCAGCGGTACGGGAGATTGGGTTCGTTTTGCATTGTAGAGTTCGTAGTTGGTAGTTGGTGGTTGGTGGTTGGTGGTTGTGGGAATAGTGAATAAGGCCTTGTGGTTCTTGAAAGGGTCCTCCCCCGATATGAATCCCCGATGAATCGGGATAAACTCCTGATCTCCGCTTCGCTCCGACATTTGGTTTGCCTCCTTTTTGGTTTGCAGAACCTGCCCCTATGTTGCGACGCATTATACCACATTCATGCCGAAAAAGCAAGTTTTTAGCGGCCGAAATGTGTGGTGGAGATAGTGGAAAATGGGGGTATTTTTTGGTTGACGAGTGGCGGGGCGGCGCGGGATGATTAACGGGACAACGCCGATGGATCGGGATCTTCGCTGCGCTGCGACGCGGCAGCGGGTGAGGAGAATGGCTGGGGTCAACAAAGGTATCGGGTACATCCTATGAGGCTGGATTTGGCAGATGCAGTTGTGAAAAGGTATATAATTTGTTTGAGTTTTGAATGTATTATGTTTATGTTTTTGCAGAGCGATGTCGATCTGTTGGGCGACTTAGCCGCTGAGTACTGCCCGGAAGTGGGCGGCATTATTCGATGAAGGGAATTATATGAGTCATCGTGTAACAGAGTTGCATAGTATTATGCCAATAAAGAATATACCCTCTGTTATGCAGCATGGCATTCTTTCGCACAATTTGCGAAGAAGAAAGAGAATACCTAATCACTCTGTGGCCTTGCAAGTAGTGCAGGAACTTAGAGCAAGAAAAGTCGTTCTTGGAGCAAGACCGCTTCACGACTATGCGAATCTATACTTTGATGCTCACAACCCCATGTTAAGCAGAGTAAGAGAACATAATAATGAAATTTGTGTTTTGCGAATTTCTCCAGAGGTACTCAAGCTACCCAACGTTGCAATTTCTGACCGAAATGCGGCTTGTGATTTTGTTGGGTTTTATCCATACCCATACGGATTAGAAAAACTGGATTTTGATATGGTTTATGCAACATGGTGGATACATAGAGACGACCCAAGGCTCGAAGAACTTCATCGACATGTTAAATGTGCGGAAGTTCTTGTCCCGGATTGCGTAGAACATCAGTACATTATTGGTGCTTATGTTTGCAATAGACGAGCAGAAAAGGTATTGAAAGATGCTGGTTTTTCTGGTAAAATCAAAATAAAGAATTCAGGGCTATTCTTTTAGTCAGGAGTTAACATGGCCACTAACGTGCTAATCGGAAATCTTTTTGAGTCAAAAGCCCAAACTCTGGTTAACACCGTCAATTGTGTCGGTATAATGGGAAAAGGAATTGCCCATGAATTCAAGAAACACTATCCCGAAATGTTCAAGGATTACAAGAGTTTGTGCGATAGAGGGGCGGTTCAACTTGGGCAGCCGTATATCTTCAAGACTCTTTATGATAAAGCAATAATAAATTTTCCAACCAAAAACCATTGGCGAGCAATGTCCCGTTTGGATGACATTAAAAAAGGGTTGGATTTATTTATAGAGAAATACAGACAATGGGGCATTACATCAGTTGCTTTTCCTCCTTTAGGATGTGGTAATGGCGGTTTAGAATGGGAAGTGGTCGGGCCTGTTATATATCAAAAATTGTTGGCTGTTGATATTCCCGTAGAAATGTATGCTCCATATGGAACGCCTCAGAAGTATTTAACAGAAGAGTTTTTGTCAGGGGCTAGTTTAAGTAATGCAAACAAGATTGTTGGTAAAAGACATGCCAAATTTAAGCCTGAATGGGCAGCGTTACTTGAAGTTCTATATAATCTGGAGAGACAGCCTTATGTGAGACCGGTTGGCAGGACTATTTTTCAGAAAATATGCTTTGTAATGCAAGAAACAGGAGTTGATCTTGGCTTCAAATTTTCGCAAGGAAGTTATGGTCCATATTCGCACGATATTAAGACAGCTCTAAAAGTTATGGCTAATAGCAATATGGTTTTTGAGAAACAATTAGGTAGGATGACGGCATTAAGAACTGGTCCGGAATTTGAAGTGATTCGCAAAGAATATAAAGATACCACACGGAATTTCCAAAACAAGATTGACAAAGTCACAGATTTATTCATGCGTATTAAGAACACCGAACAAGCCGAAGAAGTTACCACAGTATTTTTTGTTGTAAAAAAACTAAAAAAACAGAAAGAAACTGTTTCAGAAAACGAAATTTACGACGAGATATTAAACTGGAAAAAACGGTGGGATGAGCCTGAAAAAAAGAAATCGATTGCTTCAACAATTAGAAATCTTGGCATGTTGCATTGGATAAAAGCTGATTTCAGTGATTCGTTAGAAGTAAGGGAGTTGGAAATATAATTACAACGCAAGAGATTGGATCCTGCTTCGTAAGGAATTGCTGCGGAGGACAGGTGAGGCCTTCGACTGGCGCAGGACAGGTTTTATATTGAGGGGAAATGGGGGGTGTGAACCCCGATGAATCGGGCAGAATGTCGAACTGAGAAATGTCGAACCCCGATGAATCGGGATCTCCGCTGCGCTGCGATGTCGAAGTGAAGCCGGCGAGACGCCGGCGGTACGGGTATTGGCGGCGGTGGGGTTATTCGTTGACTTCTGGGCAGGCCATTATGTATTCTCGTATTCGGTCCATGTGGGCCATTGCTACTGCTACTTTGTCGTCGGCTGCGCCGTAATAGACGTAAAGCTGATTGGTTTCGGGCATGATAATGCCGCCGGTGACGAAGGTAACGTCATTGACATCGCCTATGCGTTCATAAGGTTCCCTCGGTCCGAGGACCCATTCCTCGCCTCTTCGCAGGACTCGCCACGGTTCGTCCCTGTCCAGAAGTGCCATTCCTATCCGGTATATCTGGCTTGCGGTCGTAACGCGCACGCCATGATAGAGGATGAGCCAGCCTTCGGGCAATTCGATGGGCTGGCAGGCCAGTCCGATCCGTGCCCCGTCCCAGAAGGCAGGCCTGGTCTTGAGCAGCACCCTGTGGTCGCCCCAGTGTTTCAGGTCGGGTGAGAGGCTGAGCCATATATGTGCCTCGCCGCGTACAAGGGGTCTGTGGATCAGGGCGAATCGTCCGTTGAATCGCCTCGGGAACAGGCAGGCGTCTTTGTCCTCGGGGGGGAGCATGCCGCCTAAACGGGCGAATGTTTTGAAATTGCGCGTAATGGCCAGTGAAACGATCGGGCCGCCTTCGCTGAACGATACGTATGTAATGGCAAACTGCTTTTGCTCTTCCAGCCAGACAATGCGAGGGTCCTCCAGGCCCCACCGCTCTTCCTTGTTGCCCAGGTCGGCCTTCATGGTCGGTTTTTCGTCGATGACCCAGTCGGTCAGCCCGTCTTTGCTCCGGGCACAGGTCAGATGCGAAAAGCCCCGAAGTTCCTCGACGCGATTGAGGAGCAATACCTCACTATTGACACGAATGGCGGCAGGGTTGAAAACGGAATTAATCGGATAAGGCCAGTTCTGCGCCGTCAGGATCGGATTGCCTTCGTACCGGCTAAACAGGTTTGCCGCCAGCTTGGCGCGGTTGAAAGAATCCATAAATACCTCACACAATACAGCTTATCGTTCGGGCACAAGTTATCTCTATTAGTTCGGCAATGCCGGTAAAAAGCTGAATGTTAATTGGAGCTTTTTGAAAAGGCAACTGAAAAATAAAGACTATTTGCGCGACAGCCTGCCGGCAAGGGCGGGGCAATATTGAATAAAGTTCCTTCAATACAGTCCGGGTTTTGTTTGCAGGCGGGTGCAGGATGTATTAGACTGACAGGCAGTGTATTATCGGGTGGCATGATCGATGAGTCAGGGAGGTAAGGATGGCCGGACGAAAGAAGATAAGAGTGGACCCGGCTGTGGCGAAGCAGCGGGTGCAGAAGATATTTCCAATCTTGAAGAAAACCTATCCGGACGCCAGGATTGCCCTGCATCATGACAATGTTTTCGAACTTCTCATTGCGACGATTTTGTCCGCCCAGTGTACGGATGTACGTGTGAATATTGTAACCAGGGACCTGTTCAAGAAATACAAGGGGCCTGCCGACTTTCTGAAGGTTAAGCACTCGCAGATTGCCGATGAGATTCGTTCGACGGGTTTTTATCGGAACAAAGCAACCAACATCCAGAAGTGCTGCCTTATGCTGGTGGAGGAATTCGATGGTGTCGTGCCGCGTACGATGGAAGAGTTGACATCGCTTGCTGGCGTGGGGCGTAAGACGGCAAACGTGATTCTCGGCAACGCGTTTGATACGCCGGGAATCACTTGTGATACGCACGTGATTCGCCTGAGCAGGCGTTTGGGGCTGTCGGAAAACGCCGATCCGGTCAAACTGGAATTCGACCTGATGGAGATTGTGCCGAAGCGAAAGTGGGGCGGGTGGTCGCTGTTCAGTCATCTGCTGATATGGCACGGCCGGAACATCTGCAAGGCCCGCAAGCCGGACTGTCCGAATTGCCCGATTGCGCCGCACTGTCCGGCGGCGAACATACCCGAACTGTGGTGATTTGACTTATGCCAACGTCCGTTTGGGCCGATATAAATGTATTGTAAATTCTGAAAACCATTGAATGAGGTAGTTCATGAGTGCATTAAACCTGTCCACGGAAGAGCCGTGGCGGATATTCAGGATCATGGCGGAATTTGTCGAGGGTTTCGATGAACTTGCCAGCGTTGGGCCGGCTGTATCAATTTTCGGCTCGGCAAGGACCCCCGAAGGCGATGAGTATTACGAGTTGGCGAGAAAAACGTCCTATGAGATTGCAAAGGCCGGCTTTGCGATCATTACCGGCGGCGGGGGCGGCATTATGGAAGCCGCCAACCGGGGCGCATATGAGGCCGGAGGCCGCAGCATCGGGCTCAATATCGAGCTGCCCGTTGAGCAGGAGCCCAATGAGTATCAGAATCTATCGCTTCATTTCAGGTATTTCTTCTGCCGCAAGGTGATGTTCCTCAAGTACGCCAACGGCTTTGTTGTCATGCCGGGCGGATTCGGCACGATGGACGAGTTTTTCGAGTCGATAGTGCTCATTCAGACGCTCAAGCAGGTCCACTTCCCGGTCATTCTTATGGTGAGCGAGTATTGGCAGGGTCTTCTCGACTGGATAAAGAATGTCATGTTAGACAAGCACGCTTATGTTTCGCCCGAGGATCTCGATGTTTTCACGGTTGTTGACGACCCGGCCGAGGCGGCGAGGATTATTCTCGATTTCAAAGAGACCAACGGACGCGGCGGCCTGCATGATCCCCCGGGCCTGAAGAAGAGCGCCTATCATCACTGATCGGCCGCTTCGATCGCACTCCTGAAGTGTTTTAGAAGGTATTCCTTTTCCGGGCCGCCCAGATGCTGCCATGGCAGGATTTCGTCTTCGGCAAAACTCCTTTGTGCGGCGGTGTCGGCGTCGGCGCCGTGTTCGGCGAATGCCTCGACCCAGATGCTGTAATCAAAGCACTCACCCCACAGATCGAATTTCGCACCGTTTCGCCATGCCGTTTCGATAACGTCTGCCATGCGGCGGTCGCCCCTTGCGATTGCCGATTCGAGAATGCTGTTTTCAATGTTGTGAAACTTGAACTGCAGGAAGCGGGCGTTGAGCTTTCGCTTTTGCCGGAGGATCAGATCTCTTGCGTTTTCAAAATACGCCCTGTCTTTTTGGCCCAGCCAGCCGAACGGTGTATGGGGCTTGGGTACCAGCCAGCTTACCGCGACGTTGATATTGGCGACTTTGCCGTCGACATCCTTTCTGAGTCGCGCCAGCCTGTATGAAAGCTCGGCAATCTGAGCGATATCTTCTTCTGTCTCGCCGGGGAAACCCACCATGAAATAGAGTTTGAGCCGCTGGAATCCGGCCTCGTAAGCGGCGCGAACGCCTGCAAAGAGGTCGTCGTCGCTGATGGGCTTGTTTATGACTTTGCGGAGTTTCTCGCCGGCTGCCTCGACTGCGATGGTCAGTCCGCTCTTGCGAACTGAAGTAACCATTTTCGGCAGGAGTTGGAGCTGCCGCTTGACTTTGAGGCTTGGCAGTGAGATTCCCACATGATGCGGCTGGAAGTATTCCTGCAGGCGGACGACGAGTTCTTCGAGGTCGGGGTAGTCGGCGGTCGACAGGCTGAGCAGGCTTACGGTGTCAAAACCTGTGGCAAGATAATTGGCCTTTGCGATTTCGAGAATCCTGTCGACGCTGCGGTATCGGATCGGGCGACGACAGAAGCCGGCTTGGCAGAAGCGGCATCTGCCGGGACAGCCGCGCATGATCTCGATGCTGATGCGTTCGTGAATCGCCTTGACGAAAGGTACGATCGGCTTGAGCGGGACCGCCGAGCTATCCATATCGTCAACGACGGCGTTTTCAAATCGTGTGGGCAGATCCGGTTGGCCGGCCTTGAAAGCCGCTATTTTGTCGCCTTCATACTCAAAGGTGTACAGCGACGGAACGTAAACGAAGTTGAATCGTTTTGCCGCTTCCAGGAGAAAATCCTTTTTCGAGGCGCCGGAGTTCCTCTGCTGTCGAAACAGGTCCACCAGTTTTACGGTTGCTTCTTCGCCATGACCGAGGACAAACATGTCCACAAATTGGGCGATGGGCTCGCAGGAGTTCGAGACCTGTCCGCCGGCGATGATGAGGGGGTCGTCTTCTCCACGGTCGCTCGATCTGACAGCCAGGCCCGCCAGGTCCAGCATGGTGAGCATGTTCGTATAACAAAGTTCGTTGTTGAGGCTAAAGGCGATAATATCAAAATCGCCTACGGCGGCCATGGATTCGAGCGTAAAAAGCGGGATATCCTTATCGCGAAGGACCTGCTCGGCATCGATCCAGGGACAGAACACGCGTTCGGCGGCGACGTCTTCGATGCGGTTGAGGACCTCGTAGAGGATCGCAAGGCCGGTGTGGCTCATCGCGATTTCATACACATCGGGAAAGCAAATCGCCACCTTCACATCGCATTTGGACAGGTCTTTTTTGATCTGGTTGACCTCACCGCCGATATATCGGCCCGGCCGACGCACACAGGGCAAAAACTCGCTGTCGAGACGCCGGCTTAATAGCTGTACCTTTTTGCTGCTCATGGGCGTATTATACAACGATAGAAAGATTTGTTGAATAAATAATGGCAATTATTTAGAATCAGGCTTTCTGTAACGATTGAAAGGTTTGCGTGTGAATAACAAGACTGTTCGGATGCTGGTTTCTATTGCGATCATGGTCGCTGTTGCACTGCTTATCCGCAAGCTCAGCACGTCAGGAAATTCGCACGGACAGCCCGAAGGCAATACGATCTCGTCGGACCCGAATCAGCCCCAACTGCAATCCGGGTTCGGCGGCAGTCGGCTTGTGATGGGGACGTTTGCCAATATTACCGCGGTGGCCGCCGATGATGAGACGATCAAGGCGAGCATAGAAGCCGCTTTTGAAAAGCTTGTCGAAGTGGATGAGATGATGAGCGATTACAAGGACGATTCGGAATTGTCGGCTGTCAATCGGGATGCGTTTGCCAAACCGGTTAAGGTCAGCGACGAACTCTTCGCTGTCTTGAAGGCTTCGGTTGATTACAGCAGGAAAACACAAGGCGCCTTTGATATCACCGTCGGTCCGGTTGTCGAACTGTGGCGAAGAGCGGGGAAGGACGGTACAAAACCCGGCGAAAAAGAACTCGCTGAAGCTAAAGCCAGGGTGGGCTATGAAAAGCTCATCCTGGATGAGAAGAACAAGACGGTTCGTTTTGCCGTGGAAGGCATGAAACTGGATTTGGGAGGTATCGCCAAGGGCTATGCTATCGATCTGGCAATCGAGGAAATGAAAAAGGCGCACGCCGCCGGCGGACTGGTCGATGTCGGCGGTGACATCCGCTGCTTCGGCGCGTCGCCCAAGTTCAACAATATCTGGCGCGTGGGGCTGGAGGACCCATCCGGTGTGAGCAGATATCTTTTCGTGCTCATGCTGTCCGATACCGCTATCGCCACCAGCGGCGATTACCGGCGGTTCGTCATGGTGGATGACCAGCGGTACAGCCACATCATCGACCCGGCGACAACCGCAAGCGCAGGTGAACTGACAAGCGTTACCG
>SDBS01003561.1_pt1 | contig 15293 bp, 7 predicted proteins | sample 2277091 | NCBI WGS metagenome assembly SDBS01 (sample SAMN10404972, study PRJNA504765) | marine sediment metagenome | isolation source: marine sediment core GS10_PC15, 163 cmbsf | place: Arctic Ocean: Southern Knipovich Ridge | collected 2010 | reverse complement strand
TTAACATCCGATGTTAAACAAGTTAATCAGCATAAATTAGTTCACCCGCCAAAGTTTTACGAAGTAAGATTTAGGCGGGCAAATCAGCGGAAATCAGCGTGTTCGCGGGGAGCGAATTAAAATCACAAAAAACCCTAAATTTTAGCCAGCACCACTTTTTGATAAAAAAGTGGTGCTGGGTTTAGATGTATTAGGGCAGAAATATTGAGTTCTAATTAAAAAGAGTTTGATACCACTGTGTTACATTATATTTTTTTAAAAAAATCTGTCAACCCCTCAACTGGCGAACCCTTACGCTCTGGAGTATTCCCAACCCAATATAGGTTGAAATCAAACCAGAACCACCATAGCTAATTAAAGGTAAAGGAATTCCGATAACAGGTATTATCCCAAGATTCATACCAATATTAACAAAAAACTGAGAAAATATAAAGAGGACAAATCCTGAAGCAAAAAGTCGAGAAAAATTATATTGACAGGACAAAATAAGTTTTATTATTCTCCACAGAAACAAAGAAAATAAAGAAAATAAAATTCCTATCCCGACAAGGCCTGTTTCTTCTGCAATGGCAGCAAAAATAAAATCCGTCTGAGGCTCAGACAAAAATCCATATTGGGTTTGAGAACCTTGTTTGAAACCCCTACCAAAAAAAGAACCGGAGCCAATAGCAATTTTTGCTTGATTTTGACTCCAAGAAGCCCCCAAAGGGTCAGAGGGAATCATAAAACTCAAAACTCTTTCTTTTTGATAGTCCTTCAATAAAAATTGCCAACAAAAGCTCAGGATTAAAAGAAAACAGAGGGTAAGAATTAAAAAATGACGAATTTTAATTCCGGAAACAATCAAAACGCCGAGCCATATTATAACTAAAATTAAAACCGAACCTAAATCTGGCTGAAAAAAAATTAACAAACTTGGTATTAAAACATAGAATCCCGAAAGAATAATGTGCCGAAATCTATACATCTCAACATGCCTCATTGAAAAATACTTAGCCAATAAAACTATCAAAACGATTTTAGTAGGTTCAATAGGGTCAAGGGAAATAGGACCGAGTTTATACCAACTTTTGACTCCCCTGATTTCCGGAGCGAAAAAAAATAAACCAACCAAAAAAAGTAAAGAAACGAAATAAAAAATTAAAATCAAATAAGAATTATTTCTCAAGATTCTATAATCAAAAAAGCTAAGGGAGAGCATTAAAAAAAACCCTGCTATAAAAAAAATAATCTGCTTCTTAAAATTAAAAAAATCTCCGTTTCTAAAAGAAGAACTGTAAATTGAACAAATCCCAATTACGGTTAACAAAACTGCGGAAATTATTAAAATCCAATCTAACTTTTTAAAGTGCGAAACGATAACCCTCATGCCTCCGGTGGTAAATCTTCTTCAATCGGGATTACAGGCGGCACTTCTTCAACTATTCCTTCCAAAATCCCTCTGCCAGCTCTTAAATTATCTAAAATCTTTTTAACTTCTTCGTCGTCAGGATTTAGCTCAGAAACTTTCTCAAATTTCTCAATTGCTTGGGCTTTTTTTCCTTCTTTGTCATAAACCAGACCCAAAAAGTATAAAGCATTAGAGTAATTAGGACTAATCCCAATCGCTCTTTCAAACTCTAACCGGGCTTTTTCATAATTTTCATTCTGATAATAAATTAACCCCAACTGAAAAGCTAAGCCCACATCAAAGGGCGCTAAAAGTTTTGTCTTTTCAAGTTCTTGAATTGCCTCCGCTGTCTTTCCTTGAAGTTGATAAACTGATGCTAACTGGAATCTAGCCGGAGCATAGTCAGATTTTAATTCAATTGCTCTCTCAAACTTTGTCTTGGCCTCAGTGAGTAATTTTTTTTCTTCTTCTTCTTGTTCTTCGGATAAAAGATCTGCTTCTTGCAAAAGAACAATCCCCTCTTGGCTGGAATAATAAGGATTGGTCGGTTCCAACTTCAGGGCTTCATCATAAGATTGGAGCGCCCAATCTTTTACACCCGAGATTACTCCAACCAGATTCTGATAAACAAAACCCCTATTCGACCAATTAGCAACATCCCCTGGATTAATATCAGTAGCAACTTTAGCAGAATTTACGGCATTATCAACGAAGAATTGAATTTTTTGGTTAATTTCTTCCTGGGACAAATCTGTCCTAACAGCTTCAATATTTATCCTCTGAAGATAAATCTGAGATAATTCCCTCCAATATAAATCTACCTGAGGGTTTATCCTGGCTGCCTTTTCTAAATTATTCAAAGTATCATCGTTTCTGCCCTGTCGCCAAGCTTTTATTCCCTCTAAATAACTTGTCTCAGCTGCGTATCTTTGTCCTTCAAGAATAAATAATCCCAAACCGAAAATAAAAATTAAGGTAAAAACAAAGGTAACGCCGAGCATTGACAAAGAAGACGGTTTGAGTAAAATCTCTTTTTTAACAGGAGACAATAAAGCAATAAAACTACCCATCAGTAAAAAGAAAAGGAAATTCAGGGTTAAATTTGAATGATATAAGAAAAATCCAACACTTAATGCCACAAAACTAACAAAAATCCCAGCCCCCAACATCCAGTAAAATCCTTCGTTTGTTTCCTCTTTGGGTAAGTCATTTTTTGAAACTGGTTTCCCAAAAAGAAACTTTATTCCATAAAAGATAAAAAACCCGAGCAAGGCTAAAATAGAAAGAATGCCCAAGATTCCGGTGGTAGCCAGAAGAGTCAAAATTTTTGAACTAGCCCCCTCAAATCTTACATTCCAAAATCGATTTTGATTAAAAGTGATGTCTTTGTACTTTGAGAAATCATAAACAAAAGTGCCGGGTCCCGAACCTAAAATCGGCTTCTCTTCTAAGGTTTTCCAAGCAATGTTAAAACTCGTTTTTTGGGTTAAGAAAACCTCAACAGGTCGGTCAGGAGCAAGTCCGGGCATCTGGAATCTAAAGAAACTAAAGAATAAAGCTATTGCTAAAAAGAACATTGGTAAAACAATCCATCTGTTGTCAAAAAAGTTTCTTTTTTGGATACCCAATATCATAACCGAGGCAGCTCCTACTATTACTACCCACCAGGCAACTGAAAAATTAATTAAAACCAACAAAACCATATCAAGAACCAAAGCTGCAACAAAAACTCCTCTTAAAACCCTTTTAGTTTTTATAATTAAAATAATAATCAAAGGCAGTAAAACGGCAGCAAATAAACCTAAAACATTTACTGTTCCAATAGTGTTGAATGAAACTGTTTCGGTAAAAGCCCAAGGTAATAGAAATCTGCCAAAAAGCTGGAAAGTTCCATAAAGCATTGCCAGAAAACCGGATAATATCAATAAAACTATTAAATAAAAAATTTCTTTTTTTCTAAAAATATTAGTCAGTAAAAAGTAAAGCGAAAAGAGACCAATCATAGTCAGTAAACTCTCCGAAGTAGTCAGAGGCCAACCCCAAAAACTTCCATATCTCCACAGAGAAAAAACTGTTGAGGCAAGATAAACTAAAAATAAAACTCCTACCGGAATATGGAATTTAGTTAAATTAAAACTAAACTTTCCCGAAACCAAAACCTTTATCATCCAGGCGAAAAGAGAAACAGAAACCAGAACTATCAATAATGCCTGTTTGTTAAAATCTAAAACATTTGCCGTCCAGGGCAAAAGAAAAAGAGGCAGCAAAAAAACTAAGAGATAAATGCTGCTTTTTGAAACTTTATCGCAAATTTTAACTGTTTGAGACGACTTTTTTGCCATGTCTTTTGTAAATTTTAAATTTTTATTTAATTTCTGTTTTAGTTTATTTCTTTTTAAAAAAACAAGCCCTTATTTAGGAATTAGAAACTAGACTACATCGCCGGGGTTGTAGTTGTATTTGAATCAGGAATATCAGGGTCAGGATAAATATCAGCATAGGTACAAGAACCATCGTCTTTTGTCGCCTCAGAATTATAGTTTTCAGCTTCGGAGTCAGTACAGCCCATTATTTCGTATTCGCAGGAGTCATTATCTACTGTTGCTTCAGGATTATAATTCAAAGCATTCGGGTCAATACAACCTCCTATTTCTTCTTCCTCTTCTTCTTCCTCTTCTTCTTCCTCTTCTTCGCCTGCTGGTATCTCTATTTGACAAGTAGCAGAACAGCCGTCTCCATCTACAATATTGCCGTCATCACATTCTTCTCCTTCATCTAAATTTCCATCTCCACAATAAGGTTCTGGCTCAGGTTCTGGTTCGGGATATGTACAAGTCCCATCATCCACGGTCGCCTCAGAATTATAGTTTTCAGCTTCGGAGTCAGTACAGCCCATTATTTCGTATTCGCAGGATTCATTATCTACTGTTGCTTCAGGATTGTAATTCAAAGCAGCAGAATCTATACATCCCTCTATTTTAGTACAACCTCCTTTATTTTTAACCCACTCACCATTCTCAATCCAAGTGCAGTAAACTTGACCGGTTGCTTGGTCAACCATTTCCATTTTATTAATTCTCATTGTATTCTTCACAGTTAATTTCTCTACGGTCAGGTCTTTAATAAAGGCGACCCCATCTTCAATAGCCAGCCCAAGAGACGAGAGAATTATTTTTACTTTTCCTATAAATGACGAATTGATACCAATGCCTTCACCCATTGAGCCGTCTTCATTTAGAGAACCTCCCAGAGAACCGCCGTACCAACCAACATTGATAAATACCATAATTTTGCCCGTCTCATTAGAATTATATGGCTCTAAAGCTTTACCAATGGTTGAACCTGTCCCTGTAGCCCTCATAGCAACTCCTGGGGCTGAGGACGAGGTTAGCCAATCGCCAACTTCAATCTCTCCATTTTCTAAAGAAACTTTCACTGGAGCTCTTCCGGAAAGAGAGATTGGTTCGATTTTCTCATTCGGGTCTGGAATTGATGTATCCCCAATGAAATGCCCCGGCATAGTAGAAACAATTCCTATAATTTTTGAATCATAAGCTATTTGAGATTTTTCCAAGCGGGAAATTTGATTTCCATAAACATCCTCTACAGTGTTACCGCTAAGAGAAACAACGTCTCCGGCTTCAACATCTTGCTCAACTGGATAATATTCAGCATAGTCAACCGGTTCTCCACTACAATCAGTAATTACCCCTGCCCCGTCACCATCATAGCAAAGCGAGGCAGTATTAGCAGTAGAAAAGGTAGCCTCAAGCGTGCCATTTATAGTGATAGCATTACTACTGAAATCCCCGTAAATAAGAGGCGAGCTTGTATTGGAATTATCTATGTAGAGTTTTTCAGCAGTTGTTTCGTTTTGCCCGGCCTGATAGCCGATAAAAATACTTCCACTATACATATTCGTGCTGTATCCTGCTTGGTATCCAATAGCTACATTGTTTGAACCCGAAATCTGACTACTGTTACCATAAAGAGATTGATAGCCAATAGCTATGTTATTAGAACCGCTATTTCCAGCCGAAGAGCCGTATTGTGCATATTGCCCAATGGCTATGTTATCAGAACCCATATATGTATAGTAATTAGCATAATAGCCAAGGTTTATATTATTTGAACCACTTATCCCTGACGCCGAATAACCGTGACCAGCCTCATAGCCAATGTCTATATTATAATTTCCTGTATATTCATAATATCCTGCATTATAACCGATATGAATGCCACCACTTCCTGAATACCCTGATGAGTAACCATAGCCAGCACCATACCCAACTGCTACCTGATAACCTCCTGTTGAATAGTAACCTGCCTGATACCCCAATATCGTGTTATAGCTGTTACTATTACTACCTGAACCGCCTGCACCACTTCCAAGAAGCGTGTTGTAGCTTCCGCTTGTCCAATTCTGACCTGCGTAATAACCAATGTAAGTATTGTCAGACCCAGTATTATAATATCCTGAATAGTAACCCAGTTGCGTATTGTTAGAGTTTGAGTTTGAACCAGAACCACCTGACTGGCTTCCGACCAGAGTATTATAACCGCCTGTCCAGTTGGCGCCAACATTGTAACCAACCATCGTGTTGTCGCTATTACTGTTACTTCCACTTCCTCCTGCATTACTGCCTACTAAGGTGTTTTGGCCTCCTGATGACCAGTAATACCCTGCGTTATAACCAATGAAAGTATTGTAACCGCCAGTGAGATAAGAAGCGGCATAGCTACCCATTACAGTATTATACCCAGAACTATTTGAACCATTGCCCCCCGCACCACTGCCGATAACAACATCATAACTTCCTGTCCAGTTGTAGCCAGAGTAATAACCTATGTAAGTATTGTCGCTTCCTGTATTATAACTCCCCGCATAGCTTCCAAAATAAGAATTGTAGCTATTGCTGTTGCTCCCACCTCCACCTGCGTAATAACCCGTAGCTGTGTTGTTGCTTCCAGAGGAGTGATAATATAAAGAGTTATGGCCGATAGCTGTATTGTTTGAACCTGTTACATTTTGACCAGAATAAGCACCAAAGAAAGAATTATAATGACCCGATGAATTTGAATAACCAGCACTTGCTCCAACATATGTGGAATAGGTATCTGAACTATGACTGGCACCAGCACTCACCCCTACCATTAGGTTATAGGTGCCGACATTGGTAAGAACCCTTGAACCATTTATTTGGTAGGCATTACTGATACTCTCATCAGTTACATTGACTATGCTAAACTCGCCTGTGCCCGTTGAGGTAAATCCACCCGCAGTTACGGTTGTTCCGTCAGTAGTTACGCTTGAACTACCTGCAAGTCTGCCGTTACTTGAGTAGACCATATAGGTATTTGATATAGTGGTATCTGTAAAGCCAGCAGAAGTTATAATACTTCCGTCTGTCGTTTGGCTTGCACTTCCAGTTAATCTGCCATTAACAGAATAAACTAATCGGGTGTTTGATATTGAAGTATCGGTGAGTCCGCCGAAAGAGGAGGCTGTGCCTGAGGTGGTGAGGTCTCCATCAACTCTCAACTCATTAAAATATCCATATCTTTTATTGCCAGCTTCATAAATCTGCTGGATTTCTGCTGCTGATAATGCCCTGTTGAAAACCATTACTTCGTCGATTGAACCATTTGCATAATCTCCCCCTTCAAAATCTTCAGTTTCTATATGACCAAGTTTTATTGAATTTGTAGTATCATCATTAAAGTTAGCAAGGGAGTCTGTTTTCTTAGCATCCCCATTTATAAAAAGAGTAAATGTTTCGTTAGAATAATTTACTGCTACATGAGTCCATACACTTAGACTAATTGTTTCAGTAGTACAACTTTCTGTCGCTGGTGGTGCATTATCACTTATGCAAAGTTTAGAGTTTTCTATATAAATACCATAACCATTACCAAACCCAAATTTTTCAATAATTGCAAAATCATTAAGTTTGGGATAAATCCAGGCAGACCAAGTATAATCTTCAGAAGCATCAAAATCTATACTATTATTATCAGCAACACTAACATAATCCCCATTCCCATCTAATTCTAAAACATCTTTGTTTGCGTGGGCATTTGCAATAAAACTTCCATCGTTCCCGTAAATAGAACTGTCAACAGCTTGGTTATTGTTGAATTGCCAGTAACCGACTAAAGAACTGTCTTGATAAATTGAGGCACTTATTGTGCCTGTGGTGGTGAGGTTACCACCACTCAAACTCGCTGTGCCGTCTGTTAGAGTTGTTCCTGAGATGTTACTCCAGCCCGTTGTATTGTATCCGTTTCCGCCGTAGCTATCTCCCGCATACCAAACTCCGCCAGAGTAAAAGCTTAGGATTGTAGTTCCAGTTTCATCACGGATTGTGTCTGTATAAACCTGACCGGAAGTGAGTATACCTGATGTGGTGATAGCACTATCCCCAAACTGTGCTAATCCTGCTGTCGCCCAATCAAGGATTACATTACTTCCACCGCTTGCTATTAGTTGTCTATTACCCCAATTAATAGAAACGTCAGGACTTGTTGTGTATAGTTGTTGAACCTCCCATTGAACAACATTAACACCAGTTACTTCGGTTAAATATCTATTAACTAAATCTACTGACAACGCTGGAGTGCTATCAGTAAGTCCTCCATCAAACCTGCCTGTGCCTGTGGTGGTGAGGTTGAATGAACCGAATTTTAAATCGGTTACGCCCGTTCCTGTCCCAAAAGTTACAGTATTTTCTATGCTTCCAAAATCTATTGTAAGATCTTCACTATAAGTGCCGCCTGTTCCGCTAAAAGTTAGTTCGCCTGTGGCAGAAGAAACAATAGAGCCATTTGAAGTGGTAAAGATGCCTGAAGCGTCAAGAGTAGTGAAAGCGCCGGCAGCAGCATTATCTAAACCAATAGAGCCGGGTGATGCCCAGGTATAGCCCCCTAATTGCTTGGCTTCAAACGCAGCTGGCACTGCGCCTAATCTTTTTCTCGGTGAAAAAGTTTCCTCATAGTCACCATCACAACCCGGGTCAAATTGGACCTTTAAGTAAAGAGTGCCTTGATTAAAATCAGCATCTAGAGTTGCTTGGCTCCCCAAGAGCACTGAAAATAACCCGTTGGTAGTGGATACGTACGAAGTACCGCCGTCCCAATCTTCGGTCCAAAGCTCATTTCCGTTTTCGGCTGCGTCATACAAGGAAAATCTCATACATTGAGTAGCACCGGAAACAGCTAAGTCGTTATCGTCTGTCAGTTTCCCCTGGTAATTGATTTTCTCGTTAAAAGAAGCCGTAACAATGCCGAAAACGCCGAGAATTAAAGCGGCTGTTAGTCCTGCATATAATATTGATATGGAGCGATGTTTGGACATTTTGTTTTAAATATTATTTAGATTGGATAGATTGGACGAATATTTCTATGTATCCGTCTTCATTTAATAAATAGCTTGTGATTTCAAATTTTTGGGTGTTTTCACCTCCCTGTTGGTTGATAATAACCTCCTGTTTCTGAAGTTCTGTTTTGTTATTAAAGTCTCCTGACGATGTTTGAGAATAGACGGATGATTTAAAAATTGAAACTGCGCCGATTACTACTATTAAAGCTATTGCTCCGGCAAAAAGAAAAGATAATTTTGATTTTCTCTCAGAAGAAAAAATATCCTCAACGGCTACAAATTTCTTAGCCAAAAGATAAGAGCTTAATGCCTTTTCTGTGGTAAACCAATTCCTGCCAATCTTTTTGCCTCCGAGTCTCTTTTTTCTAATTAAATAACCCAAGTGGTCTTGGGTGTAACCAGAAATTTCTGCTGCTTTTTTAAGAGAGATAAATTTAGGCATGGATAGGTAAATCTCGGATAAACGAGATTTGAAAAAATCGCTGGATATTACTGTAATTATTACCTTATTTTCACATTAATAAAAACACTCGTCAAGGGTGTTTCTGTGGATAACTGACAGCTTCGCTGTCAATTGGCTGTAGCGGTGGCAGTAATTGTTGCTTGGTAACTATCTACGATTAACATTCCAGCTTCGTTATTAGGTGTGCCGTCTGAATTATATAATTGAGTTTTAAGTTTCACTGTTGTAGAGGTCCCTGAAGGATAATTAGATGAATAAGAATTAGCAATTATTTCATCAGAAATTGAAAAACCATACCAGCATTTGTCGGAAGTATCACTGATGCCGATATTACAGGTATCAGACCCATTATCTTTGAATTTTTGGACAATATGGCTCCCCTCAGGACTAAAACCAAATTCAGCAGTGCTGTCGGCTACTGACCAACTATAATCGGCTGTTCCTACACCGACCGGAGTATAATCAACAAAATTATCTCCATAACTTTGGCCTTGCATAGCCGGTGATGTGGAAGCGGAAACAGATAAATTATAACCGGCCGGGTTATCCGTAATTACTGTCCAGCTCGTCTCGCCGGTTGCCACCCCTCCTGCTAAACTTTGAATGTGTCCTGTCATTGTCACATTTGCCGGAGAGGAAATACTTAAATAAATCTCTTGCATTTGTTGATAGCCGGCTTTTAATTCATAAGGAGAATCTTCGGATGAGCCGGTTGTAATTTCACCAACCGTATCTTGCACTATATAATTCCCAGAGGTCCCAAGAGAGCCCCCAATATTTAAAGAGTCCGTCTGGATGCGGTAATTACTGCTTTCCATTACATAAGCAAGAGCAGGATAATTCCCTATCATCAAAAGAGAAGCAAGGCATATATATGCAAGCATCCGTAATGTTAATTGAGTTCTCTTTATCCTTCTCATGGGGATGTTTTTCTTTTTACTTCAAAACGGCTAAAGAGCCAGGTTGAAATATAAATAATTATTGCCAAAATCACTAACACAAGTAAAATAATTTTCCAAGGAATAATCCAAAAAATAACTGACTTTTCGTCAATAATGTCTTGATAGCCCCGGTTGACTTTAATATTTGCAGTATAACGGCCAAACATTAGCCCCTTCCACTGAATATCTCTTAACCTTAAAGAATCGGGCATTACAAACCAGGGATTTAATTCAATTTCATTTACCTTTTTCCCTAAGAAATTTTTAATTTCAATTATTCCATAAGGAACCAGGTAGATGTTTCCATTGTTTTCAAAAAGTGATTCAAACGCAATCGGGCCTTTTTCATAAAAACTTTTTTCAATTCTAAAATCTTTTAAAAAACCGCTTTCTATTGTTTCTCCTGTTTCTCCTTTAATTCTTACAAAGAAAAGGCTTCCTAATCGGGAAATGACCCTGATTTCGCCAGGACCCTCTATTTCTTCCGACTCGTCTGCCGGTTCAATTGCGATCAAAACCACGCCGTAAAGACCTCCCGGTTTAGCATCTCTGGGAATAGAAATTTCAATTGGTAAAGTCATCCTTTCCCCGTATTCCAAAGTAAACTCGGTTACCTCTGGATGAAGATAATCTTTTAAAGAATAGGGTCCCTTTTTTTCGCCTAAAAGCATAACCGCTTTTTCAGGGTCTTGTGAACCCTTAAAATCTTCTATCTCAATCTTAAATTTCGTTGTTTTTCCAATTCGTCTGTTAATTAAAAGTTCTTTAAAGAGTTCCTCTCCGGCATTCATCCATAACTCAATTTTTCCCGGTCCTAAACTAAAATCTCCTGCTGGATGAGCCGTAAGATTTAAATCCTCGATTTGATAACCTGAAATTTCTGGAGAAAAACTTATTCCCAAAAATATCGCCAATCCTAAACAAATTAAATATGTTATTTTTTTCATTATTATTAATATTCTATTAGTATCTTAACATTTTCTAAGAATGATTGTTAGTCATGAATTATGATTCTTTTGGTTTATATTTCTCCGTTAATATCTCTAAGTGTTGCAGGAGAGTTATTTCGTGTTCAGGATAAACTTCTATTGCCTTTTTGTATATCTGAGAACAGGTTTCAAAATCCTGAAGGTCGCGGCAAAAAAGAATAGCTACACCCTCTGTAAAAGAAACTGCTGCCTGAGTATCTTTTGGTAGAATTTTTTTCTTTTTGAGAGGTTTTGGTCCAAATTTTTTCCAATAATAATTCCTGTCCACTACTTTCTTAAACTCTTCAGCCGCTTTTGGTTTGTCTCCGGCTTTAAAATAAGTCGCGCCCAAATGTCTATGAAACCCGGTTCGGTTCCCGAAACTATCCGGTAGAAGGGCAAGGGCTTTCCGATAAAAAATTTCTCCCTCTTCATAGTTATTTTGCAATATTTTTACTTCACCAATTAAACGATAAAATTGGGGTTTTTGGTTGTTAAAATTCAAACCCTTTTTTGCTGCTTCTTCCATAGCTACAAGAAAGACAGGGTTTTTGGAAAATAAATAAATTCTCTCGTTAATCCTGGCAAGATATCTATAAGAATCAATTGGTCTTCTGTCTGGCTTTTCCAAATCTTTTTCTAAAAGAGGTTTTAAATCAAAAAGAGTCCTAATCGTTTCTTCTTCGGCGTCTTTGGCCCAGCCATTTTCTAAAATCAAAAGTAATCTTTCAATTAAAACCAGTCGAAAATCTTTGTCATAAATTGTATTTTTATTAAACGCCTTTTTATATCCTAAAAGAGCCAGACGAGGGTATTTTTGTTCATAATCTACAGACCCGGGAAAAGCCATAGCAGCTGCTGTTGCTTTATAATTAATCTGATAAAAAGCTATTAGAGAAAGGAGAATAAGAGGAGTAATAAAGAAGATTTTTATTTTTTTGCTTATTAAAACCTTTAGTTTACCCCGCACCTTTTCCTCAAAAAAGGTGCGGGGTTTATTGGTTGAAGAAAAATTATTATTCACAAATCCTAAAACCAGGAAAAAAAGTAAATAAGCAGAGATAGTATCAAAAACAAGGAGGTTTTGAACAAAATAAGAAATAAAAAAAGCAGCCAGAGTTAACCCAAGAATAGAGCCTTCCTCCTCTTTAGGGGATTTAACATATCTGAAAATTAGATAGAAAAGAACAACAAAAATAGAGAAATAACCTAAAGTTCCCAAAAGGCCGGTACCTGTCATCAGTTCCATAACCTTATTATGAGGGTAATCAAAATACATTGATTCGGGCATGTGCTGAAGGTAATCGGCTTTAAAATATTTATCAAAAACAAAACTAAATGATTCCGGGCCCCACCCTAAAATTGGTTTCTCTTTCCAGGCATTAACAGCTATTTCCCAAACATCTATTCGGGAAGCAAGGGATTCTAACGGATTAAAAAAACTGTAAAATCTCTGGAAAAAAAAGTTTTCTTCCAAGCCAATTCTATCCTGATTTAAGGTTATTAAAAGAACAAAAATGCTTAAAAACAGAATTGTAAAAAGAATTATTTTTCTTTTTTTCTGACTTAGGTCTGAATAGCGAAAAAACCAGAAACAAAAAAGAAAAGCAGCACCCACTCCGAATCCGACCCAAGCCCCTCTGGTTCCCGAAAGAATTAAAGTAAGACAATTTAAAACAAGTATAGATTTCCAAACAATTCTCCATTTCTTTTCTTTTTCTGATAAAAGAACAAAAAGCCCCAAGAAAATAGCTAAAACTATATAAGGCCCGAAAAAGTCCGGATTAGATAAAGTCCCTGATATTCTACCGGGAAGGCTGGTGCCGTAAAAAGAAGAAATGCCGAGTTTTTGCAAAATTCCCGCCAAACTTGAAAATCCGCTAACGAGCACCGTTATTTTAAAAAGTTTAAACCACTCCTCTTTTTTGTTAAAAACACTGATGATAATCAGAAAAAACGCTAACAGGTGGAGGTGGAGGATTACCCCTTCGGCTCGCTCCGGGTCTCCAAAAAAACTTCGGTAGGGATTAATTCCTGTCAAACTGGTTAGAATTAAAATCCCGACAAAAACAGAAACTACTAAAAGTAGAGGTGAAATTTTGGGGAAATAGCGAGAATTTAAAAAAACCAACAGCAGATAAAAGATAAATATAATCTCTATTAAAGTGCGAAAAAAAACTGCTTTTGGATAAGCGGAAAGAGTAAGGCCAATAGCTCCAAGAATTAAGGGGGTAAATAAGATAGCAAACACCCCGATTTTTATTCCCTTTAAAAGAATTTCCTCGTATTTCATCTCACCTTTGTTTTGTTATTTTAAAAAATTCCTGTTTGTTTATTATTTTGATGCCGAGCTCCTTTGCCTTATCGTATTTTGAGCCCGGTTCTTTACCAACGACAACGAAATCTGTCTTTTTTGAAACAGATTCAGAGATTTGCCCACCAAGCCCCCTAGCTCGCTTCTTGGCTTCTTCTCTAGTTATACCCCCTAAAACGCCAGTAAAAACGAAAGTCATTCCTCGTAATTTTTGATCCCGTACTAATCCTCGCTTCGCTCGGATGGTGCGTGGCATGCTTTCTATTTTTATTCCGACTTCTTTTAGCTTTCCTAAAAATTCTATGTTTCTCTTTTGAGAAAACCAACCATAAATGGATTTTGACACGGTAGGTCCGATATCTGAAATTGATTCTAATTCATCTCTTTTGGTTCTCTTTAACATTTCGAGTGAACCGAAATATTCTGACAAATCAATTGCTGTTTCTTCTCCAACATTTCTAATACCTAAAGCATAAATAAATCTTGGTAAAGTTATTTCTTTTTTCTTTGAAATAGCTTTTACTAAATTTTCAGCCGATTTTTCAGCAAACCTTTCTAAGGAAACCAAGTCTCCTTCTTTTAACTCAAATAAATCAGCCGGGTCTTCAACCAAACCTTCTTCCAATAATTGGTTAACGATTTTAGGACCTAATCCTGAAATATCAAAAGCTCCTTTGGAAATAAAATAGGAAAAAGACTTCCTTTTTCTGGCAAAACATTCTTGATTTGGACAGCGCCAGACAACTTCTTTGGCAGGTTTCACTAATTTTGTTCCGCAAACAGGACAAATCCTTGGCATCTTAAACTCTTTTTCTTTTCCAGTTCGGAGTTCGGCTAAAACCTTAACAACCCCCGGAATAACATCTCCTGCCCTACCAACAATAACCGTATCTTTGATTTTCACCCCTAATCTTTTAATTTCGTCCTCGTTATGTAAGGTTGCTCTGGTAATTGTTACTCCGCCAATTTTAACCGGTTTCAAACAAGCCACCGGGGTTACGGCTCCTGTTCTTCCGATTTGAACCTTAATGTCCTCAACTTTGGTTGTTGCTTGTTTTAAGGAAAACTTAAAGGCAATAGCTCCTCTCGGCGCTTTGCCAACCACTCCTAATTTTTCAAAAATTCTATTTAAATTGACAATAACTACGACACCATCAATTTCGTAGGGAAGTTTGTCCCGGGTTTTTTGCCAAAATTTCTGAAACTGAAAAATTTCTTTAAGGTCCCTACAATATTTATTATTTTTATTCGTTTTGAAACCTAAAGCTTTTAAAACCTTATGCTTTTCCTCGTGGGTAGTTTCTCCAAAATTAGTTATTAAATCATAGATATTAGAATCAAGATTACGGAAAGCAATAACCTTCGGGTCAAGTTGACGAATAGAGCCCGCTGCTATGTTTCTTGGATTAGCATAAGGAGCCAATCCTTTTTTAATTTGGATTTTGTTAATTCTCTCAAACCCTTTTTTGGTGATAAAAACCTCTCCCCTAACAACCACTTTTTTAAAACCATTTTTTTTAATATTTTGGCTAATTTGTTTTAACCCTTGTTTTTCTAACTCCTTTACTACTTCCTCTACTTTCCTTAACCTCAAAGGGATTGCTTCAATGGTTTTCAAATTTTGGGTAACACCTTCTCCTATGACTCCGTCGCCCCGAGTAGAGCCAATCTTAAAAACTCCATTTTCATAAATTAACTCAATTGCCAAACCGTCTAATTTTAGCTCACAATAAAAATCTATCTCGGTTCTTTCTTTCTCTGTCAAAAGTTTTGAAATCCTTTCTTGCCAATCTTCTATATCCTTTTCAGAAAAAGCATCATTAAAAGAAAGCATCCTTT
>SDBS01003560.1_pt1 | contig 15294 bp, 7 predicted proteins | sample 2277091 | NCBI WGS metagenome assembly SDBS01 (sample SAMN10404972, study PRJNA504765) | marine sediment metagenome | isolation source: marine sediment core GS10_PC15, 163 cmbsf | place: Arctic Ocean: Southern Knipovich Ridge | collected 2010 | reverse complement strand
AAATAGGTGATGGGTTCTTCATTGAGTTTGTTTTCCTCTCTTCCAGCATGCACAGGATGATAGGAAAGAGCGCCTGGAAGAGAAGGCAAAGCAATCCACTCGGGATCTTTCGTAAAGAGGACATTGAGAGCTTCTACTAGCTGGGGGCTACTGCGAAAATTGGTATCGAGAAATGCTTTATTTTCAATGCCGAGTGCACTAGCTGCTTGCATATAGGTATAAATGTCAGCACTTCGAAAACTATAGATCGATTGCTTGGGATCGCCTACGAGATAGAGCAAATGAGCGGGCAAGAAAAGTTTTTCGAAAATTTGCCATTGGATGGGGTCGGTATCCTGAAATTCATCAACGATGACTGCTTTGTATTTTGCGCGCACTTTTTCCAAAAAGGCCGGAATTTCTAGCGCTTTTCTCATCTTGCGCAAGAGGTCATCAAAGGTGGAATGATCGCCTCGCGTAGCTTTCACATTCCATCTTTCTCGGCACTCTTTGGCAATCCTTCGGATCATTTCATCCGTGTCGCGTACAACTTGCAAGGGAGGAATGAGTTTCGTTTGCAAGGTATGGAAAAAACCGCTTTCTTCTTTGAGTTTTTCAAAAAACCAAATTTTTTCCTCTGAGAGAATCGCCGGATCTTTGTGCTCTAAATAACGGGCAAACTTTTCCACTTGGGGTTTGTGCTTTTCAAATTTCATTCGCTTGTAGCGTGGGGCAAGCGTTTGGAAGTCCTCCCAGAGCTCTTCAAATGTTTTTACCGGAAGATCGGGCAAAGTGTAGGGCTTTGGATTTTCGCATTTTTCCATTGCATCGATAATGCGTGCAATCAGACGATCGATGTTATAGCGCATCTTTTTTAGAAGAGCAGTCACATCGCCAGAAAACTCTTTGCTCCCTGTGCGAAAAAAATCTTCCACAACCTGCCGCATTTCAGCTAAATGATCAGGCTTGTCGGGACTTGTCATCTTGACAGGCGCTTTTGCTTCAAAAGCAAATTCTGAAAGCATCTGATGGCAAAAGCCGTGGATGGTAAAAACTTGGATCTCATCTTCTATCGGACCTTCGAGTTTTGCTCGGATCCTATCTTTCATTTCACGCGCTGCTTCTCGAGTGAAGGTAACAGCTAGAATCTCTGGCAAAGCCATGGGCTCTTTGCCTTCCTTTAGGAGTCGCACCACGAGATGTTCAATGGCAAAAGTTTTGCCTGTTCCAGCTGATGCTTCCAAAAAACGGCTCTGAAAGATATCGAGATTGGGGTCTAAAATGTCAAACTTCTGCAAGAGTCTATCCCGAATTAAAGGTTTTTTTAGATTGAGTAGATTTTTGTGGCAGTTTTTGATCAATTTTTGAGGGCAATGTGTAAACACATGGCCGAAAAAATTGATCGAAAAGGGGCCAAAAAGATGCCAATAAAAGAAAAGCTTCAATTCGGGATAGACTCATAGACCCTCCCAAATAGTTTTTGCAAGATATCACTCCAATTCTGCTGGATGATAGAGGCATTTGGCATTGGATCGCGGAAAAAGAGATAGGCAAAGGTCTCATCGCCCACTCGTTTCAAAGCTTTTTGCAAATCTCCATCTTGCAATAGTGCTTTTGCAATAGAGGGAACAAGAGGCGAAGGATGCTTGTGAGAGAGTTGAAAATAGGTGAGATATTCTTCGAAGTTTCCCTCTGGTGTAAAAGTCGTATGGTCTTTGGCAAAAAGCAGCGGCAGACCTAAATGCTGCATCACAAGCGCTTGCGGCCAAAAACGGATCTGGTCTTCGATTTGATTTTTTCCTCGGACGAGTAATCCTTTCGAAGTGAAGAGCTCTATTTTGCCTTTGAGGCGCACGGGGCCGATTTCTAAATCAATTTTTTTGCTTTCTAAATCACCCCTGTCAATACCAAAGGCTTCCATGGCTAAATGCCATTCTTCCACTTCTCTTTGGATTTGCTGCTTTGCAAGAGGCTCTAAAAGATGCACTGGCAGCTCAGCTTCTGAAGGGATCCCTTGTAAAGCCGCTCGAACCAATTGGTACTTGGTGAGAGGATCGAGTAAGAATTCTCGCTGATCGACTTTGCCAAAATCCGGATAGACACCAAGAACCTCATGCAAATAGTACCGCAGAGGATGGCGAGCAAATTTGAAGAGTTTTTGCACATCGATATCCATGGGGACAAGTTTCGGGATATCAATAGGGACAGGCGTAAAAAACTCAGGAATGAGCGGGGGTTTAGGTTGCTTTGAGGAGTCATATACTTGCCGTGTATGAGGAACAATTTCTGCTCCATCAAGTGCGGACAGAAGTTCTTGCACTACAAAAGAAACCCCCTCATCGCAAAGATGAGAGATAGAGAAAACCTCTCGTGCAGAACAAAGAGCTTGTAAAAACAGATAGCGATCTTTCTGCGGAATGGTGGGACGAAAATCCTGCTCCCCCATGTAAAGCGAGGCATTTGTTTCTACACGTGGAAAAGCTTCTTCTTGCATGCCAATGAGAAAAATAGCTTTGCTCGGCTGTATACACCCTTCTGAAAAAGCTCCAAATCGAATCGCCTGCAAATGGGGAGCTTGGTGGCTTTTGCTTTTCTTCTCCAAAAAATACTCAAGCACCCTTTCCACTCCTTCATAGGGAACTTTTTCTCGATCGAGATGATCACAAACGGCCGCCATTTCAGTGAGTTCTTTATAAAGGTCATAAGAGGGGTCGATTGCAAAATAGCTCTCAAGCAAACAAGCAAAATAACGGAGCCAAGTGGGAATGGTCCAGAGAGTCCCATCATAAAGGGGCGCTAAATCATCTACTAAAGAATAGATGAGCTGATAGAACTGGTTAAACTCTGCCATTTCTGCAGGACCAACGCCCTGCACTCCATCCGAATGTCCAAGGCCTTGCAATAATCTACCCAGTCCATGTTCCCATGTCCCTTCAGCTGCATTGGCATGGATCTGCTTTTCTGAAAAATCTTTTAAATAGAAAGTTTTTCTTTGTGCCTTTGAAAAACCCCATCGAACGTGGACTTTTTCCAACCACTTTCTAACGAGGGAAACATCGATCTTCAATTTTGCGAGAACTTGCAAGACCTCTTCAAGTGCAAACCGCTTTTTGGGGAGATCGATCATTTTGGCAAAAGCTTTTGCAATTGGATCTTCTTCCTCGCAAGGGATATCTGAAATCGAATAGGGCACATCGCTAAAGACTGCATGAATATAGGGAACATAAGGGGAAATATCGGGAGCAAAGACCTGAATTTCTTTGGGCTCTATTCCTTTTTTGCACAAATGCAAAATCTTATCTTTGAGAATTTCTATTTCATGAAATTGGGAAGTTGCTGAACAAAAGACAAGTGTTTCATCAACATGGCGCCTTGAATAACAACCGGAAAGGATATCATTTTGGAGGTTTTGCAAAGTCCCTTCCCCTTTTGCAGGGACATAATATTCTTGAGTTGGGACATCGCCCTCTTCTACCATGAGAAAGAATTTGCGTCCCATTTTGCCCCAGCTAGCAAGCAGAGGATTTTGTTCTGCAAAGCTCTCTTCAAAGATATCCAGTTGCGCTCGTGGAACATTTTTTTGCAAAAACTTCCGTTCTTTAGGCGTATAAAAATCACCCCAAAAAATTTCACAAGGCGAAAAAAGATACATTTGGGCGCCAAGTTTCTGAAAAAAAGAAAAATAAACCTTCGGAAGGAAAGAAAAGCCAAAAAGATGGATTTTCCAGTTCGTCTTTCCTAGAGTTGGAACTGACCAATTCCATTTTTCCCAAAGCATCTCTTGCCATTTGGGTAGTGGTTTTTTCCCAAAAACGGCATAACGCAAAAAATATTCGGCCAGCGCATTGCAAAAAGGGCCAATCCGCCCCATCCTTGTATCCTTTTGAAAGTAGCTCGATAGTTCTGGCTCTTCATCGATGAGTGGGATTAACTCGTGCTCCAAAAAAAGAGAGAGTTCTAAATGACTGGGCAAATTTTTTTTTGTAACTTTGGACCACCCTTGCGCAAGATTTGCAATTTGCAACCCCGCAGCCACTTGTAAATCGGGATCTCGCCCCAAAGCCTGCAGAAGATAGGTTTTCAGCCCCAAATGAGGAACAATCACAAGCCTTTTTTCAAAAGGACCTGAGCCTGGAGGATAAAGGTTCTCTTTGAGAACTGGGATCAGTTCCCCGAGATCATTGCTAAAATGAATTTGTCCTTTTGTCATGAAGTGGTATGATAGCTCCTATGGTTAAATATTTGCAGAAACAATCTGCTAAAATCCATCAATTTTTATCCAAATTTCCCGGTTTTGCCAACCCGGAAAAATATTCACTCAACTTTTTGAATTCAGCCCAGTTTTGTGGAGCTCTCAATGATAACATCTATAAATTCGTTCTGATTTTCTACCTCATCCAGCTCAAAGGTCCCGATCATGCCAATACAATTCTTTCCATTGCGGGCGCCGTTTTTGTGATTCCCTTTCTCCTTTTCTCCTCCGCGGCAGGAATCTTGGCTGATAGGTTGAGCAAAAATCGGATGATCATTTTCATCAAAGTCACTGAAATCCTAATCATCCTTCTTGCGATTGCAGCTTTTGCCTTCAAAATCACGTGGGGCAGCTATGCGCTGCTTTTTCTCCTCGCGACACAAAGCGCCGTCTTTAGCCCACCCAAATATGGGATCATTCCCGAACTAATCTCCAAAAACAAAGTCTCTAAAGCCAATGGCCTCATCACCTCTTTTACTTATCTAGCCATCATTTTTGGAACTTTTCTCGCCTCATTCCTCACTGAATTGACCAATCGCAACTATGTATTAGTGGGATGCTTTTGCCTTTTGATTTCTTTTGTCGGTTTCTTCAGTAGTTTCGGGATTAAGCACACCGAGTCAATGGGATCGCAGAAGAAAGTCGATATCTTTTTTGTGCGTGAGATTCTTCGCACTCTCTCTGAATGCAAAGATCAAAAACATCTGCTCGCCTGTATTTATGGAGGTGCCTATTTCCTTTTTGTAGGTGGCTTTACACAGCTCAACATCATTCCCTTTGCAATCAGTTCTCTTGGCCTCACAGAAGTGGCGGGGGGCTATCTCTTTTTGACGACGGCGCTCGGGATCGCTTCAGGGGCATGGTCTGCGGGAAAAGTCTCTAGAAAACACCACATTGAACTCGGGCTCACCTGTTTTGCAGGGCTATTCATTGCCATTTTCTTTTTCGTACTTGCCGCATCTTCTTTCAATATTGTCCTTGCCGTTATAGCTCTTTTCTTTATTGGTTTTTCTGGTGGAAATTTCATTGTTCCCTTTGAATCCTTTATCCAACTCTTCAGTCCCGAACAAAATCGATCCCACGTGATTGCAGCTGCGAATTTTTTGAGTTTTATCGGAGTCCTCATTGCTTCTTTTGCTCTTTTCCTTTTCAACGAAGTCTTCAACTTTACCGCAGCACAAAGCTTCATTGTGATGGGAGTACTCACTATCATTTTCACCCTCGTGCTATTCGTTCGCCTCTCCGATCACGTTCTTTCTTTTAGTGCCCGAAATATTTTACGCACTTTCATACCTGTCAAAGTCAATGATTTGAGCCTCGTGCGCAGGACAAAAAATCCGCTGCTCATGCTCGAGGATGCGACTCTTTTTAAGGCTTGGCTACTCACGAGTGCCCTTCCTAATGTGCATCTTCTCTTTCCTCAATATAAAACGCGCAGCTTTCCCTGGTTCCAGCGAGTGTTCTTTTCACTGCATCGGATTGAATCTCCCCAAAAGTTTGAAACCCTTGTCTCCAAAAGCAGGCGTTTCCGCGATCCCGATATGATTCCATGTATCTATCTGAACAAGAAAAAGCCCGTCCCTGAAAAACAGATGTTTTCGATCAGAACGATTTTCACTCGTAAATCTTATGAAGTGGTCTCCGTCAACATTGAGCGCGCCCAAAGCAATTGGCACATCCGCTTTTCGAAATAATCCTTAAAAGAAATCCCACTTCCGTCATATTCTAAACATTCCACTGCGAGGAATGTATGAACCTATCCGCAAATTCCATTTATGATCTTCCATTATCTTTTTGTGATCTTTTAAAGAGAATTTTTTACCAATATTCACGAATATTGCTTTCAAAATTCTCTGTAAAATCTCTTCAAAAATCTAAAGAAATCTCAAAAAACGTACTTTACGGATAGGTTCATGCAACTACTGATCTATTCCCTCTTACTTCTTGTATCCACCCTTTTTTCAAACGAAGCATCCACTCCGATGGAACTTGCTTCTCTTCAAGGTGATTCTAGTTCGCTGATCTGTGGGTGTGTAAGTGCAATCACAGGTGACTTCATTTATAGGCAGAATGATATTGAGATTAAGGGAACAGAGCCCATCCCCATCCATCGAACTTACATCAGTTCAGAAATCAAAAATCCCAACCTTAGATGGCACCTTCTTTACCACGGAGGCGCTACAGCAACAGTAATAGGCCCAAGCATTTTTGTTTCTATGCCGGAGCCAAATGGAGTATTTCTCCTCTATAAACCAATTGAAAAAGTTGTCGATATTGAAGAATTAAGAAAGAAGAAAAATGTTCCCATTCAGACGCCTGTTATTTGTCATCCAGCAAAAAGTAGTTTTCAGTCTGGGATTGTCAATCGGCCAGGCAATAGCCCCGTTAGAAATAAGGTGGAATTTTCAAACCAAAAACTCAAAGTGATCCAGCCTGATGGATCTTTTAGGCTTTATCATAAATGTGCCGAAAAGGATTCACAATCTACGCAAACCATCTTCTACTTGCTCAACCAAGAACAACTTTCAAATGGTCAGAGAATCCACTACAACTGGAATAAAAAGAGAAAGCTGGAGAAAATTTGGACGACTAACCCTTCAGGATCCAAAACTTTTGCAACTACAAAAGTCAAATATGCAGATGCTCAAATGAAGATTCTCACTTCAGATCATCACGAACTAACTTATGAATTTTCTGAGAAAGAAATCCCAAAAAAATATCGAAGAGGCTCCAAGAAAGGCCGTTTTCTCAAAACAGCAAAAACGACTGACTACCCCAAAGAAAAACTCAAAAGAAATAAAGAGCTTCTCCTTGAAGAAAGAGCCTTTCCTGATAAACGGATCCTTGGCCTTGAATATGATAAAGAAGGACGAGTTTCTAAGATCAAGTATCCTAAGAACATTCATTATCGCCTAGAATACTATCCGAATAGAGGCCTGACAATCGCAATTGCACCTAATAGAGAACAAACCCATTATTACTTCGACCCCTCCACGCTTCGATTGGATAAAATTAAATATTTAGATCAGGGAACAGGCCACCTCAAAAGCGAAATCTTCACATGGAACAAAGAAGGCTATCTACAGTCCAAAAAAATTCTCAATAAAGAGGAAACACCACTTTTGAGCATTTTTTATGCATATGATTCCCTTTACAACCTAAAAAAGAAAACCCTCACGGGCAAAATTTCCTGCCAAAATGCAGAAGAAGAAAGCTACAGCACTGACTATTCCTATGACACACTAAACCGGCTCGCCCTTGAAAGAGAAGAAAATGGCCTGACCACATCCTATTCCTATTTGAATACAACAACCCTTCCCACTAAAAAATGCATCTCTAGACATGGGGTCACTATCAAACGCACCCTATACGAATACGATCAAGACAATATACTCATCCGAGAAATTATCGATGATGGAGAAGATTTTTCAGAGAGAAAAATAAAAAAAATCTACCCGCGCTCATCTGAGCCCTATTATGGCCTGCCAGAGGTAATCGAAGAATTTTACCTGGAAGAGTCAGAAGAAAAACTCATCAAAAAAACCCAACTTTTTTATGACAGATGGGGAAATATTGAGAAAAAAACGATTTTCGATGCGAATGACACAGAAAGATACACCCTGGTCACTCAATACAATGAAAAAGGACAAATTGTACGCGAGTGGGATGCATGTGAAAATCTTACCCAGTACAAATATGACAAAAATGGCAATAAGATCCTAGAAATTACACCCCTAGGACTCACGATTCAATATGAATATGACTCTTGTAACCGCCTAGTCAAAAAAACCGAATCAAGTCCCACGCAAGAACATGTGGCAAACTATAAGAATTATGGATACAAGGATCAACCCTCTGAGATTATCGATCAATTAGGTGGATGCACTCGAAACACCTACGATTCCTTTGGAAATCTCATAAAAACAACCGACGATCGAAATGCCACTGAGACTTATGAATACAATATCTTAGGCCACCAAATCTCCACAACAGATCCACGCCACCACAAAACAACCACAGTTTATAATATCTATGGCAGTCCGCTCCTTATCGAGTATCCTGATAATACAAGTGAGACATTTACCTACAATCTAGACGGCACTCAAGCAACTCACACCAATCAAAATGGCATCACAACAAAATACTTCTATGATGAATTTGGAAACATTGCGCGAGAAGAAATTTTTGATCAAACCGAAAACCTCATTGGAGAAATTACTCGCAAATACAATGCCTTCCACCTCCTAGAGGAAACAAATTTAGAAGGTTACAAAACTACCTATGAGTACAATGCATCGGGACAATTAATGCGCCAAACCTATGAAGGCCAAACCACAACTTATGCTTATGATTCCTTAGGCAGACGCATCCAAGACACCACTGAAGATTATACCCTCGAAAAAACCTATGACCTACTCAATCGCATCATCAGCGAGCGAGAATTATTCAATACAGAAACCCTCACAGAAACTCACATCGAATATGCCCCAAACAACCAGCACAAAACCGTCACCAACTTTCCCAATAACAAACCCGCAAGCACTTATACAGAATACGACGCCTTCGGAAGAGAAATAAAGACAATCGATCCCCTAGGACATGAAACGACGACCCAATACATCTTTGGCAACAAAACTCTCAAAAAAATCATAACCGAGCCAGGAAATATTCAAGTTACTGAAACATACAACAGCTTGGATCAGCTTCTTTCCATTGAGAAACAAAACCTCTACAGACAAACCATCGCACTTACCCGATATGACTATGACCTCTCTGGAAACCAAATCCTAGAAGAAACCACGATCTACAAAGACACCAGTGCAACATCGACACATACCGTCCAATGCACCTATGACTCCCTGAACCGCAAAGAAACTGAAACAGAATCATCTTTAAGAACTGCGAAGTACACGTATACTCCAACTGGCCTCCTTCACACCTTCGAAAAACCCGATGGCATACAACTCATACACACTTATGATGCCTTGGGTTATCCCCAATCGCTCATCTCTTCAAAAAATGACATCCACTACGTCTATAGCTACAACAGACTTGGTTATCTGATCTCCTCTCGAGACCTCATTCATAATACACAAACCAGTCGCATCGTTGACCCGCATGGAAATATCCTCCAAGAAACCCTTGCCAACGGCTATATTCTAACAAGCGAATATGATAGCCAAGGGAGCAGAAGAAGTTTGGTCCTTCCCAATAACAAAACTATTTCCTATTCCTATCAAGGCCCTTATCTGGATACCCTTTCTTGTGGCAACCTCTCCTTCACATACTCCTACGACCATGATGGTAATCTCATCGACAATACACTCACCACACTCACCTATGATTCCCTTTCTCGTCCCGAAATTCTAGAATCCCCACACTTTTCACAACAATGCACATTTGATCCCCGTGGCAATATCACATCCATACAATCGACACAGCAGCTCAGAGAATTTACCTACGATGACCATGATCACCTCAAACAAGAACCTAACCACATCTACTCTTATGATTCCCTCCATAATCGAATTTCTAAAAACAATGCCTCATACAACCTAAACTCTCTCAATCAAATCCAGTCTCCTGATCTCGAATACGATCCTAATGGCAACCTCATTCGATCTGGTGATACATACTTTTCTTACGATTCCCTCGATCGCTTAATCGAAGTAAAGACGCCCACCCAAAGCTTCACCTACGTCTATGACAGTGAACACCGCCGATTATCCAAAAATAATACCCACTACATTTGGGATGGAAATCACGAACTTGGAACCCTTGATGAGTATCGCATCCTTGGACCGACACCTACTGCTGAGATTGCCTCTGCCATCATCCACTATATCAATGATGAGCCTTATCTCCCCATTCACGACCTCCAAGGCAACCTCATCCAACTGCTTACTCCTGAAAGAGAGCTAGCTCTCGAGCAGGACTTCACAGCTTTTGGTGAGGGCCAAAGTAAACTCTCATGGGGATTTAGCTCCAAACGCCATGATCCGGAAACAGGCCTCATCTATTTCGGCCGTCGCTTCTACAATCCCACTCTTGGACGATTCATTACCACAGACCCAGAAGGTTACACAAACTCTGCCAATCTTTATGCCTACTGCCAAAATAATCCCCTCATCTACCAGGATCCTTATGGACTGATGATTGCAAGTCCGACAATAAATCTCCTGCTTGATGAAGATATGCATCAGGCCGCAGCAGGAATGATTCATGGAATCACCACCCCTGTGATGAATACGGGATATGAGCTCACAAAATATACAGATTTTTTCGCAACCAGTCTTTTGCACCCCTTTACGAATAATGGGCTTTCATTAACAGAGACATTGCAAGCTAAAGATATGTATTGGGAACAAGAAAAAGCATTCAGTTCCCACACCCTGCGAAATATGCTTGGTGGGGATTCACAAAATCCCTATTTCAATCTTTCCCAAAGCAATTTTAGAGCCTCTGCAGATCTCGCCTTGATAATGACCCCTTTTGGGAGAGTAAAAACTATTGGGAGTGCGGCTTCTAAAGCCCTCACTGCAAGCAAAATTATCCCAGAAGCGCCTTCTACTCTAAAGGCGATGAATGTATCGAGGAGGATTTTCCAGTCCAATAAGACAAGCTATTCAATGAAGTTTAATCCAACTTTAAATCGCATTAAATCAATGTTAATAAGTGCACAGGAAAAATATAAAGGGAGCACTCGTGTTGGGTATGCTTTATCTAAACATGCTGGGAGAAATCCAACTACATGGGGGAAAATTAAGGGTCCTATGAAAGATTGGAATAAATCTGGATTAGCTCATTTAAAAAACATTTACAGATCAGAAGGAAGTTTTGAACTTGTAAACAACCCTAAAACAGGTCTTGTTTTTTTTGAAAAAAGGTTGAATGATGGAAGAGGTTTAAGGCTAAATCAAGACTACACCTTTAAAGGGTTCATTGACTAATGAGTGAATTAATAGAAATCGCATTTGAAAACACATCGAAAAAATCAATTTTGGACTTCTTTAATGAATTTATTGATTCAGAAAATCTATTGAACTATCACTTTACAAACAAAGAGAAAACAATAGAAGGAACAGACGGCCTGTTGGATTTAATAAATAAACCGAACCACGACTTTAATTTATTTATTAATTTAAAAAAAATTAAAACTGATCATTTTTTTTCATCCTATCCTTCATTAAATATTATCAAAGAAAAAGGGTGCTATGATTTTATTCTTATTCTTGACCTTGATAAAACAAAATCATCCCACTTGAAAATTACCGAAGGATTATTCGCGTTTTCAAAAGAATTTGCTACTAAATATAGTGTTGAAATCTTCTATGCTGGACTTGAACCTGCAATTGATAGCGAAACAAGAATTTTTACAAAGCACAAACTTGGACCTATTACTATAACGTGAAGTTTTCATCCCCATATCAAGAAAGTCATCTATACAGATCATGATTCAAAAATCGGAAATTTCACAAGGAGACCCTCAAATTTTTCAACTGCGACGAGCTGCAGTGTTCATAGACACAGCATTAGGATTATCGGAAAAAATGCTGAATTGGTAATTATTCCACAAACCCGTAAAATCATATCTTTAAATCCAACTTCATCAAAGAAACGAGAAAAGCTACTGAGAATTATCAATGAAAAAAAATCAAATTAAAACCGAAGAACTATCGCTTATTGAAATCTATAAAAACATAATCCCTTCTAATATAATTTATTCAATAAAATTTGAAAACTCTAAGCCAGCTATTTTTATATCAGAAGATAGCGCTGATTTGCTAAGAGATTTTTTTATTGCAAGGCAGCAAGAAATAGGTTTTAATATTAATTATGAACTTACAAAAGAAGGTAAAATATTAGAGCATCTTATCGATAAGTTTTATTGTTAATATCATTAGTTCTTTTCATCAACCCCTACCTATCCCTACGACAGTGAACATCGCCGATTATCCAAAAACAATACCCACTACATTTGGGATGGCAACCACGAACTCGGCACACTTGATGAGTATCGCATCCTTGGTCCAACACCCAAACGCAGAAATCGCCTCCGCTATCATCCACTATATCAACGATCAGCCCCATTTTTAAATAAGATGGGTATTGCCCTAAATTTTATTTACCAAGAATAGATGAATTCGAGTTCATATTGCTTATAGCGACGGAATGGACCGATATCACTATCCAGTGTGATGGATTGGATGTAGCTATGTTGCATGTCGAGTTTGTCAGTGAGAAGCAAATCAAAGCGGATCGCAAACCCTCGATAATTGGTCTGCCCGCCTGCTGTTTTGGGAGTGGAGGGACCCTCGCCACCTATAGGGACAATCTTTTTGGTATAAAATCCTGATCGATCCGCATTGCCAAAGCCATTGCCAGAAATATCAAAATCAGGGATGGCTTGAGCTGCTACAACTTGATAATTGATGTCAAAAGCCCAATCCCATTGCTTGAGTAGTTGCCCAATGGATAATCCAAAATAAACAGACCAATTGGCCCGCGTATCATCCGAAATATCTAATCGCTTAGCTGCAAAATTCCAGAGAAAGGCAGAGTAAAAAAGACCAATTTTTTTGATCCTCTCAATGCGGAAACGATATCCGGCAGTGAGTTGAGAGATGATAAAATGAAACCGGTCATCGATTTCTTTTTTGTTGTAACTTTTCGTATCCCAATCGATGAGAGAGAATTTCGTGTAAAAGCCCGTTCCGGCAATATTGAGGAGCCCAGCTTCGCCAATATATCCAAAGTGGTTATTCCGCTCATTGATCACAAAAGGGCCAATGTGGAGATAAAAATCGCCCACCTTTTCAAAGGCATGGTCATAGCGAAAGAGGATTCCATCAAAAAAGGAGCCAAATTGTACTCTCGAATCAAAAATTGTCGTGAGAGAGCGACGACCTACTTCGATGTCTAACGTATAGTCATCTCCATCGAGAGTGCGTACACCCCAATAGCAACGTTCGAGAGTAATATGGTCGAGAGTACCATTGAAAATTCCTGCATCATCATCAAATTCTAGCTTTATGGCAGCCCAAGTCCTCTCAGTGCGGTAATCAAGCATGAGATTGAATTCGACATCAAAGGCTTGTTTCGGAAGTTGCCCTGTACCGGACCCTCGCAAGCTATTCCCATTTTTCGTTTCACGGGTGGCTTGAAATTCTGTACGAACTTCACCACTGAGAGAAAGATCTCCACCGACTTCTTTAAGCGAGATTTGCCTTTTGGTGTCGATCCATTCTTTGAGAGCACGAATATCCGTATCTTCAAGATCACGTCCTGTTTCTACCGTATCAGCAAATGCTGCTGAGGCCAATCCAAGAAGCGATGAAAATACAAGAGCTCGGCAAAGAGAATTCATTCTATTTTTTAATTTGACGTCAAACAAGAGAGTCTATCCCCTAAAATAATAAATGGCAATGAAGGGCCTTATGTTTCTATTTATGGCCCTTCTGAAAATAATGCCAGATTTTGGTAGAGCAGGTGGTTCGCTATTAAAGGATCCTTTAATAACGCCCCCTCAAACCCTTCACTATTAAAGGATCCTTTAATAACGACCCCAGCTATTAAAGATCTTTGCATTATCTCAACCCATTAGCTAGATGGTATATTCATAGGGTCTGAGGTAAATCCCCCAGGGTTCTTTAACCCTGCCATCTAAGAAATGCTCCCACTCGCGCATGGGAGAACCGGTGAGGCCAATCTTGTCAGTCCGCCAAAGCTCAAGCTCATTGGTTACTGGATTTACAAGGAAAGAGAAATAAAATTTCGACCAATTGGTGTCAGCAAAAATAAGAGGACGTGGAGGGGCGAGCTTTTTTTGCTCCATGAGACGGGCTACTTCTAGATGGAGGTCCTTGGAAGACGTTTTGTAGTGGGATAGGATGAGGTCATGGAGATGGCGACGGAAAGTGGGTTTATAGGGAGCGATGGCTTTTAATTTAAGATCACGAAAAAGTTCTTCTGCCTGAGTCGGAGAAATGAGGGGTAGGAGTTCATAAAGCCTAGCATCGATCTTGGGATCGGGGGGAAGTTGAGCGCGAAAATCGGTTATAGAAAGTGGCTCCTCGGACCTGAAAGAGAAGTCGAGCTCTTGAAGTAGAAGAAGCTGCTCATGAGGCTCAAGCTGGACAGCATTGTAGAAGGCTCTACGCGGCTCAATGATTTGATCCCGGACCCAAGTGTATGTAAAGCCAGGATCTTCCCATCCTTTTCGCAAGAGCTCTTGCCCAGGCAAGAGAGAAAAGGCATGAGTGGGCGAGGTCATGAGCATCCGTTTTTGGGAATCTTTGACAAAAGGGTCAGTGATGCTAGGAGGAAGTACTTTGAGGGTGTCGAGGATAAAGATTAAGAGATCTGATGGGCTCTCGACCCAGCGTGCTTCTTCGGAAAGAGACCCTTCGCGACGAAAATATGTTTTGAGGAGAGTTGGCATCGTACCCCCAGAAGTGTAAGCCCACGGTTTTTTTTCCATTTGTTCAAGGGGAAGTTTTTGCAGGGGCACCTGGTGGGCTTTGGCCATCCGGTAAAAAGAAGAGGTGAGAAATTCTTCTGTACTGACATGATGGATGATGGCAGTGAAGAGGTGTGTGATTTCTTCTTTTCCCTCTTCCCATTCACAATCTTCTTGGATGGGATGTTCAATGGCTCGGAAAAATTCTTTGAGCGCTTGAATGTACTCCGTAGAATTGTGGATAAAGGTCCAACTCCCCACATGACTTCTTCCATGCTTATAGAGCAGACGAAATCCAGCAGGTGCATCATCATAGGGGGTTGACAGTACTTCTTGCATCTCAGCATCATAGATTTCTTGAAAATGCTCTTGGAATTGCTTTACGATCTGTTCGAGTAAAAAAGGAAAAAAATTGGCAATGTTCTGTGTTTTTTCACTAAATTTATTGCGCAATTCTTCGCACGAATGCAAGTGATAGACCCGAACTTGATGTTCACCACGAAGACGCCTTAAATCTGCTTCTGATACAGCATTGCGCAAAAGCACTTCTGTTGTTCTGACTTGATCAAAAGCAATTTCATATTCAAGTTGATGACGTGAAAGC
>SDBS01003559.1_pt1 | contig 15295 bp, 15 predicted proteins | sample 2277091 | NCBI WGS metagenome assembly SDBS01 (sample SAMN10404972, study PRJNA504765) | marine sediment metagenome | isolation source: marine sediment core GS10_PC15, 163 cmbsf | place: Arctic Ocean: Southern Knipovich Ridge | collected 2010 | reverse complement strand
GCTGATACAGAATTCTGAAATCTGGTCCCTGATTATCGCTGTTATATGTTTTTGATCTTTTTAAGGATATTCCAACCGGTCGGAAGCAATACTGTAGCAACAATTATTTTAAATAAATCACCGATTATGAATGGCAAAAAACCCAATATTAAAGCCTTTTTGATACCTACAAAAAAAGAAAACCATAATATTCCAAAAACATAAATCATAATATTTCCCAAGACCATAGCCAGGATAGTGGTACCATAACGCTTGTCCCATCCCTTTTCAGCCAAAAAACCAATCAGGAAAGCTGCCGCTGCAAAGCCTATTAAGAAACCGGTTGTAGGACTTGTCAGCAAATATAAAATTCCAGCCTGTCCACTCTGAAATACAGGGATCCCTAATGCCCCAGCTGAAATATAGCTAATAACAGATAAAACAGCCCTCTTGCTGCCGTACAAGGCTCCTATCAGCACTATTGCAAGAGTTTGCGCGGTAATTGGAATTGGAGTAAATGGTAGGGGAATTACAAATCTGGCGCATAATGCAATAAGTATTGCACCGCCAATAATCAGGCAAAAATCGTAAAGATAAGTCATTTTTTTCAGATCCGGTCTAAAAACGTCCGCATAAGTCATATAGTTATTCATTTTCATACTCCTAAACTTTTCTTTGTATGGTGATTTATAATTTTCTCAAGAATATTGATTATTACAAAGTTGTCAATAGCCTTTTTTATAAAAGTCATAAGTCCTGGATGATTTTGATGTATTGGGTGATCCGACGCACCTTACCTTTTTCGAGATGCTGGGCAACTGGTCTCTAAGAAACTACTTCAAGGACCAGCCATTTGCTTGTATATGAGCTATTAACTATATTATAATCACTTATAACCTTATTCCGGAGGTCCAGGAGATGACCAGAGGGGAACTGTTGGCCGAACTGGAGAGGATTCTCAGTTCAGCCCATACCGCTGTATTGGCTACTGTAGATACTGATGGAAATCCTCATATGCGCTGGATGACACCGGCGCTGATCCGGGGAAGACCCGGTGTAGTCTTCGCCGTTACTTCGCCCCGTTTTGCAAAGGCAAATCAGATCCGCAGCAACCCGGTGGTGGAGTGGATGTTTCAACCGGCCACGTTGAAAACTATTATCAGTGTTCGCGGCAGGATCAATTTGCTTGATAATCCTTCCATCCGCACGGAGGTACTCGAGGTGTTGGGTCCTCGCCTGCGCACCTTCTGGAAGGTAAATCCCGACGTGCAGGATCTGCTGGTTCTGGAAACCGTGATCGAAAAAGCTTCCTGCTTCTTCCCTTTGAGCGGAGAGAGAGAAGTGGTCAAGGGCTGGCAGCCCTGACAAGGAATAAATCATGGCCAAAAAGAAGAGCCCGGGGCCCGGGTTCCAGGTAGAGCTGCTGCGCCGGATGCTGTTGATCAGGCGCTTTGAAGAGAAATCCTCCCAAATGTACGGCTTGAAGAAGATCGGCGGGTTTTGCCACCTGTACATCGGCCAGGAGGCGGTCGTAGTAGGCGCGGTGGCCGCCCTGGAACCGGGCAAAGATTACGTGCTTACCGGATACCGGGATCATGGCCATGCCCTGGCCTGCGGCATGGATCCCAAGACACTCATGGCCGAGCTCTATGGAAAAGCTGCCGGCTGTTCGAGGGGAAAGGGCGGCTCCATGCATCTTTTTGATGCCAGGAACAACATGCTGGGCGGCAATGGAATTGTGGCGGGACATATCCCCGTGGCCACAGGTGTCGCCCTTAAGATCAGGTACAAGAAAGAAGACGGTGTGGTGCTCTGCTTTTTCGGTGACGGGGCGATTCACCAGGGGTCCTTCCATGAGAGCATGAACCTGGCCAAGATCTGGAAGCTGCCCATCGTCTTCATCTGTGAAAACAATCAGTACGGAATGGGGACCGATTTTCGTCGGGTTTCATCGGTTTCAGATTTCACGGTTATGGGTGCATCTTACGATATTCCCGGCAGGCAGGTAAACGGAATGGATGTTCTCGAGGTGCACCGAAGCGTAGAAGAGGTTGTGACTCAAATCAGGAAACAGAACGAACCGGTATTTCTGGAGATCAAGACCTACCGCTACAAGGGACATTCCATGAGCGATCCGGCAAAATACCGGACCAAGGAAGAATTGCAGGAGTACAGGGAACAGGATCCCATTCTGATCCTCAAGAAGAAGCTGATGGAAGAGGGCAGCATCACTTTAGCGCAGTACAAGACAATGGACAGCGGCTGCAGGGCGATCAGCAGCGAAGCGGCTGCCTTCGCGGAAGAGAGTCCGGAACCGGCGCTTGAAACCCTGTTCGAGAACATCCTGGTGTAACACAAGGAGGAAGGATGCCGGTAATTACTTTTCGCGAAGCCCTGAGGCAGGCCATGGACGAGGAGATGGCCCGCGATGAGAATGTGATCCTCATCGGCGAAGAAGTAGCCCAGTATAACGGTGCCTACAAGGTAAGCCAGGGGTTGCTGGACAAATACGGCCCCCAACGGGTCATAGACACGCCCATAACCGAAGAAGGGTTTACCGGTGTGGGTATCGGTGCGGCCATGACCGGGTTGAGGCCCATTGTGGAGTGGATGACCCTGAACTTCTCGGCCATGGCCTTCGACCAGGTCCTGAACAATGCCGCGAAAATGCTGTACATGTCAGGCGGCCAGTTCCCGGTCCCTCTGGTACTGCGGGGGCCCAACGGTCCGGCGGAATACCTGGCCGCCCAGCATTCCCAGTCCTTCCAGGCCTTCTATTCCCACATCCCCGGGCTGAAAGTGGTTTCCCCTTCCAACCCCTATGACGCAAAGGGTCTCTTGAAATCAGCCATACGGGACGACAACCCGGTGATCTTTCTTGAGGCTGAGCTGATGTACTCCTGGAAGGGGGAAGTTCCGGATGAGCAGTATCTCCTGCCCCTGGATCAGGCCGATGTCAAACGCAGCGGTAAGGATGTAAGCTTGATCGGCTTCGGGAGGCCCTTGAGGATCATTCTTCAGGCAGCCGAGCTGCTGGCAGAACAGGGCCATGAAGCCGAGGTGGTTGACCTGCGCACACTGCGCCCGTTGGATGAACAGTCGCTGTACAACTCGGTGCGCAAGACTAACCGCTGCGTGGTCATCGATGAGGACTGGCCGCAGGCCAGTGTGGGTTCCCATGTGGCCTGGCTGATTTCCAGCCATTGTTTTGACGATCTGGATGCACCGGTGGAACTCGTTTCTATGGAGGATGTGCCCATGCCGTACAACAATACCCTGGAGCTGGCTGCCCAGCCTTCGGTTGAAAAGATAGTCGCTGCGGCCAGGGCGGTTCTCTATGCTTAAAGGAGGTAAATGGTGGCGGAAAAGTTGCTGATGCTGGCCCTCTCTCCCACAATGGAGGAGGGAATGATCATTTCCTGGCACAAGAAAGAGGGCGACAGCGTGGCTGAAGGCGAGACCCTCTGCGAGGTGGAAACCGACAAGGCCTCTATGGAGTATGAGTCGCTGAACTCAGGGACATTGCTGAAAATCCTGATTCCGAATGGCGGGCTGGCCGCGGTGGGAACAACCATCGCCGTTGTCGGAGAGCCCGGCGAGGATATCAGCGGTATCATGGAGGAAGTGGCTGCAGAAGCGGCCCGGATTTCAGGCCCGGGCCCTGCTGTGGAAGAAGTGCAGCGGCAAGCTCCGCCTGCAGAAAGAGCCGCTCCCACAGAGCCGGCAGAGACAGCCGTCCTGCTGCCTGCCGGTACGTCCGCGGCCGGGCCACAGGCAACATCGGTTTTGCCTACCACACCCGGAGACCGCCTTAAAGCCTCACCCCTGGCCCGCAGGATGGCCAGAAAGCAGGGTGTGAGCCTGGCAGGGCTGCGGGGGAGCGGGCCTGGCGGACGCATTATCAAGCGGGATCTTTCGGGCCTTTCAGCCGCATCGCTGGCTGCCGCTTCAGCGGCAGCCGGCCGCCAGAGTGCAACGGTGAGTCCGGGCTCCGTCACTGTTCCCTCACAGGATGAGCGTGTACCCCTGTCCAACAAGCGGAAAATCATCGCCCGGCGCCTGGCGGAGTCTAAATATTCAGCGCCCCACTATTACCTCAAGATCGATGTGGTCATGGACGAGGTCCTGGCTGCCCGGAAGCGATTGAACAGCCGTCGTGAAAAGAAGATTTCCTTGAACGCCTTCCTGATCAAGTTCACCGCCGAAGCTCTGAAGAAGCATGCCAGGGTAAATGCCACCTGGCAGGATGACTCCATCCTGCGCTTCGGTCGAATCGACATCGGCCTGGCCGTAGCTTTGGAAGAGGGCCTGATTACACCGGTTCTCCGGAATTGCGGGCAGAAGGGTATCCTGGAAATCGACCGGGAACTGAAAGTACTCATCGACAAGGCCATAAACAACAGGCTGGCTCTCGAAGAGTTTACCGACGCCACCTTCACGGTCACCAGCCTGGGCTCTGAGGGTATCTTGGAGTTTACCGCCATCATCAATCCTCCCGGTTCTGCGATCCTGGCCATCGGCAAGATAGAGAAGCAGCCGGTGGTGGATGACAAGGACCAGGTCAGGATTGTTTCCAGGATGATCATGACTATGTCCTGTGATCATCGGGTCATCGACGGTGCGGTAGGAGCTGAGTTTTTATCAGATCTGAAATCCTTGTTGGAAGAGCCGGTAAGGGTTCTCTATTAACAATTCAATTCAGGAGAAAAATGCAGTGGCAGAAAAACGTAACTATGATGTGGTAATTGTCGGAGCCGGTCCGGGCGGTTATGTGGCGGCTATCCGGGCTGCTCAACTGGGTTTGAAAGCGGCGGTAATCGAAAGGGATAGGCCCGGGGGTGTATGCCTTAATATGGGATGCATTCCCTCAAAGACCCTAATCCACCAGGCAGACCTGTTTCTGTCCATCCCGGAGATAGAAGGACTTGACGTAACCGTGGATGTGAGTAAATTATCCTATGCAAAAGTGTTTGCCAAATCCAGAAAAGCCTCAGACATGCTGTCCAAAGGGGTTGAGTTCCTGTTGAAAAAGAACAAGATCGACCTCTTTCATAGTGAGGCAGTCCTGAAGAGTCCCCAACGGGTAGCACTGGCCGGCGGCGAGGAGATATCAGGAAAAAACATCCTCATTGCTACCGGTTCACGACCCAGGTCAATTCCGGGATTCGACTTCGACGGGTCGCTCATCCTTTCCTCCGACCACGCCCTGATGCTGGAAGAGCTGCCCCAAAGCGCGGCCATCCTCGGTGGTGGTGCGATAGGGGTGGAGTTTGCCCACATCTGGAACGCCTTTGGCGTTGAGGTACACCTGGTGGAGATGATGGACCAGCTGCTGCCCCTGGAGGACAAAGAGGTAGTGGAGGTGCTGGCCCGCTCGTTCAAGAAACGGGGCATCAAGATCCATACAGCCACCACGGCCGCCGCTTTAGAGAAGGCCGGCAGTTCTGTGACCCTGACCCTGGAGGGAAGCAAAGGGCAGCAGCAGCTGAAAACAGACAAGGTGCTGGTGGTCGTCGGAAGGGCGCCCAATACTGAAAACCTCGGTCTGGAAGGTCTGGGTCTGAAAATGGAGCAGGGCAATATTACGGTGGGTGACTACTATCAGAGCAGTGTAGCGGGTGTCTATGCCATCGGTGACATCGTGGCCACACCCATGCTGGCCCACGTGGCTTCCAAAGAGGGCGAAATAGTTGTTGAGCATATGGCCGGGCATCAACCCGAACCGGGACTGGACCTTCAGGCAATCCCTTCTGCCGTGTACTGCGAGCCCCAGATAGCCAGCTTCGGGTATTCAGAGGCCCAGGCCAAAGACCAGTCCCTCTCTTTTGAAAAAGCGGTTTTTCCCTACCGGGGTGCAGGCAAGGCAGTGGCTGTGGGCAAATCAGAGGGACTGGTCAAGATACTCTTCCAGCCGGACAGCCGCGAGATCATCGGTGCCCATATTGTGGGCGCCGATGCCACCGAACTCATCCATGAGCTGCTCCTGGCAAAAACAGCGGAACTGCTGCCCGAGGATCTGGCAAGAATGATCCATGCCCACCCGACCCTCTCTGAGGCGGTCATGGAAGCGGCCCGGACGGCGGAGGGCTGGGCGATACACATTTAATGGCTGAGAGGTCAGCTCGCCCGCGGTAAGCACCACAAAATAATTCACATCGGTCATCCAGGCGTTTTCCGGTCCTCCCAAAAACCCGGACGCAGCTTCAGCACACCACCTGCCCAGTTGATCTCTCCTGCCTTTTTCAACCTGAGCAGGAGCCGGGAGAAGGTCTCCGGTATGGTGCCGATGGCACCGGCAATATCCTTTTTAGAGAGCGTAATCCGGTACTCCTCCTGCTTCCCGTACTGCCGGCGGAGGAAGCTGAAAAAACGCTCTTCTACATCGTGGACCGACAGCTCGAGGATCCTGTTGGCCAGGTAGCGCTGCTTGTTCATAAGCATGCTGATAAAATCGTTTCTAAAGGACTCTCTAGCCAGGAGACACTGGATCTGTACCCTGGAAAGCCTGAGCACCTGGCTGCCGCTAAGGGAAACCGCGCTGACCGGGTAGCACTTTTCTTCGAACAGGACGACCTCGGCAAAGATCTCTCCGGGCTGGATGAGCTTGATCACTATTTCCCTGCCGTCCGCCGCTGTTTTGTACAGCTGGACCGACCCGCTCGCCAACAGAAAGAACGAATGTCCCTCCTGGCCCTCGAGAAAGAGGATTTCCCCCCTGGAAAGCGATTTGGGGATGCAGATGGCTGCCAGATCTTTAATGCTCGAATTCGAGATTCCCTGAAAAAAGGAAGCCTCGCTCAGTAACTTTACAATCTCCATAAGCGGCTTTGAAGTTAAATATACTACAACGCTATCTCAAAGTAAAAAAAGCACGTATAAAACAGGCAATTTTTTTTCATTTCATTGACTTGGGTCAAGGTGCAATTACGGTTGTTCGGAGTATATTGGTATCAGTCAAAACTTGAGGAGGCTTCAATGGTTCGTCAAATTATCCATATTGATGAAGAAAAGTGTAATGGCTGTGGGGAGTGTATTCCAAACTGTCCTGAAGGGGCCCTGCAGATCATCGAAGGCAAGGTCAGGCTGGTGAGCGATCTGTTCTGTGACGGTTTGGGGGCCTGCATCGGCCACTGTCCCGAAGGGGCCATTACGGTGGAAGAGCGCGAGGCCGAAGCCTACGATGAAAGCAAAGTTATGGCCAATGTCATCGAGCAGGGAGAAGCAGTGATCCTGGCTCATCTGCAGCATCTGCAGGATCACAACGAGAGCGGCTATTTGCAGGAGGCTCTCGCTGTATTAAAGGAAAAGAACATACAGGTTGACTTTGAGGTTTCTGAACAACAGGCTCACCATCACGGAGGATGTCCCGGCGCCAGGGTAATAGAGCTTGTTCCGCAGCAGGCCGAAAGCCCTGAGGCAGTGCACCAGCCCTCTGAGCTGCGGCAGTGGCCGGTGCAGCTGCATCTGCTCCCCGTGGGAGCGCCCTATCTCAAAGATGCTGACCTGCTCCTTTCGGCGGACTGTGTGGCTTATGCGGTGGGTGACTTCCACAGTAAATATCTGAAGGGCAAGCGCCTGACCATTGCCTGCCCCAAGCTGGACAGCAGTCAGGAGATCTATCTGGACAAATTGACCGCGCTGATCGATTTCACCGGGATCCGGTCACTGACTGTACTGACCATGGAGGTGCCCTGCTGCGGGGGTCTTCTACAGCTCGCCCGTCAGGCGGCGGACAAGGCCCACCGTAAGGTCCCGATTCACTGGACCATGGTCAGCATCCAGGGTGAGGTGCTGCAGCAAGAAGCGGTATCCTAAAACCCGGGCCAGGCACTATTCCGTCTCCCTATATTCATTGGCGTACCACCTTAAAAAATTGTCTGATTTTCTCCTTGCTCTTGATACCCGGGCGCTCTTCCAGCCCGCTGGATGCATCCAGGGCGTAAGGTTGGACTGTTCGTACCGCCTCCCGGGCATTGTCCGGGTTCAAGCCCCCTGCGAGAAAGAATCTCTTCTCGGGGAAGGAAGCAACAATCCGGGCAGCCAGGGCCCAGTCGGCTCTCTGGCCGGTGCCGCCGTACTTCCCCGGCACGTAGGGCTCCAAAAGGATGTACTCTGTGCCGTAAACGGAGATCACCTCCAGAATGTCTGCATTCCTGATGCTTTCGTCTCGAACCCGAAAGGCCTTGATTACCGGCAGGGGGAGGCAGCGGCAGAGCTCCGGCGGCTCATCCCCGTGCAGTTGGATCATGCTCAGGCCCGCCTGTTCGACCACCTGCAGTATCTCCTTCTCACCGGCATCGACAAACACACCGACCCGTTGCACCTGCCCGGGAACCAGCGCAATGATCTCTCTTGCTCTGGCCGGTGTTACCCTGCGGGGGCTGTTAGCGAAGACGAAGCCCAGATAATCAGCCCCGCATTCCACTGCCAGGGCGGCGTCTTGCGGGCGGGTCAGGCCGCAGATCTTAATGCGGGTCACAGCGCCCCCTTTAGGTCCTGCACTGCCCCGGCAATATCCTCCGCCCTCATGAAGTACTCACCGATCAGAAAGGCCCGGATACCGGCGGCCGCCAATCGGCGGATGTCATTTGGACCCTGGATCCCGGACTCACTCACCACCACCCGCTCCGGAGGCACGTAATCTTTAAGCCGCAAAGTGGTTCCCAGTCGCACCTCAAAGGTGTGCAGGTCTCTATTGTTGATGCCAATGATCCCCTCCCGGCAGGCCAGGGCTGCTTCCAGTTCTTCCAGGTTGTGAACTTCCAGAAGGGTCGCCATGCCCAGCTCTTTGCAGAGAGATTGCAGCTCCTCAAAGGTTTCCCGGTGCAAAGCGGCTGCAATCAGCAGGACCGCATCCGCACCGGCCACTCGGGCTTCGAAGATCTGGTAAGGATCTACGATGAAGTCCTTGCGCAGCAGGGGTTTACCTGAAAGCTGCCGCACCCTGCTCAGGGTCTCCAGGGAGCCGCCGAAGAAGTCTTCTTCGGTAAGGATGGAGAAGGCGTCGGCGCCCCCCGCTTCATAAGCCCGCTGGATCTCTTCCACGTCAAAGGGCTTGCGGATCAGCCCGCGGCTGGGAGAACGACGCTTCATCTCAGCTATGATGCTGATCCGACCAGGAGCACTGATGGCCCCCACAAAATCTTTCGGTTCAGGCAGGTCCCGAACTGCTCCCTTGAGCTCGTCCAGGGGGTGTTCTCTCTTGGCCTGCTCTACCCGGAGCTCCTTTTTCCGTAGAATTTCTTTTAGAATCGAAGGAAGCTCAATGCTCATGGGAAACCTCGATCAGCAGTTCCAACTTCTTCAGGGCTGCTCCGGTGTCCACCGACTGCCGGGCCAGCTCCAATCCCCGGGCGAGATCTTCTGCTTTGCCGGCCACGGTAATGGCAGCCGCACCATTCAGCAAGGCGATGTCCCGTTTTGGTCCCCGCTCTTTTCCCGAAAGGATATCCAGCAGGATCCGCGCGTTCTCTTCCACGGATTCACTCTTTAGCGCCTTCAAGGTACAGAGAGACAACCCCAGTTCCCGGGGATCGATCTGCCGGTCGATCAGCTCGCCCTCCCGCAGCTCGGTGAGGTAGGTGATGCCGGTCAGAGTAATCTCGTCCAGACCGTCCGAGCCGTGGACCACCAGGGCCCGGGACAACCCCAAATCCTTGAGCACCTGGGCCATAGTGTGCACCAAATTCCTGTCGTAGACCCCCAGAACCTGAGCATTGGCCAGGGCCGGATTGGCAAGGGGCCCGAGGATGTTGAAAAGAGTGCGGATGCCGATTTCCCTGCGGGGCGCGATTACATGCTTCATGGCCGCGTGCAGGGTCGGGGCAAAGAGGAAACCGATGCCCACCCGGGCAATGCACTCGGCCATCCTGGCCGCCGGGATGGCGATGTTCAACCCCAGCTCCTGCAGTACGTCGGCGCTTCCGCAGCGGCTGGACACGGCGCGGTTGCCGTGCTTGGCTACAGTCACGCCTGCCCCCGAAGCGATCAACGCTGAGGCGGTGGAGATATTGAAGGTATGGGCGCCATCTCCGCCGGTGCCGCAGGTATCCACAATCTGTGTACCCTCAACCACGGAAACCCGGGTGGCCTTCTCCCGCATCACCGCTGCCGCAGCCCCGATTTCCTCGGGGGTCTCGCCTTTCAGGCGTAGGGCGGTCAGAAAGGCACCGATCTGGGCAGGGGTGGCCTCCCCTTCCATGATAATACGCATAACAGAGGTCATTTCTTCGCCCGACAGGTCTTGGCCCCCTACCACCCTGGTGATGGCTAATTTCAGGTCAATTCCGACACCTTTCCGGGTCCGTCCAAGAAAATTCTCTATAATCTTCCGTCCCAGCTTAGTGGCTACAGACTCGGGATGAAACTGCAACCCTTCCACTTCGTAACGGCGGTGCCTAACCCCCATGATCTCGCCGTCAGCCGTCCAGGCGCTTACCTCCAAACAGTCCGGCAGGGATTTGCGATCGATGATCAGGCTGTGATAGCGGGTGGCGGAGAATGGCTGCGGCAGGTCGCTGAACAGGGTCTTGTTGTCGTGCAGGATGTCGCTGTTTTTACCGTGCATGAGCCTGTCCGCCTTGACGATTCTCCCTCCGAAGGCGGCCCCGATGGCCTGATGTCCAAGACAGACACCCAACACCGGAACCTTACCGGCAAAGTGGTTGATAATGGAAATCGAAACCCCCGCCTTCTCCGGTGTGCAGGGTCCGGGGGAGATGATAATGTATTCCGGTTTAAGCGCTTCCGCCTCTTCGGGTGTAATGGCGTTATTGCGGAAGACCCGCACCTCCCGGCCCAGCTCTCCGAAGAGCTGTACCAGGTTATAGGTAAAAGAATCAAAGTTGTCGATCATCAGGATCATGTTTAACCTCCGGCTAAATCTGTCCTTCCCTGATAAGCGTGATAGCCCGGAATAGAGCCTTGGCCTTGCTCAGGGTTTCTGAGTACTCTCGTTCCGGCTCCGAATCGGCTACGATCCCGGCACCGGCTTGCACGTATATCTTGCCATCCAGGACCAGCATCGTGCGAATAGTGATGCAGGAATCGAAGTTGCCGTTAAAGCCGAGGTACCCGACCAGCCCGGCGTAGGGTCCCCGCCGGGTAGGCTCCAACTCTTCAATGATCTCCATGGCACGCACCTTAGGAGCGCCGCTGACCGTTCCGGCCGGGAAAGTGGCGGCGATCAGATCGAAGGCGTCCCTGCCCTCGGCCAGCCTGCCCTCAACATCGCTAACGAGGTGCATTACGTGAGAGTAGCGCTCAACCACCATATATTCGGTGACCCGGACCGAGCCGTAGGCGCAAACCCGGCCGATATCGTTGCGGGCCAGATCCACCAACATCAGGTGTTCGGCCTTCTCCTTCTCGTCGGCCAGCAGTTCTTGTTCCAGGTTCAGGTCTTCATCTACGGTTTTTCCACGAGGCCGGGTTCCGGCGATGGGCCGGATGGTCACATTGCCGTCGAAGCAGCGCACATGGATCTCCGGTGAAGCACCGACGAGCTTCATATCCCCAAATTGCAGGTAAAACATGTAGGGTGAAGGGTTGACAATGCGCAGAGCCCGGTACAGGTTGAAGGCATCACCCTCAAAGTCGGTTTCGAGGCGCTGGCTGAGCACAGCCTGAATAATATCCCCCTCACGGATGTAGCACTTACAAGTCTCCACTGCAGAGAGGAATTTCCCCTTCTTCACATTGGAGGCGATTTTCGCAGTGGTCTTCATCCCACCTGAACCCCGGGCGCTGTCCGGAAGAGGTCTCTTCAAGTCGCTTGAAATCTGGTTGATCACGCCAACTGCCTGGTCGTAGATCAGGTCTAGATTGTCCCCCGCCGCCGCCTGTACGTTGTGCATGATCGTGAGCTTGTGACTGACATTGTCGAAAGCCACGATAGTGTCTGTAAACATGAACAGCATATCCGGCAAACCCAGATCCTCGACAGTGTCCTCCGGCAGCTTTTCGAGCTGACGGACCGCATCGTAGGCAATATAACCCACCGCCCCACCGGTAAAGGGTGGTAGGTCCGGGTCTGATACGGGGATGAGCTTTTGACTCAATTTTTTAAGTTCCTGAAGCGGGTCCCCAGACTCCAGGGTTTCTACCCGTGACCCCCGGCGAATAGTGACCCTGTTCTTTCGGGCTTCGAAGATCACACCGGGGTCCCGGCCGAGGAAACTGTAGCGCCCTACCTGGGTGCCTCCTTCCACCGACTCCAATAGAAAGTTGAACCCTCCCCTTCGGAGCTTGAGGAACGCGGAGACCGGAGTTTCCAGATCAGCATAGATCTCAGTGTAGATGGGAATCAGGTTCCCCTGCTTCACTTTTTCCCGGAACGATTTTCTACTCGGCAGTATCATGTCCACTCCCTATAAAAAAAGCCATGCATCCTCGCATGGCTCTCTCAATAACAAAAAGCCGTGCGATCCAATACTCAAGGACCGCCACGGCTCATATTCAAATATTACGGCCTGTGCTTATACCCGGCGGTCCGGTAGAGATGGACCACCAACGCCAGTTTCTCACCAACGAATCACTATTCATCGTACCGGGACTCTACCTGATTCCTGTTATTTTGTCAAGAGGGTGATGCGACAAAATATTACACAACACTTTATTGGATTTTTGTTCTTTGCTATCCGCCGAATACCTGATCTAATGATATATCAAAGCCTTCCAGCACGGTACATTGAATACTGTCCCCTGGCACAAACACTTCCGGCTCTTCCGGGTACTTCCCTTCCTCATCGAGCAGATATACATGGATGTATTTATTCCCAGGATCCACGATCCAGTATTCCCTGACGCTATGACGCTTATAGAGATCGAACTTGACATCCATGTCTTTTTTCGCCGTGTACGGTGATAAGATTTCAATGATCCAGTCGGGCGCCCCGGCACACCCCATATCGGTCAGTTTTTCCTTATCGCAGATGACAGAGATGTCCGGCTGCACCACTGTGGATACATCATCTTCGTCCTTCTCGCCAAAGCCCGGGAGAAGGACATCGAAGGGGGCAGGATATACCTCACATGCTTTTCCCTCCAGATATACTGCAATGCTTTTTGAAATCTCCATCGATATTTTTTGATGCCGCCGGTTAGGGGCGGGACTCATGTTCCATGCAACCCCGTCGATCAGTTCCCACCGTTCATCCTCGGGCCAGTGCCTGTAGTCGCCATATGTGTAGTGCCTGTCAGCTTTCCGCATTAGCAAACCCATCTTCTTCATACCTCCATCATAGTATGTATACGGAGGAAAATGAAGCGCTGCTTTTAACAATTACAGACCGGGCCTATTATCCTTTTCTATATACTCCAAGGATCTCCCCGTAATAGAGCCGGTGAAAATCTCCCGCCGGATAATACTCTTTTACAATTTCCGGAGCCAGCTCAGGGTTAAGCACATTATTCCTGTGGATTGTGCGGCATTCATAATGGATCGGGCACTCCTCTATATAGGGAACTGAGACACGCTCTCCCTTAACCATGGTGAAACCGCATTCCTTGACTTTATCCAGGTGCCTGCCGGATTTGGCTCCGCAGAAAGCCACCTGTTTCTTCAGAGCGCTGTCCGGAACATTAACAATGAACTCCGGATGCTCTTCCATAAATTTAAAGGTATAGCGGGAAGGGCGAACCAGCACAATAAAAACCGGCAGACCCCAGATAATCCCGATTGTGCCCCAACCTATGGTCATGGGATTTCCTTTGGTACCGACTACCAGCAGCAGCCCATCGCCGCCAATTGCCTCCATAGTCTCTGTAAAAACTTCAAAATTACCGATTTTCTCTCTCATAGCTTTCTCCTTTTAACAGTCACTCTTATTAACCCGGCGCAGAGCGGATAGACAAGCAGGCTACTTCAGGACAATGGTAGACCATACTGCTGCTCAATCGTTTCTTTAGCCGTTTCCAGGGACTGAAAGGTCAGAGTATGCAGACCGAGCCTTTCAGCAGCCTCGGTATTTTCACTGCTGTCATCGATAAACAGGGTCTCTTCGGCTAAAACCCCGAGCGCCTCAAGACAGGTGTGGTATATCTGGGGCTCCGGTTTTATCAGGCCATGCTCACAGGAATAGGTACAGGTGTTAAAATTATTGATCCAGGGAAAATTTTCATTAATATAGGCTAAGGGCTCGCGCGGCATATTGGAGAGCACCGCTGTCCGGTAGCCACTCTCTTTGAGGAGAGAGGACCAATCTACAATAGCTTGATTCACTACCGTCCAGAGCTCTATATCCAGGCTGATGAGTGTTTCAGTAAGTTTACCGGTGGCTGTTACACCACCGGCCCATAAAACCTTTGACCAGTAATCTGACACTGTTAGGGTACCGCGGTCATATTCAGAGCGATGCCTGCGGTACTCCTGCTTAAATAGTGCAGGCTCAAGGCCGCTGGTCTCAGCCAGCTTCAGCATCTTTTTATTTTCCGGCGGCAGGCTTAAGACACCGCCGTAGTCAAAGATCACAGTTCCGATGGTTTTTTGCATAGTCTAAGCAATCTAATGGATTTAGGGATTTTAGACAACCTGAAAAAGCTAAAAATCCGGGCGCTGACAACAGCGATTATAAAGCTTGATGCCTTCCCTCGACACACAAGTGGAAAGGCAATAAAGTCTTACAGAGAACCAGTATGAACACAGCGGTAAAGATAAAAATTACTGTTCCGCCGGTTGTATTGGCCATTACCCTCAGTGGTCAGCTTTTTAACTCTGTTGTAATGGAGAAGAGCTATCATATTTACCTCTTGCCGATTTTTTTATCATATTCATTGATTTCAGCTCTTATCAGCTATTTTATGGTAAATCTCTCGCTATCTGCCGGCAATCTTCGCAAAAGCATTCGGTTCATTAAACTGTTGGTCTTTTGTTTTTTCATTCTCATAATTGCAGATCATTATCTACTCCCGGAAACCGGCCATATTATTTTTTTCTCCGGGATTCAATTATTAATAGCTCTACTGTTTTCAGGCTTCATTCTTTTATATGATATTATTATTAAAGCGCCGGATTTTGACTTCATTCCGGAAAAAAAGAAGCTCCCAGGTAAATACTTGAGACCCCACCCCTTAAGAATGGTATTGGAAACAATTTTTCGTTTATTCCCTCTGCCCGAACCTGTCGCCCTATATGAGCTCGGAAAGCCGGGTGATAAGTCGCCTGTAATAGTCACCGGAAATTATGAGCTTACCGTAAGACGGGTTGCCGGAGCTCTTAACGGATTGGATTGCCGGCTTTTAATATGTGACAGCAGGGGTATTAATGTCTGGTGTTCAGCATTAAGCGGTCATTTTTCGCAAGAATCTATTATCCAGG
>SDBS01003558.1_pt1 | contig 15295 bp, 9 predicted proteins | sample 2277091 | NCBI WGS metagenome assembly SDBS01 (sample SAMN10404972, study PRJNA504765) | marine sediment metagenome | isolation source: marine sediment core GS10_PC15, 163 cmbsf | place: Arctic Ocean: Southern Knipovich Ridge | collected 2010 | reverse complement strand
TATAGCCCGTTCTCGCCGTTGCCATATTCGAGAGAAGCGCAGGCGATTGCGTGAAATGGGTATTGATTTATCAGCTATACGTTGCTGCATTTTGGAAACCTAAATGGCGTTGTAGTACTAAGGTGTCTTCTATATCTTTGATATAAGCAGTATTTGGCCTCTCAGGCAACGGCGGCTCGCCGCTTGCAGAATCGATAAGTGTCTTAATCTTTTCCAACAATTGTGGAATAGCTAACAGTTCATCCCCAGTCTTGGCCTTTACATCTGCTTCTTGTAACAACTTACGGACGGCGATTTTCTGAGTTGCCTTTACAGTTACCGTCTCACAACGAAACTCTGTAACGGTAACATTTCTTTGGTCAACTTCCGATACCTTGAGGGATTTGCCATTATATGTGGCGCTGATATGCCCATTTAAAAGCAGTACCAGAAGTGCCCCATCCACAGCATCACGCGGCCAGCCATAAGGACTGGCTGCAAAGTGTTTTCTTATTAAAGTACCGGTCTTGCCAGACCTGATTGACTTAAATACTTCCGCGCAGACAGGATTCTTTTCAACATCTCCGGTATGTCCCACTAATTCAAGAGCATCGGTTGCACCTTTACGAGCTCTTTCAACTACGGTAGCCCACTTGGGATCATCAGCCAGTTCAAATTTTGGGTATAGCCTAGAAAGAGAACGCTCTGCGGCATCTTTGACCTTCTCAGATAATAATAGTCCCTGGATTTCTGAACCACCTGCTAAGAAGACTTTGGCGTGGGTAAGAACATCGCTCAAGACACTTCCAAGAGCCGTTTCTGCTACCTTTCTACGAGTTTCCATAGCCTGCTGAGCTTCTTGTCCCTCGCGTGTATTCTGAACACTTCTCGACGCAAGGGTCTTTTCTGCTGCCTTTCTGGTCACTAATGCTCTTTTTAAGTCGTCAGCACTTTTTTTAGGGAGGAAAACATATACAGTCGGACTATCTGTTCCAGCAGCCCTGGCGTCAGACAAGACAGAGCCCTCGTCTTCAGACCACTCATCTCTGATCCATACCGGCACATCTTCTTTACCTGAAGTGTCGGGAGGCTGGCTACCAAAGTATAGCTCAATTTTTCGTGGCTGTTTACTCGAACCATGCAGAATCTTAACTCCTTTGAGAACACCAAAACATTCATCCCTTAATGCATCCGTTCTAAGCGTGGCGATTTCGCCGGCATCATTTGATATATGACTAAAGTGTTTCTGGAATTCCTCATTCCAAGCAGCACTTTCTCTGGTTTGAATACGGTATTCGGAGTCCACCTGCATGATATGGTTGGATTTTATTAAGCCTGATAACAACTCAGGAATTCGCTTACGAAGGACGGTGCTACCTTCATTTAAGTCCTCGAGCAATAAGTCTGCCAGAGTATCAGGTGTTGCTCTTATTCCATCATCCGCCCCTTTATCTCTGGGCAATTTGTTTATAAGGAAAATCAGCTTACAAAGACGAGACCTTAGCTTACCCTCCTCGGTTCCATCATCTTGTTGTTTGATTAACTGGTAGACTTCGTTATGAAGGAAACCTGAGTTGATCATATCCGAAGCTTTCTGGTCGAATATGAAGTCAGCAGGCACAACGTTACCTACAGTTTTTTCCGCTATATCCTTCGTTGCTTCAAGAACAACACGTAGTTGACTTCTAAGCTGACTGGCCGTACCTGCCATATCTGCGGCCCGTAGCGAGCGTTCCCAAAACCGGAGTCGGACCGGCAATAAGGGATAGTCCGGGACAAAATCTTCTTTGTCCTCATTACTTGGACCTATGCGTGTATCAGCAAGATGTCTTGAAATTTCTCCTGCATGTTTTTCAAAGATTTCATGTATAAGAGGAACTTTGTCCTGCTTCTTTTCCAGGACAATTTTTCTGACCACCGTCTCGACGTCACTATCTGAAAGTTCGACTTTAACTGTAAATCGGTCGCGTAGTTTCTGCAATTGCGGTGTCCCGGATAAGGCACTTTGGCCGGTGGCCACGAATAAGAGCTTACCCCCGAAGTGACTGCTACAGGATTCAACAATCTCCTGAACATGATTAGTCCGGTTAGAATCTTCTCCGATGAATTGTTGAACCTCATCAAGTACTATAAGAGTACATGGAAATTGCTCAGAACTAGCCGTAATTGCCTCATGGAGAGCGTCGAGCATTTCGTCATTTGAAATATCTTCCACTTGTGGAGGGTACTGGCTTCGTAAGAGATTCTTGGCTTCTGCGACGTTAGAAGCAAATTTTGAATCTACTGAAAGGATGGCTTCAGAAAGCACTGTAGATACATATAGTCTGCGTGCTTCCTTTAAGAAATCTTTGCCTTTCGATTCAACGAAAGATTTGACCTGTTCATAAATCCCTTGACTTTTAAGCAACAATATAAACCTGGCAACAGCATAAGTATCTGGCAGCCCGAGGGATTTGTAAATTATCCCTAAAAGAGCAAGTCTAACGCTGTCGCCAGCACCAGATCCTAACGTCCCGGAAGCAGCAAACAGTCCACCGTGTCTTTTACCTGTATTAGAGAGCTCTACCAAAAGGTCACTGATATCAGACGGCAATTGTGCTACACCCCTTGCTGTGACATTATCTGATTTGAATTGATAATCCGTCCAAAGGTAGCGCAACATTTTTACTAAATGAGATTTCCCGCTTCCAAAGAAGCCACTGACCCAGGCAGCCGGCTGTTTGGCTTTCGTTATATTGCCCAAGTATGACTCAAAGATGCGAACCATGCCTTTGGCATATTGCCCCTCACATACAAAGGTTTGCAGTTCATAACGTAGCAGCTTGAGTTTCTCATCAGAAAAATCATCTGCGACTTCAGCAACTCCATCGTTCAGAAGTTGCTTCTTGATTGGATTATCAACAAATAACTCATAGTTCTTGGTCATGATAATGCCCTTTCATGACAGGTTATTGGCAATGCTAAGTAATTCCATCCGTCTCGAGCATCCAAAAGTCTATAGCAGTTGTTGCCGTCATATTCACCCGGGAAAAAAACGACTAGTCTGCCTTCGACTTTGTCTTTAACTGCTTTAACTAATTCAGACACCCTCATAAATCCGAATAAACTGGCAATACCTAAAATAGCCACCACATCGTTTTCGCTTGATGTTTCCAGTTGGCTAATCACATTTTCCTTAACGGATTGCTTGAATTCATCTAAAGCTGGCTTTATGTCTTCAGGATTTTGAAAGAATTCCTCCTTGTAGTCTTCAGACGAAAGCCATTCTGCAAAAGATTGTGTGAGGTCAACAAGGTACCAGCCGTGTTTTGATCGCTTCGTTGCGATTTCGAATTCACCAAGCCGAGGCCTTAGTCTTCGCTCATCCATTTTATTGTATACACAAAACCATATCCTCTCTGCACCAGATGTTAATGAGGCCCAAGGCAATGACATAAATTGTTTGTAGTTGTGTAGAAGCTGTTCGATTCTAGTCACTTAACATCTTCCTTTCCCTATCCGTAAGCAGATTATCAAAACCAAAGTCAATTACTGACCCAGCTTTTTTAAAATTCATTAGACCAAGCTTGTGTGCTTGATGAGCAAGCTCCGATATTTGGTTTGCAGGCACATCGAGCAATCTTGACCAAATTGAGCTTAAAAGATTCTCGCCTCTATAACCATTAAGGTATCCAAGGAACAATGCGTAAGTCACGGCCGCTGGCGTAACCTTAGTATGTTTTCTTATCTTATTACGCCTACCCTCGACATGTCCGGATTGCTGATAAGATGATGCGATGTTCTGAGCTGTTGAATGTAATGTCTTGAGGCTGAACCTCCCAGGATATTTTTCCTCGAGAGTTTCTTTAAGATTTTCGAGATTGAGCTCATAACCAAAAGGTAGAGATAGAACAGTGTCTGATGCTGCACGCAGCAATGAGTCCCGAGCATGGGCACATAGGGCTGCCATTAGAGAATGCCCCTCAGAATCTCGCCCCCAAAAAAATCTCAGTACTCTGAAAATCGCCATGTTCTTGTCGAGGCTGTACAACTGAGATATATATTTAGCCGTTTTGTTGCGACTACTCAAAGTTGGCTTCGCGAGTACATTCGACTCCGTTATGATTCTGGAATATTCATCGGTTGAGGTGTCAGGTTGTGAGCTTCTGAACAGTTCTGCCAACTCTTGAAGCATCAAAGTCCGACTGGTATGAACCGTATATGGTTCATTCAAAAAACCAAAATCTTCAGGCAAAAGGCTACTTTTCACTTCTATTTTCCAACCATCTGTCAATAACTTCTCTCTTGAATCTCCAGTGTCTTCCCACTTTCTGGGCTGGGATTTTGCTTTCTTGTGCCAACTTATAAACGGTTGACTTGGGTATCTTTAGATAATCAGCGATTTCCTGAACTGTCATGACGGTGTCAGACTCTTTCATCATTGTAGAATCTCCAACTCAAAAGGCACCTTGGATCTGCAAGTAATTGAGCCTTATTCTAAATTGTTGGAAATTGTTGTCAAGGGATTTGTCCAATTTACGCTGAACCAATACACCATGACCATACAGAATAGTGAATAACCACTATCTATGCTGATTGCATTTTTTGATTTTTGAGAGGGACCCAGTTTAACAAACCATTAAAAAGAGGATTTTGCGTTGCAATATATTTATTAGAGGGCTTTTCAGGAATGAAAATGAATGGTCAACATCATCAAAGCCGCTGTACCAAGTCTGGAGACTCGCGAACCGTTGTTGGCAGGATCATCAAATCGGCTGCGAACTCGGGGCCCAGAGGAATCGCCAGCGAGGTCCTCAACTCAATAGAGCCGACTCAGGGACCAGGGCGATCACCTGCAGAGACCTCGGCGCCTCTGCCAACGCGAGAACCACGGCGGCTGCTGGTCGGATCATCGAAGCCGTTGCGAACTCAGGGACCAGAGCAGTTGCCGATAAGGTCCTCAGCTCGACTCTGAGCTCAGGACCCGGGGCAATCTCCGGCCGGATCACCGATGCCCGGGAATTACTGCTTTTTTCTTTCAATGAATTCTATTATTTGGACCGATTCTGCCAGTGACCAACCTCAAGTGCGTGCCAAAGTGCGTGCCAAACATGCACATTTGACCTTCGGTTGACCTTCTGCTGTTCTTCGGTTGATGTCATAAGTCTTTATTTGACAGTCGTAAACGGTTTTCTTCACAACGACTTACAAACCCCGATTTCGGATTAGAAATCCGTTGCTCTGTCCTACTGAGCTACGGGCGCAAAACCCTGTCTTTCTGGGACCTGAAAACGATCTAAAAGAAAAACGCATTTCCTACAAATTTTCGTCCACTTTACATTCAACCGGTCAATATTGCAAGAAGATTAAAGGCGAGCTTCGCTGCTGGTGCGAAATCGAAAGATATTGCTATAGCTGTAAAAAATAAAAGTAAATAAGGCAAAAAAAATTTGTGACCGAACGTGCATATTTAAAGACTTCGCAAGGGCCACCAGCAGCCGAAAAGCGATTTTGAACATATATTGCGTGTTGTATCTCCTTGTGTCAAAAGGCTTTACGTAAACTTTAGGGTTGACTGACTCGTCTGGTACAGGTTGGCAGGAAGAAATTAGGGTCCTAAAAAACAGAGGAAATAACCAAATGCGGGAAAATAGGTAAAATAACCGTTGACATCATAGATGAGATTGGGTAAAATAGTGAAAATGAGTCAGGAAATAAAAATAATAAAAAATAGCTAAATTTTAGAATTTAGCTATTGACATACAGAAAGAAAAATGTTAGATTTGGCAAGTTAGCAAGGCTTGGAAGTTATGACGTTCTTTTTCTTTGTGCTTGAGGCTTTGCTTGACCGGCCCTAATTTGTCTTTTTATGCCGAGCCGGAAATGAGGAGCGTGATGGTGAGGAGAGATGAAATGACATCACATATGTCCTTTCTTTATATCCCCGCTTTCGGCTTATCTGGTAAAACTTAGCCAAGTGATGAGGAGACGCTGCGTAGCTACTATAACGGACGGCAATAATGTAGTTGGTGCCGAGACAACAATAGCAAAACGGAGCGTTTTAAATCCGGTAAAACAGTTAAGCTTGCTGCCGGCTGTTGGCAGCAGGGTGATTATTGTTTGAAAATAGTTTTTGGGGGGAGAAAATTATGAAGAAATTAGTATTAATAACTTGCACAACGATGATGGTTATGTTCGGACTGGCTGGTACTGCCCAGGCGGATTCTAAGCCACCCGTCAGCACATTTACTATTATCAAACAGAATTCTGGCCCATTCGTGAGCATATCCACTTTGTCGAATGTACTTAAATTTGGAAGTCCTACATTCGCAGAGCCCATTTTAGCACCTGGATTAGCTATGTTTCCAAGCATCTATCGCTCGGCGGCAGCGTCGTTAATTGTCCATGTGGAATCTAACTGTCTGCACGGCCCGATTGTAGCCTCAGTGACGGAGCTTAAGCATTCCGGAGGCTACACCATACCGCCCGATCGCATTTTGATAAAAGCGCCGGTAACGAACGATGAATATATCAGGATGGGAAGACCGGTGGTTATATCGGAGCCGGAAATCGGGTCACATGACATTGAGTTGAATTTCAAGCTGCAGGCCACTCACTTCGACTATGCAGGAAGTTACTCTGGAACTATTATATTTACGATAATGCCACCAGCGCAATAATTGGAGAAGATGGTGATGAAAACGAGGAGGACTATACTAAGTAATAATTAGTTGATTGAATATGCCCAGGGTTTGTGGATAGACGTTATCCAAGAACGAAAGCCCCTTCCTTGAAAAAGGGTGGGGGAGAAAGGAGGTGTGAGGTAGTAGGTAGTGAAAAGTGACAGTTCGTAAGCGAAAGGATGCTTGCGGGCAGCCTGAAGAACCAGGCCCGGTCTTTAGGCGATAAAACGATTTATGACTGGGACTTAAAATCGCAGATTTGAATCGTATTATTAGGGGCCACGACTCAGGCAGAGAAGCGGGCAAATTTGCCGGAGTCGGCAAAAAGAATTCAGCCCGCTAACTGTGTGGCTCAGGCATTGGTTTGGCCTGGGCGAAGGAACTGAATTAGCTCCACAGGCCAATAAAGGCATTTAAGGAGCAATAAGAATTGAGAGGGAATGAAAATGGTAAAGAAAATATTATTTACGATTGCAGTTGTAGCTTTTCTGGCAGCCTCGGTCCAAGCAGTGGACCCGGCAAAATACGCGCAGAAGTTTGACGGCAGGTGGCCCTATGAGTACCTGGATGTACCCATATGTTCTATAAGAGTATATATGGATGTAGGTTACTTTGTACAAATAGAGAAGTGCGGGGACTATAAGATCAAGATGAAACAGGTACCCTGTGACGATGGAAAGGATCCGTACCCCAAGAACCCCACAAAAGACTTCCCGTGCTACAGGGATTGCGAGAAGATTAAGGTAAGAGCCAACTTCGACGCAAAAATGGGCGGCAAAGTGGTGGATAGGGTTTCCTGGTGGGCAAACGACAAGTGGAAGGTCTATTATGAAGCCGACGAGGGTAACGTTCCCAATGTAATCCCCGGTAACGGTAAGTGGCACACGCGTTATGTTTGTATCAAGGCCTGGGACATCAAGATCTGGGAGTCAGAAGATAAACAGGGCCAAAGGGAGGCTAGAGTTGCAACGCTTTGGGTAACTGTCAAACCCGACCAGGATCCGTCGTGGGATGGTGACTGGAAGGGTGGTGCTCCGATAGGTCCGGGCAATTAACCCGCAGTTAACTGTCAGGAAAGTGTTTAGATGTTGATATAGGGAGGGACGGATGTAAAATCTGCCCCTCCCTAAATTTTTACAAACATTTTTGTCAATTTGGGTGTTTTGGGTAAATTACACTTGACATACAGGTTGGAAAGTGTTAAACTTGGTAATAATCGAATGCAGGTATAGGAAGGGAAAGTAAGTGTAAATGTCGTTATCAAGCGAGGATGTATTAAGTGGCTTATAAAAGCCTAAAATTGGGGATTGGCCGTGCTTACGGGGATTTTACAGGGAATTATAAAAAGTAAAGATGTTAACTTGCCGAAAAGGTAAAAAAGCAATATTGGTGCAAAATCACGGAGATGGGCCATAAAACAGAGGACAGAGAACAGATTCTGAAATCTGACTTTTGACATTGGGAGGAAAAAAGTGAGAAAGCAAAATGGTATTCATAGCCATATAGTCTTGATAGTGTTGGTTATCGCAATAGGGTTACTTGCGTCTGCCGGGCCTGCGTTTGGCCAGTTTTTAATCCAGCCGATGAGGATGGATATTGCGGTCCGCCCCGGTAGGATATTCAAGGCGACCATGGACCTTCAAAGCCTCGACCCTAACGAAACCCACTCAATAGCGTTGTCGGTAGTCGAGATGACGCAGTGGGAGGATGGTGAGTGGCGAATTCTTGAGGACCCTAACACTGATAATTATGACATCTCAACTCTTTCTTCGTGCAAGGAATGGATAAGATTCAGACCTGAGACTGTTGAACTTGCCCCAATGGATGCAAAATCTGTAGATGTGTTTTTTAGGGTGCCGCCTGGTGTCCGTGGATTTTACACAGCGGGGATTTTAGCCAGCCTTATGGCCAGGCCCGACGCGACAGATATTAGTGTGATCGTACGATTTTTGGTCCCCCTTCTCACTGAGGTACAGGGTAGGCCAATGCGCCACAAGATAGAGCTTGAGGGCATCGGGATGGAGGCCGTTAAGAGCGTTAGAGGCAACCCTGCAACGACAGCAATCTCAATGGATATATCAAATAAAGGCGGGACCTATTCCCAATTAAAGGCCTTCGCAAAAATCAGAGGTTTCTGGGATGGGCACTGGCGAGAAGTTACAGAAGCGGAATTCAAAGGTGTCAGTATCATCCCGGGCGCCAAATTCAAATTAAAACATAACATCGAGCGGTCTCTGCCAAGTGGGAAGTACAGGATATCCGGCGTGCTTTATGTGAACGGCCGGCGTGCAAAGAGGATTGAAAAGGAGCTAAATTTTGTCGGCGACACGAGCATTACGAAGGTCGCGACCGATGCGCCGATTGACGTGCTGCCGAGTAATGTTATCATAAATTGCCGGCCGGGAGCTACGCGCACGACAGCGATAACAATCCGTAACGCTTCGGATGAGACGGTCAACATCCAAACGGGTTTGGCATTACCGGGTAATCTTCGAGGTGTAGCTTACGGCGACTTGAAGGGGGATGATTTGGACTGCACTGAGTGGGTGAGGATAGAGCCGGAGAGTTTCACACTTCGCAGCATGAGACAGCAGAACATACGCATCATTGCAACGATGCCGAAATCTGCAGCGATGCATCCCTGTTATTATGCGCTTCTTGGTATATTCAGCACTTATCCGGACGGCCAAAAGGGCGGCGTAACAACCGCTCACATCTGTGTTAAAGACGAGAGCATCAGTACCGAACCTTTCGTCAGTGGAATGAAGCTAAGCCCAGCCCTCAAGGATGGCTCCCAGTATTATATTGTCGCCCGGTTCGGCAATTTCGGACGCATCCACTTTACCCCCATCAGGTGCAGAGCCGCAGTTTTAGACGCAGCAGACCCAATGGGTAGGCCCAGAGCATTGACAGCGCTGAGCAGCAGCAAGTCAGATATAATGCTGCCGCTTGAGATCAGGGATTTCTCCGGAATTATCGATTTTTCAAATATTTCTGCGGGTATATACCGTCTTGCGGCGGTTTTAGAATACGCTCCCGGGGAGGTAGCAACCAAACAAATAGGTATACGGGTCCTGCCCCAGGGAAAACGGAGGATTGTTGAAGTTGTGAAGTTAGAAGAGGAGCTTGGAGAAAAAATAACAGTTCAATGGTAGCGTGCCGGCAAAGAGATTTTTTACTAAAGAAAGAAGCTGAATTGCCGATACAAGGCAAAGGGGCTGCACAATTGCCGGTTAATGGCTACAGAAAGGGACATTGACTTATGGCAAGAAAAAATATCGGTAGAGTTTTATCGGACGGCGTAATAGTCCTCTGCATGGTAGTCTTGCTCTGCGCGTTGAACACCAGCGTCCAGGCAGCGATCGAAGGCAAAGCGATAACTTACACCATCTCCGGTTCAGTACCAGGGCTTAGCGGCGTGACTATGAGAGGTCTGCCGAACAGTCCTGTTACCGACGAGAACGGCTATTATAGTGATAGCGTGAAATTCGGCTGGAGCGGTACAGTTACACCGTTAAAGGCCGGTCACACCTTCGAACCAGCTAACAGAGCCTATCCCAAAATTACCAGCGACCAAAGTAATCAGGATTATACGGCCACGCTGAAGACCTTTGTTATTTCGGGTACAACCCGTATGGAAGGTGTAGTAATGGAGGGTCTGCCGGGCAATCCGATTACCGGCAGCGACGGCACTTACAAGGCCATCGTGGACTACGACTGGAGCGGCACGGTCATGCCAACGAAGGTTGGTTACATCTTCACGCCAACCAGTAAGCCATACTCTGCTGTTACCAGGAACCAGATGAATCAGGACTACAGAGGTACACTGATTACCTTTACAATTTCCGGTTCCGCCGGAGTGGAGGGTGTAGTAATGAACGGTCTGCCGGGTAATCCGACTACCGGCAGGAACGGTATTTACATCGCCACGGTTGAATACGGCTGGAACGGCACGGTCAGGCCGACGAAGAATGGTTATACCTTTGAGCCGGCAGAACTGCCATACAGTGACCTTATCAGCGCTCAGGCCAATCAGGATTACACTGCGAATGTGATGACCTTTACCCTATCCGGCACGGCTGGTATGGACGGGGTAGAAATGAAGGGTCTGCCGGGCGCTGCTGTTTTTACCGATGTGAGCGGCTATTACAGCACCAGCATCGACTACGGCTGGAGCGGAACGGTCACGCCGGTAATGGCAGGTTTCACTTTTGAACCGGCCACAATGAACTACACTAAACTTACCAGCGAACGGACAAATCAGGATTACAGTCCGAAAGTGATTACATTAACCATTTCCGGCACCGTAGGTATGGACGGCGTAACCATGGATGGCCTGCCGGGTAATCCGGTTACCAGTGGGAGCGGTTTGTACAGCACTACTGTTGACTATGGCTGGAGCGGAACGGTCACTCCTATGAAGGAAGGTTACGAGCTCACGCCGCCCAGTAACGTATACAGTCTCATTAGCAAAGACCAGAAGAGCCAGAACTACACTTCAAAAGAGATTACTTTTACAATTAGCGGTTCTGTTGGAGTGGACTCTGCAATAATAAAAGATTTTCCGGGTAAAGCCGTTATTAGTAAGGGGGACGGCACTTACAGCGCCGTTGTTAAGTACGGCTGGAACGGCACGATTACACCGACAAAGGCAGGTTATACCTTTGACCCGCCTGAGATACAATACCATGCACTTTTCGGCCCTGAGTATGACCAGAACTACTTCGCAACGTTATCGAAGCAAACCATCTCTGGTACGATACGCTCTGACAAGGGTGAACCTGTCGAAGATGTATTTGTATTAGCAGACTCTGGCGGAGGTTCCGCGACAACCAATACTAATGGCGGGTACGAATTGACGGTGGATTACGGCTGGCGGGGCAAAATAACGCCGGTAAAGACGGGGTATACCTTCAGACCGACTAATAAACCGTACCCTGTTGTTACCAAGGACCAGACGAATCAGGGCTATACTGCGATACTGCGGACGTTCACTATCTCCCATGCGGTGTTGGTCGGCGGAACACCTATCGAAGGTGTAAAGGTCTCAGCCAATAATGGTGGAGGCACCGCTACCACCAACAGCAGGGGCAGATTCAGTGTTGAAGTGCCATACGATTGGAGCGGTGAGATTACGTTGTCAAAAGCAGGTTTCGAGTTCCCAAGTAAGTCATACACTAAGATTACGGAGAACTACAGGGATGATTTACCGGAATCGGCAAGGCGTCCTGCGCCAACACCTACTGCGCCAAGACCTACGGCACCGACACCTACGGCACCGACTGCGCCCACGGCCATTGTGCCGGAAGCCCCTGAGTGGAAAATGCCTCCTGGGACGGCGGCCACCATTGCGCCTACGCCAACTCCTGCGGTTGAGGAGGAGCCGAAAACACCTTTAGAGAGGGATATTGCCGCGATTCGAGCAAAATTGGAAAACCTTCTGCTCAAGGAGGAAACTCCGGTAGAGCCAAACCTGCTTGCTCCTCAAGTACCGCTTATCAGCAATGTCTTTGTTGATGCTGATATCGCCATGGCGCTTCAGGACATTGCATCAACGGCGGGCGTTACTATTATCCCCGATGAGACCGTCATAGGGATTATAACCTGCACTCTTGATAACGTGCCGCTTGACAAGGCCATCGAGATTATCCTGGCCGGCACTCCTTATGTTACCAAGAAGACACCGTATTATTATCTGGTTTGTTCAGGGGACCCGACAAGTTTGATGTTCCCGGTCGTGAGCGAAACACGCCGGATGAAACTGAACTACATCACGGCCCCGGCAGCACTGGGACTCTTATCCACTCCTTTCCAGGCTTACGTTCAGGCCGAACTTGGCACTCCCGGGACCGACACCTACACAGTGGTTGTTACCGCACCGCCGCTTTTGATGGAGCGTATCATCTCTGACCTGAAGCAAATCGACAAAGTCCGACAACAGGTCCTCCTGGACGCCCGCATTGTGGTAATGGAACGCGGCGACCTGCTTAACTTGGGTGTTGAGTGGGGTTGGCCCACGATTAGCGCCGGACTTTTTACCAATCAACTCTTCGGGGGCGGGACCACGGGGATGGCTGACTTCGGCGGCCGAATGGCCTCGGGTCTCCAAATTGGCTATACCCCCGGGGCAACATTTACCAATTCGCTGACGTTAGCGCTGAACCTGCTCGCTCAGAATGACGAGGCTACCATACTGTCCAAACCTCAGTTGTTGGCTCAAGACGGCAAGGTGGCGGAAATCAATGTCATGACCGAAGAGTACTATATGATGACCTCGGCGGACGCCAGCTTATACTACACCCGTTCTGAACTGGTAAATATTGAGTCCGGCACCAGGTTAAGCATCACACCCCACATAGGGGACAATAATGATATTACACTTGAGCTGGCCATTGAGGTCAGTAACAGCATACCTCGCGGCAGAGGAAGTGAACTTCCGGTTGTTACCCGGCGAACAGCCACTAACACGGTACGCATTCAAAACGGCGGAACAGTTGCACTGGCCGGCCTGACGGAAAACCGAACACGTTTGGAGAAGAGGCGCACCCCGGGCCTCAGCAAACTTCCGCTCGTAGGAGGGCTGTTTAAGAATACGAACGATGAAGAGGCCAGCAGGGAAATCGCGGTCTTCGTCACGGCATACATAATACCGGAGGCAAGCCGACCCCTCGATTTCACCCAACCTCAGACGCCCGCAATTCAGCCTCCGATCAGATCGATGGGTGGAGATTTTAAGACGAGTCTTCGGGAAAGTTTGTTACGTCCGATGAGATGAAAAACGTATTAAAAGGAGATAAAAGAGCTGTGAAGCCGATTAGTCGCAAAACAAGAATTAGTGGCAGTGGGGTGATTATTGTGTCATTGCTGCTGGCACTTCTGGCTTTTGGTGTGGTTAGTTGTGCACAAAGAGGTTTTGAGGTCATACCGTTGAGCTACCAAGAGGTACTTACCCTAAGCTCCGATGACATTGTACGAGTAATGCGACGAGCGGGCTTTTCCGATAATCAGATTCTGGAGCATGGAACAGACCTTCACGATGCACTATCCCGCTCAGGAGCAGCACAAATCAAGATGGGCAAAAAACTGCAAGCTGTTTTTGCCATCAACGGTGATAGTGTGTACATCAGTACTCGTCTTAGAGGTAACTTCATTTACAATGTGAAAACAGGTTGGGTTGGTGTTGAGTAACCTCTGTCAGCCCTGTCGCAGTTAAGCCGAGCACTTTCGCCAAACGCCGTCCGGTAGCATTCCCGTCCGGCTTTGTAGACTGTCCGTGATAAGAAACCCCAAATCGCAAGTCAAGTACTGACACTTCACTATATGAAATATTTACCCCCTGCTATATGCTGAAATAGCCGGGATTTTCGAAAAACCGATCTGGTGAGTTTGTAGAAATCCGCTGTGTTGTCCAGATGTGCTGCCGGTGCGCCGGCACAAACGATTAGACATGAAAGCGCTAATCCGACAAGGAATATCGAACGCAGAGCACTATGTGAGAATGCGGACAAACACCTGCCAAATTGGCACACAGGCAGAAGAACAAGGAAGCTGTAATTGCTTATTATAACGGCAATTACAATTTTGGTTTGTTTGGGCACGCTGTTTGCACTTATTGAAGGTTAGGGTATGTCTGTAATTGGAATTTCGTCTGCGTAACAAAAGGATTAGCTATGAAATTCGATAAATTCACACTAAAAGCCCAGGAGGCATTGGCAACTGCTCAGCAGATTGCGATGGCTAAATCGCATACTGTTATGTCACCATTGCATTTATTAGACGCTGTTTGCGGCGAGGACAGCGGCATTGCGGTTGAGATTTTGAAAAAGATAGGCGCCAATGTCGCGCGAATTAGAGAGATGACCGAGAGCGAGCTTGGGCGGCTGCCGCAGGGCAGCAGCGGTAATCAGCTTATGCCCGACCCGGCCTTCAGTCAGGGTGTTCTGGATGCCCAAAACCGGGCTGATGCGATGGGCGACGAATACTTGAGTGTGGAGCATCTGCTCATCGCCCTGGCCTCGGTGCAAAGCGATGCGAAAGAGATTCTACGACTCAACTCCATTACGCCGGAACAGATTGAGAGCGCCCTAAAAGAGATTCGTGGACCTCAAAAAAAGATAACCGACCCGAATCCGGAGGACAAATATAAAGCACTGGAACGCTACGGGATCGACCTTTTGGAGATGGCCCGCAAGGGAAAGCTCGACCCGGTCATCGGCAGGGATGAAGAGATTCGGCGATGTATGCAGGTCCTCAACCGGCGAAGGAAAAATAATCCGGTACTAATCGGCGAGCCGGGCGTGGGCAAAACCGCAATTGTCGAAGGCCTTGCCCAACGCATAATTGCAGGTGATGTCCCTACCGGCCTGAAGAACAAACGAATCATCGCTCTGGATATGGGGGCACTGATAGCGGGAACAAAATTCAGGGGCGAATTCGAGGACCGGCTCAAGGCCGTGCTCAAAGAGGTCATCGCTGCTGGAGGGCAAATAATACTTTTCATTGACGAGTTACACACCGTAGTAGGTGCAGGTAAAGCTGAAGGCGCCGTTGATGCGGGTAATTTGTTAAAGCCATCACTTGCCCGGGGCGATCTGCGTTGTATTGGGGCCACTACCATTGACGATTATCGAAAGTATGTCGAAAAAGACGCTGCG
>SDBS01003556.1_pt1 | contig 15297 bp, 6 predicted proteins | sample 2277091 | NCBI WGS metagenome assembly SDBS01 (sample SAMN10404972, study PRJNA504765) | marine sediment metagenome | isolation source: marine sediment core GS10_PC15, 163 cmbsf | place: Arctic Ocean: Southern Knipovich Ridge | collected 2010 | reverse complement strand
AACTTGATGATCAAGGGGATGCGGATCCCCTCTTCATACAGGCTGTGATCGTGCAGCCAGGATTCATGGTCGTAGAATTCTTCTCCGTGATCGGACGTGAAAATGATCAGGGTGTTATCATAGAGGTTGTGTGTCTTCAGAACCTCCAGCACGGGGCGTACGAACACCTCGTCCGTGTACCTGATCTCTCCCTCATAGAGGGCCTTGATGTTGTCTTTTTGCTCGTCAGAAAAGGAAGTCTGGAATCGGCCCTTGTCTTGAAACAGGGATTCCATCCGGACCTGATCCCACTCGGCCGACTCATCGAGGAACATCTTCCCCAGCGGAGAGAGGTTGGAATAGGGATCGTGCGGCTGGTAGGTGTGAAGGAACAGGAAGAAGGGCTTGTCCCGATTTTCCCCGATCCAGTCGCAGGCCAGGTCGGCCAGACGTTCCGCCTCGTCGAGGCGGATGGCCCGGTTCCCGTGCAGCCGAATCTCCTGGTAGCTGTCAAAACCCTGGGAAAATCCGTAAACGTTGCTCAGGTACCCGCCGCCGGTGAAGGCAGCGGTGGTGTATCCCCGCGCGCGCAGGAGTTCGGCCATGGTCGGTGTAGCGGGATCGAATTTTTCTTGGGGATAATACACCTCGTGCCGCAGCCCGTCCAGGGCGGTCAAGAGGGAGACATGCGCGGGCAGAGTCCATGAGGTAGTGCTGTAGGCATTCAGGAACAAAGCGGCCTCGGGGGCCAGGGCATCGAGGGCGGGGCTGGTGGGTTGGGAGTAACCATAACATCCCAGATAATCCGGCCGGACCGTGTCCAGCGAGACGAGGACGATGTTGGCCGGCGGCTGTTCCGGAAGCGGATAGACCACGGGATTGATCCAGAAAGGGATGCCCTCATCCGCCTCCCCTGTGGGATGTGTGCGCTGCGTCAGAAAGGACAGGTTGACCCTCTGTCCCCCATACGCAGAGAGATCGATCTGTTCCATGACAAATCCCTTCTCCAGTGCCTCAGGGTCGGTCTCCCGGTCGAACAGCACGGTTTCCCGGCCGGCAACCTCGATCTTGATCTGGTATCTAAGCGGAGGCACTGCGGTCTCCTTGCGCGAGGCAGGTACGAATCCCAGGCCGAAGCTCATACGCGCACGCTCCGGGATATCTACCGGGAGGCTGTATTCGCTGGGAACGGGAGCGAGGAGTCCGTTCAGCGAATACTCGTCGAGAACAACCTTCGCCTTAATGCGATAAGGATCGAGCTCTCCGTCTCCTGCCGGCTCGAGGAGGCTGCCGCTGCTGTAGTAATAGAGATAAGTCAGCCGGTCCAGCTCATTCCGGTCTTCCCCTGTTTCAAGGGCGTCGCCGCGATGATAATGGAACAGGAAATTTCCCGCCGGGGGTTGGCTCGGCGGGCCCTGATCGACCGAAAGGAGAACGACCTCCGAGGAGGAATCCAACCGCACGTTCCCGATTAAAACCTGCTCATCCTGGTCTCCCCCGTCCTCCCCCGAGTAATGGAGCTTGATCTCATGGAGTCCCAGGCTCGGAGTGAAGCGGATCTTGAACCAGCGTTTGCGGGAGACTACAAACTCCTCGACAGGCTCTTCATCCAGCAGAACCCTGATCCGCGGCCGATAGGACTCCCAGTTGGCATTGACAAGGTAGAGCTGCAGTGTGACCTCTCTGTCCGGCAGCAGTTTCTCAAAAATTAGAGACTGTCCCCTCTTCAGGGCGACTCCCCGGGCATCCCGGTCAAAACCGGGCTGGCTCCGCAGGTCGAACGCCTCGGCGGTCCGCACCAGACGCCAATTCATCGCGCTCTGGGGATCGGTACCCAGATAAGGAATCTCCTGCCCTCCCCGCAGGAGCCGCAGGTCGTCCCGCTCCGGTGATTCAGGATCTCCCAGGACGGCATGCTGAGAAGACGCTCCCCAGACCCTTTGGGTGCTGCTGGAAAGCCCGGGGATGAACCGCCATCTGTCCGATATGTCTTCTTCGATACGGCGGAATTTATGTATCAGATCCTTAAGGGGAGATGAGACCACATGTTCCGTCCGCATGAGGTCGATGATGCGCAGGATCTCGGGAGGCCCGGAGCCGGCTTGGCGGCAAGAGCCGGCCCACAAAAGGATACTCAGGACCATGAGTCCCGCTATAATCGGAAGCTTCAGGAAGCGAATTCTCATTTGTGTTCTATCATTTTTCTCCATATAATTATGGGGCAAGGCCGGTTTTTTGTCAAAGTCGTTCTAAAACTGGCAGGCATGGTTTGCACATGGCGCGCCCTTCTATAACTTAACCTAAATAATTCATAAAAAATGTCGATATTTCACATAATACATGTAATATCACGTGAATTATCCGGGTTAAGTAATTTCACGAGAAAGGAGACACTTATGACAGAAAAAGAAATGCTGAGGAATCAGAAGTGGAGTTTGGGCAATATTCGTCATGCAAAAGAAGTTAAAAAAAATGTGGCGAAGACCTGTAGTTACTTTGGTATTCCCCCGAAAAAGTGGAAACATAGTTTAGCTTGGGCTTCACGATAAAAAAGTATTTATTGTCAGTAAAGATATCACTACCGAACTTGGATAGAAAATATTAGTGGTTGCGAACCCTCATCTTCAAACCAGGCAATCTGCTCGTCTACTAAATCCAGCTTTATCCAATATAGTCCGGGCTTTGTGGGCGCGGTAAAACGATGAGTTAGAGCAACCGTCTGGCCAGGAGACACGTTATGGGGTAAATTGCTCCTCTCTAAAGCATCCGATAGGAATTGCCTTCTTTCGTCCAGTAACTTTGTACCAATAGTAACAAAACCAGTTGTGGAATTTGGATCAGATAACCACAATGTATCACCTTCGTTCTTGAGTGACACTTCCAATTGCAGAACTGCACCAGCGAGCACTATTTGGGGAATTGATTCTTTGTCGATTGATATTCTTGCCTTCAACTGGTGAGGGAACTGGCTGTCATATAGGTTCCCAGGCTTACGAGCAACAACTGTGTTTGTCATTGGCACCATTGAGTTTCTCAGAGAAGGTTCAATCTTTCTCCCCTCTCGTTTTACTATAAGATTAACGGCCTCATAGGCTTGTAAATTCACAAATCCTACTTTTTTGAGAATACCGAACAATTCAGACTGGTCGAATGGTTTTTCAAGCGTTCCAAATTGGTTCATTTCTTTGATCAAATGTTGCTCAAGCTCTGATCCTGGTGCCGGCTTAATACCTTCCTGAATATATAATTTTCCTCCTGATTTAAGAGATGCCAACACACGCTCGAGAATGGCAAGTGGTTCAGTGAAATGGTGCAAAGCATCATAGAAAATTGCAGCATGATAAAGTTCACTTCCCAAATCTGTGTTCTCAGCATCTTCGACAAGAAATTTAATTTGAAGAGAATGACCTTTTTGAGGACCAAACTTGATAGCTTGTATTCTCTCCTTGGCAATATTAATCATATCGGGGCTGATATCAATCCCAGTCACATCATAGCCTGAACGTCCTAAAAACTCACAAAGCCATCCAGGACCGCAGGCAACATCTAGAATCTTAGCCTTCTGCGGCAGCTCTAATATTTTTATTATGTTGGCAAAATGATAAAAGAATAGAGCAGAATAGTCCTTATGCCCGGCATTATCAAAAGGTTTTATAAACAGATAGTAATTGGACCACGGCTCTAATCGTTTAGGATAATTGATAGCTGCTGTTTTGTATTTTTTTGCCTCTTTTTTATCAATAACTGCTGTTTTATATTTTTCGGCCCCTTTTTTTGTTCGTATTTGAATCGTTAAACGTTTGATTATTAGCTTTGGAATTCTTCTCAGCGAGGTCAAATATCTAGCATACATTCTTGTATCTCCCAGCAAAGTCGGAGTCTATAGTTAGTTCCTTTGGGTGCTTTGAGAGCCTCAGTGGGTGTATAGAAATCTCCTCAGCAGGAATCAGTTGTGTACCACGCTCACAATAAAATCTCTTGGTATCAGGATTATCAACGTAACATTTGGGGCATTTAATTGCTTGTTGTTTATTTTAGCTACTGCGTCAGAAGAATAGCAACTAGTAAATAATGAGTCAAGCCGGTGGATCTCCCGGATACTGTGTGTTCCTGTCCTCGAAGCGTCACCTTCTGTCCAGACAGGGGTTTTTCCCCTGTCCGGTTGACATTATTCGGGATTGTAGAAATAATATCGAGGCATGAAAGAGCATCCTGGAGCGGGCCTATTCGCCTTCCTCAGCCTGTCCTTGATCCTGCTTTCCCTACAGTGTAGGCCGGGGGGTATCCGGGATCACGACTTTGAACGGGACGGGGTCCTCCACCTGATAGACCATCTGGGGGAGGAGAACCTGAAGGCCACACCATTCTCCGATATCCTGGAGCGTTTCCCTGTGGTGGAAGAGGACCTGAGTGGACGCCTTCATTTCATCCCCGAGCTGTCCACCGCTCGGCGCAAGGTGTGGGCGGCAACCACCGGAAAGTCTCTCCTGGGATCGGCTGAAAACCAGGCGCCTCAAGGCATGGAGGTCCTGGTTGACGGGCGTCCCATTCCCTTCCTGGAAGAAGAGCAGCAGGGGTCCGAAGCCTGGAAATGGGCCAAGACCCACCGCGAGATCGACCTGAGCTATGACGAAAACTACAGAAAAGATCTCGGACGCCTGGTTCTGGAGACGGACGATTCCTTCACATTCGACGCGGTTTTGCCGGGGGCACCGGTTGAATTCGAGATCTCGGCACGCAACAACTGGCACCCCCTGGAGATGGCTCTCTATGTCGATGACGAATTAATCGAAAATAAAGCCGTAGGCCGCGACGCTTCCATCTCCCACTTTCCCTATCAGGGCGCGCCAGGCAGCCACAGGATCACCTTGCGTCCTCGACTGGCACAAGAACCGGAAACGCGGCGCCCCACTCCGCCCCGGCTGTTGATCTTCCGGATTCGGGTCCTATCTCGGAATGATGTGCTCCTGTTCTTCGTTCCCTTCGAACGGCAGCCTGGATTCCAGGACCGAGTCATTTCCGCCAGATACCGAACCGAACTGGATGCTGCGGGAGGAAGACATCCCCTGACCGAGATATACCGCATCAAACATGAATACATATCGCACGCCTCTGATCAGCCGGTCAATCCCCAGAACATCAAGAAGGAATTGACACTGGAAGACCTAACGCTGGGCGCACTCATGGCACCCCCCCCCAGCCGTTTCGTGTTCGAGCTGCGGGTCCCTCCCTCCGGAATCCTGGAATTCGGAAGCGGCATCTTCGCATACCGCGGCAGCCCGGAGGGCCAGCGCGTCCGGTTCCGGGTCAAGGCCGAAACTGGGGGCCGGACTCACCTCCTCCACGAACAGATGGTCACTCGGGACTCCGGTCCCCTGCGCGATCAGATCCGCGCAGCCCGTGTCGACCTGTCTCCCTTCGCGGGTCAAATGATCGCGTTGAGTTTCGAAACGGAGCCGGATTCCGATGATCCGATCCCGATCGGCGACCAGCCGGTCGGACTGGCGTACTGGGCAAATCCCATCGTCTTTCAGCGCGACGCTAAAGGCCTTCCCAATGTCATCCTGATCTCTCTGGACACGCTCCGGGCCGACCATCTGGGATGTTATGGATACACCCGGGCAACGAGCCCGTTCCTCGACAAACTGGCGGAAGACAGCACACTGTTCGAAAATGTCTATGCACAGAGCCCCTGGACCCTTCCCTCTCACCTCTCCATGCTGTTTTCTCTGAACACCGCCAGCCACCAGGTCTACTTCAACGACCAGAAGATCAACAGCTCAATTCCCTCCCTGGCCGTATACTTGAAAAACCGGGGATACCTGACTTACGGCTTCACGGCCGGAGGATATGTGAGCCCCATCTACGGTTTCGCCAAGGGATTCGACTGGTATGACAACCCCACCAAGGGACACAAACAGCCGCAAGGCAAGGATGAGGTGGAGAGGCTGTTCGAAGTGACCTCCCGCTGGATCGAAAACAACCGCGACAAACCCTTTTTCCTATTCCTGCACACCTATCAGATCCATGATCCCTATGTCTGCCCGGACCCCTATAACTCTATGTTCCTGGAAGATGGCGCCCCCTGGTCGGGGTTGGCCCTGCATGCCTTGCTGGACGAGCAGGGCATGGACCGCGTCTTTTCACCCCAGGAGCGGGCCAACATCGTGGCCCTATACGACGGTGAGATCCGCTACACGGACGAAAAACTGCTCATGCCCCTGGTAACCCAGCTCAAAGAACTGGAGATCTATGACAACACGCTGCTGATCGTCACTTCCGATCATGGAGAAGAATTCGACGAGCATGGGGGCTGGCTGCACGGCCAGACACTGTACGATGAAGCGATCCGGGTCCCGCTCCTCATCAAGTTCCCGGGATCCGAGTACACCGGCCGCAGGGTGGACTCCATAGTCCGTATCATCGATATCCTGCCCACGGTGCTGGACGTACTGGATATCCCCTACACCCGGGGAGCGGCCGAAGGCCTCAGCCTGCTCCCGCTCCTCTCGGGTGGGGACACCACGGATCGGATCTTTATCAGCGACCTGGCTCATAAGAACATACCAAAACCGTGCCCTGTCATGATCGCCACCAACCGGGGGGAGCTGAAATTCATCTTCCACAGATCCGATGAAGGCCCTGAAACCGTGGAGACCTTCAACCTGGATCAGGACCCGCACGAGAGGACCGATATCTCCCCTCGTGCAAAGAGGATCCGGGAGGAGGTGCTGCGCTTCTTGGATGAGTACTACCGGTCAAAGGATAAACTCGAGCTGGGAGGGGAACGGATCCGCATGAACAAGGAGCTGGAAGAACGGCTCAAGGCGCTGGGCTATCTCCGGTAGCGACCAGAGCGCCGGAGCTTTTCAGGTTTATGTGCGATGAAATACGTAAAACGCTTTTTTGAGATCGGCCGGTTAGGGATTCCTCTCTGCATCTGCCTTTTCACGGCCTGCGGGAAAGGGCCCGGTTCTCCCGGTCAAAACGTCCTTTTGATCACCATCGACACGCAGAGGGCGGATTTTATCGGCGCGTACGGCGAGGGCAGGGCACAGACCCCTCATATCGACAGCTTCGCAGCGCAGGGTACCCTGTACACCAATGCCTTCTCGCCCATCCCAATCACCGCCCCGGCCCATGCCGCCCTTTTCTATTCGCTCCCCCCCCACCAGCTCCAAATATACAACAACGGCCAGGTCTTCAGCCCGGACCCGTCCTGGGTCTCCCTGGCTGAGGTCTTCAGGCGCCGGGGAGCCCGCACTGCAGCCTTTGTTTCCCTGGGTGTCTTGCAGGCACGCTTCAATCTGGATGACGGTTTCGAGGAATATTGGGACGAGACGCATGCGCGGCGTTGGTACCGGACCGCGCGTGAGGTGAACGACCGTGTGCTGCCCTGGTTGGAACACAATCGGGGCAGCCGGTTCTTCGTGTGGGTCCACTACTCGGATCCCCATGACCCATATGCCCCTCCCACCCTGGGTCCGGATCTGCGCATCCTCTGCCGGGGAGAGGTCCTGCACGAGATCTGTATGCAGAAACGGGAGGACCTCAAGCTGAAATTCGACCTCGAACCAGGAGTAAACCGGATCATTTTCGAGAGCCTCCAGCCCTTCCCTGTCGCCAGAGACGATTACCGGGTCAGCATGAATGACATCGAATTTGAAGACAGCGAGGACCTGGATATCACGATCGAAGAAGGCAGCATGCTGGAGAGGGGGAAAAGACGGATCCTGGCATTCCGCGAGCGAGCCGTCATCATCGTCTGGAATCCGGGCCCGGCCCGGGAGCTGATCCTCACGGCCCAGGGGAATCTCAACCTTTTCCCATCCGAGCAGGCCCTGGGCTACCGCCGCGAGGTGGAATACCTGGACAGCGAGATCGGCCGCCTGAAAGAGAAGCTGATATCTCTGGGCCTTCTGGAGAAGACCCTGGTGATACTGGTGGGAGACCATGGTGAGGGACTGGGAGAGCACCTCGGAGAAAACCGCGAGGTCTACTTCGGTCATATCCACTATCTGCGGAGCCTCTATCTGAAGGTCCCTCTGATCGTATGCGATCCCGAGTCGGATTCCGGTCCTACCCAGGTGCATAACCTGGTCAGCCTCTTGGATATCGCCCCGACCCTGATTACAAAGATGGGGTGGAAGATCCCATCCTTTTACTCCGGGCAGACTCTGCCGGAACATACTCAGATCCAGATCCGCTTCCTTTTCCATGAGACATACCGGCCCGAAGCATACCAGGACCGCTTCGGTGCCCTGCAGGATCCCTGGCACCTGATTTTCACACCCTCCACCCGGCAGATCCAGCTCTATCACATCGGGAAGAACCGGGCTGAGACCCAGAATGTCTATTCATTATTCCAGGAAGACGCAGCTGTCCGGAAGCTTACCCGGGAGGTCATGCGCCGTGCCGGTGAGATCGGCCGTACCAAGAAAGAAGTGGAGCTGGACCCCAAGAGCATAGAGATGCTTAAGTCTCTGGGCTACATCAAGTGATCCGACAGATTCAGAGGTTGAGGGCGTGGATGGCCCGGCGCCGGGCGTGAAGCGCTGCTTCCATGACAGCTTCGGAAAGAGTGGGATGGATGTGCACGGAGTCGGCGACATCGGAAAGAGTCAGCCCTTGGGTGACAGCCAGCGTCATCTCGGCGATAAACTCCGAGGCATAGGGGGCCAGGATGTGGGCCCCCTTCACGCGGTCATCCCGGTCGGCGATCACCTTGACCATCCCTTCCTGTTCGCCCATGGTCAGGGCCCGGCCGTTGGCCTGCAGGCTGAATGTCCCGGTTTTGATCCCATCGCCCAATTGCTCCCGGGCCTCGGCCTCGGTTAGGCCCACGGAAGCGAACTCCGGGTCTGTGTAGACGGCCATGGGCACGACCAGGCCGTGACGGGTGTGTTTGGCACCGGCGATATTCTCAACGGTGAGGACCGCCTCATGGGAGGCTTTATGCGCCAGAAGTTTGCCTCCGATCAGGTCTCCGATGGCGAATACTCCCGGAACATCCGTTTGCCATGAGTCATTGACACGCAGCCAGCCGTCGTTTTCCCTTTGCAGCGCGCTCTGCTCGCAGCCCGCCGTTTCAGCCTGCCGGCCGGCCGCCAGCAGCACCCTGTCCGCCGGGAACGAAAAGGCCTCCCCGTCCTTGAGACAGGTACCGTTCACGATTATCCCGTCTTCCCCTATCTCCGCACTCTCGATCCGCATGCCGAGGCGAATGTCCAGGCCCTGGCCTTTCAGCATGCGCTGCAGCCTGCGTGCCAGGCTCAGGTCCGCTCCCGGCAGTATTTGGGGCAGGATCTCCAGCACCGTCACTGCGCTCCCCAGGCGCCGGTAGATGGTTCCCATCTCGAGCCCGATGGCGCCTGCGCCCACGATCAGCAGCCGCCGAGGTATGTCCTCGAGTTCCAGGGCTTCGCGGCTGGTGAGGATGCGCTCCCCATCCGGCTTCAGGAAGGGCAGGACCGCCGGACGGCTCCCGTTTGCCAGGACGATGTGTTCCGCCTCCAGGACGTGGATGCCCTCGGCTTGTTCGACCTCGATCTGGCGCTCGTTTCTGAAAAAACCCCTGCCCCGCACCAGGGAAACGCCGTTTTTCTGCAGAAGAAATTCGACCCCGCTGACCAGGCCGTCGACGCGCTTCCGCTTTTCCGCCTGGACTGCAGGCCAGTCGCAGCCGACATTGGAGGTGGGGCCTGTGAGAAAGGGATTGCGGCGCATGTCTGCGAAGCGCCGCGTCTCGTGCAGCAGGTGTTTGGCCGGGATGCAGCCCCGGTTCACACAGGTCCCCCCTACACGGTCTTTCTCGATCAGGACCACGGTCTTGCCGAGTTGGGCTGCCCGGATGGCAGCGACATACCCGCCCGGTCCGGCTCCAAGTATAGCGATGTCGTAGCTTTGCTTCATGCTGTCCTCTCCGGTCGTGTATGATTATTATAGTATGTTTTCCGATGCATGCAAACCCGGTTTTAAGAACTCTCCATCCCGCATTTTAGAGCTTGACACCCCGGACTAAAACAGTCATATATAGGGGGAATTCCACGACGAAAGGAGATCCGTCCTGAGTAAGCGCACCGCCAAGTTCTCCGTCGGTGTGCTTCCGTTTCTCATCCTTGGCCTCCTGTCCCTCCCTGCGCATCTTGCTGCCTTTGAACACGCCTCCCTGTGGGGATCGGTTCATTCCACCGAGGGCGTAGCTCTGGGCGGTGTGCGTTTGAGCCTCCAGCCATACGCGAATCCCCGCTCCCTCCACATCGAATCCTCCGGTGATGGAGCTTTCCAGATCACCGGGCTTACGCCCGGTCGCTACACGCTCCTGATCGAGCACAGAGGGTACTGGTCCTATTCCTGTGACGACCTTTTCCTGGATCCCGGAGCAACCCTCCACCTGAGGATTTCCCTCAGCCCCTCTCAGAGCGAACAACCCTCGACATCCCATCGGGTGGCCGTGGATCACACCTGGAACACCCACCAGACCGTGCTGGACAGAGCCATGATCCAGGGCCTTCCCGTGGCACATAACCCCTGGGCCCTGGTGGAAAACCTGGATCTCTCCGCTACCTCCAACCGGATCGATGTGGGCGGGCTGTACAGCGGGATCCCGGCCCTGTTCAGCGCTCGAGGCGGGACCTCCTGGACCCAGAGCTCTTATCGGCTCAACGGCATGGACATAACAGATCCATACTGGACGGGGCGCCCCCTCCTCTACCCCGATTTTTACAGCCTGGACTACACACAGCTTATCAACGGGGGACTTCCCACCTCTGCGGTATCCCCGGGAGGCATCTTCAACTTCATAACTCCGGAAGGAGGAGACACGTTCCACGGCGGTGTTTCAGCCTTTTATCTCAACCACAGCCTGCAGGCATCCAACATCACCCCGCAGCTCGAGAAGGAAGGCCTTTCCGAGAGCAGCGGTTTTCATTACATGCTGGACGGGAACGCCCGTATCTCAGGGCCCCTGATCCCCCGGAAGCTCCACTTTTTTTCTTCTATCTCGGCTTTCGACCTCTCCCGCGACATCGCGGAATTCGAGGAATACGACCGCTCCCGCCTGCTGTCCGGGACCCTCGGTCTCACCTGTCTCACCGGCAGCGGCCGGCTGCGCTTCCTCTGGACCGGCCAGAAGCTGGCCCACGACTCCTATGGCGCGCAGCGCGGGGTACCGTTTTCCGCCACGAACAACAGGAGCGAGCTGTTCAACGCAGCCCAGCTCCTCTGGGACACACGCCTGCGCCCCAACCATTCCCTCCGCCTGGGACTGGGCTTTGCCCAGGCAGACATCCGATCCGAGTTCCAGGAGGACATCCCCGGTCCCCACGGTGTGGATATCTTCCTGAGATCCCCCACCGGCGCCGCTCCCCTGGCATCAGAGGACCGGAGACGGTCTCTCACGCTCGACCTCAAGGGGGACCTCTGGCTGGAATCTGTACTGGGTGCGCGGCACCGCCTGCAGTACGGCCTGTTCTGGCAGAGCACATCGGCCGGCTCTCAAAAGGAGATCTGGGAGGATACACACCTGCGCTTCCATGAAGAGCGCTCCCAGGAGGTGGTTTTCTACAACACGCCGCTGAAGCACTACGAATCCGGACGGCGTTGGAACCTGTTCGTCCAGGACAGTGTGGTGTTTCCGGGCCTCTTCTCTGTCTACGCCGGCCTGAACCTGAGCGGAAGCAAAGGCTGGGTCCCGGATCGGGACGACGCCTTCTCTGCACCGATCCCCGATCAGGGGCCTGCCCCGGAAGCAGAGGGAGAGATCGGTTGGCTCAACTTGGCTCCCCGAATGGGAATCAGCATCCCCCTCACCAGGAGCCGGACCACAGCCCTCAAAATATCCTATGCCCGCTATTATTACTCCCTCCCCCTGTCCTATCTCACCTGCGGCAATCCGCATGCCCTGTCGGGCCTGGCTTTCGCCTGGGACGATGCCAACCAGGACGGAAGGTACCAGGACGGGGAGGCCGGCCGGCTGCTCAGGCGGGAAGGCCCCTATTTCAGCCGCATCGATCCCGGGATCGAGCGGCCCCGCACAGACGAGATCAGCATCAGCTACAGTGCCGGTTTCGGAAAGAGCTGGTCCTTCGTCCTCTCCGGCTTCACGCGCAACACCCGATATTTGGTCCGCAACCTGAATGTCGGGGTCCCCTTCAATACCTACACACCCGAATACCACATCGACTCGGGTGATGACCGGATTCCCAACACCTACGACGACCTCATCTTCACGGTCTTCAACCAGGATCCCGAGACCCTGGGGCAGGACGCGTACCTGCTCACCAATGTCGAGCCCGAGACGCGCAACACGGTCTACTTCGGCGCCGACCTCAACCTGGTCAAACGGTTCGGCGAGAGGTTCACATTTTTCCTGTCCCTGACCGCGATCCAGGCGGATGGCCACACCAACCCAGGGAACACGGAATACGAGAATGACGACGGGGTGGTCGGCGGCCTTTTCTACAACCCGAACAACCTGATAAACGCGAGAGGAAGGGTCCGGTTCGACCGGGCATATACGGCCCGCCTCGGGATCAATTACCTGGCGCCCTACGACATCCGGCTGGGTCTGGTCATCAAATACTACGACGGGCAGCCTTTCGCCCGCAAGATCATCATCGAGGGCTTCAACCAGGGCCCTTTCTACATCCAAGCCAATCCCCGGGGAGCTTCCCGGTACGAATACAACAACACCATGGACGTGAGGGTCGAGAAGATCCTGCGCTTCGGAAGCGCATCCAGGTTGAGGATCATCCTGGACGGCTTCAACATCATGAACCGCAGCCTGACGACCGCGGAAAACGAGTGGACAGGGCCCGAATATCCCGAGCGCTATGCCACTGAGATCCAGTCTCCCCGGATATTCCGTTTGGGCCTGGCCTATGAATTCTGAGGCCTGATCGTCCGGAAACGGCCGGCCCCGTAAAGGAGGAAACATGCTGTCTTCATTGGGAAAGGGGATCTTCACCCTGATCATACTCCTCACCCTTGTCGGCTTTTTCGTCCCGGTGATCCACCGCATCCGGATCATAAGATCGGGACTACCCGATAAGAGGTTCCGGCATCTGGGCCGGAGGCTCGGTTCGGCACTCTCCAAGATCCTGCTGCAGCTCTGCACTTTGAAGAACGAACGGGTATTCTCCGGTTTCATGCATGTCTTCATTTTCTACGGGGCTCTGACCTTCGACACCATGACTCTCAACCATACCCTGGAGGGCTTTTTCCCGGATTTTTATCTTTTCGGCGATACCGGCTTCGGCCTGTTCTTCTCCCTTATGGTGGATGTCTTCGCCGTCCTGGTGCTGGTCGGTGTCCTGTTTTTCGCGTTCCGGCGTTTCATCCTCAGGCCCAAGGCCTATGCCACGACCCCGATGGACTCCCTCATCATCTATGTCGCGCTGACCGCGGTAACCCTGAGCTACATGTATTTCGAAGTCTTCGCCATCGCCCATCACCCCGAATCGGAACGGCTGGCTTTCTTGGGGGGAGCCCTTTCGGAGAGCCTGTGCGCGGGGATGTCGGCCGCCGCCGTCAACCAGCACTTCCACATTGCCTGGTGGCTGCACATCCTGCTGGTCTTCGGGTTCATCGTCTATGTCCCCCACTCCAAATACTTTCACATGATCGCCGGGTCCTTCAACCTGCTCGTCAACCGTGATACGCCCATGGGCGAGCTGCCGGCCCTGGACATCGAGAACTCAGAGGTGTTCGGCATAGAGAAAGGCCTGGATTTCACGTGGAAAGACCTGCTCGATTCCTTTGCCTGCATGGAGTGCGGCCGCTGCCAGGATGCCTGCCCCGCTTTTGCCAGCGACAAGCCGCTCTCGCCGAAGATGATCATATTCAACTTGAAAAATCACCTGCTGCAGGATGCTGCCAAATACAAAAGTCGGGACCGCGAATCCCTGAAATCTTTGATGGACGGGGTCTTTACCCCGGACGAGATCTGGGCCTGCACCACCTGCGGCGCCTGCATGCACGTCTGCCCGGTGGAGATCGAGCACATCCCCAAGATCGTGGGGCTGCGGCAGGGTCAAGTGCTGATGGAGAGCAAGTTCCCGGGAGAGCTGAATGCCTTCTTCCGGAACATGGAGACCAACTCCAATCCCTGGGGGATCGGATTCTCGGACCGGGATGCCTGGGCAGAAGGCCTGGATGTCAAGCTGATGAGCGAATCGCCCCAGGCCGGCTATCTTTTCTGGGTGGGGTGTGCCGGCTCGTTCGATGAGGAAGGAAAAAAGATCTCACAGGCCCTGGTGTCCATCCTGCATAAGGCCCGGATCGACTTCGCCATCCTGGGGGCCGAAGAGAAATGCTGCGGGGATTCGGCCCGCCGCCTGGGCAACGAGTACCTCTACCAGATGCAGGCGGCGGAGAACATCCTGGCCTTCCACAACTATGGTGTCCAGCGCATCATCACGATCTGCCCGCACGGCTACAACACGTTTAAAAACGAGTATCCTGCCCTCCTGCCGCTTCTGCCTGACCTGCCATCCGAGGCGAAGGAGTCCTTCGGCCGCATCGAGATCCTCCACCACACACAGCTCATCGCCGAACTCCTGCGCGAAGGAAAAATCCATCTGAACTCGGGTAGGGACCTGTCCCTGACCTATCACGACTCCTGCTACCTGGGGCGGCACAACGGAATCATCAAAGAACCCCGGGAGATCCTGTCCCGGGTGGACGGCGCCAGGTTCAAGGAACTCCCCCAGTGCAGGGAACACAGCTTCTGCTGCGGGGCCGGCGGCGGGCTGATGTGGACGGAAGAGTCCCTGGGGCAGCGGATCAATCACATGCGCACAGCGGAGGTCATCTCAACCTCCCCCGACCTGGTCGTCACCTCCTGTCCCTTCTGCCAGACCATGCTTGTGGACGGCCTTAAGGATAAGGAGCAGGCCCACATCAAGGTAAAAGATATCGCCCAGCTGGTGGCGGAATCCCTGGCCGATTAAGAGCGGAACCGGGATCCTTCAGGAAAGGATGTCCTGAAAGGCGGAGACGGCGCGGTCCACGTCCTCGTCGCCGATATCTTTGTTGGTCACGAAGCGGATCCCCTGGGGCACGGGAAGGGCCAGCACCCTGCGTACCTTGAGCGCTTCCAGGAATTCCGGGGCGGTAAGCCGGGGATGTTCGAAACCGAAGATGATGATGTCCGTCTCCACTTCCGCTGGATCGATCCGGATCCCGGGAAGCTGAGAGATGCTGCGAGCCAACCGCCGGGCCCTGGCGTGATCCTCGGCGAGCCGGTCCACCATTGCGTTCAAGGCTATCAGGCCGGCCGCGGCCAGCACGCCGACCTGGCGCATCCCGCCCCCTAGG